>ERZ1090862.348-NODE-348-length-20826-cov-6.661788_pt1 | contig 20826 bp, 25 predicted proteins | sample MGYA00478481_ERZ1090862 | MGnify/ENA primary metagenome ERZ1090862 (study PRJEB33644, sample SAMEA5815745) | chicken gut metagenome | biome: Chicken; feature: Gastrointestinal Tract; material: Caecum | place: Ireland | collected 2019-01-01 | study: A study of the... | reverse complement strand
GACCAAAAGTGCCACAGTCCTTGTGTTTTCAAGGATTGTGGCACTCGCTTTCATTCTAAACTGTCAAAGACGAGATTATACACTATTCTTCCCGATTCGTCCAGAGCGTCGCGATTAACTGCAGGGTTGTTTCATGAACAACTCAGACCGGACTATACCTGAAATTATTTTCCTATATCGGTTCTGTTGAGCTTAATACGAAAAAAAGCGCAAATTCCCCCCTCTTCTCTTTACATTGCCTTTTTTTAGAGCTATTCTTTATATATAGTCAATACAAACCGGTTATGCCTTGAAACACATACTGTTCTCGCAGGACGGCATTGTCACAAAAACAATCCATCATTTCTGTCATAATGTTTGTCATGCCGGCTTCGAGCATTGACAGGCGCAGGATATTATACGCATATTTTCTGATTAATGCCAGGTTGTTTCGGGATTTTTTTGCAGGCGAACGGTCTTCCCTGAACGTATCGTCCAATACATGGTGGAGCCGGTTCTCTATTGACCAGTGCATTCTTTTAATGCTTCCCAGTTTCTCTGCGGTAAGGGTCAGGTCTGATATCATTGCGGTACACTGGATGTCTTTTCCTGTTCCTTCTGCCGCAGACGGAACCGGGGCTCTCATCGAACCTTTCTTTAAGAATTCTTCCAATGACGGCGTAATATCATTCCCCTCTTTGTCTCTTTCTACCGGTACTCTTACCTGCTTGATTCGTCCGATACTTTTCACCATGTTCCATTCTTCCTGACTCTTTGTCAGCCATGACACATCTCCGCATATCTGATAAGTCCTGTGTTCATATCGGTCGCGGTTCTTTTCTGTCCGGCTGACTTCTTCATAGTTTTTTAGGCTCTCCCTCAATACCGGATCCAGACGTTCTCCTTTTTTCTTTTTTGCAGTTTCCCTTTCTAACCGGTCCATGACTGCATGAATTTCTTCGCAGGCCTCTGGCTGGTTATTCTTTACTGTCAGGACAAAATGCCCGCCCTGTTCATGGATCTGATTCATGATTGCGGTCTGGGTACCGATAGCATCGATCGTTACGGTGCTTCCGCTGATATCCAGTAGTTTTAACAATTTAGGGATTGCTGTAATTTCATTGGTCTTTGAGTCTATGGGAAGCTGCGCCAGGATCAATCCCCGGACTGTTTCCACTGCGTTCAGAAGCATGGGAACGTCTGCATTTTTTGTTTTTTCTGTTGCGCCACAAAGGGCTTTCCCGTCAACAGCCAGATGGGTATTCTTCGAATCTACGATTTCACCAATCCATTCCATGAAAATATACACGGCCAGTTCTTCATCAATCCCGCTCAACATCCGGCTGATCGTTGACGGAGAGGCAATCCCGTTTTTCAGTTCCAGGTGCTTCCGCAGCCATTCTATATGGTTCCTGCACCAGTTCAGACTCCTGCGGATGGTTGTTCTGCCACAAAGAAATCCGATCGTGACACACACCAACATTTCTGCAAGGTCATGCTTTTTCTCCCTGCCACACCGATAATCCGGAATCTGTCTAAAGTAATAGATCAGCGGGGCCGTTCGGAATTCTCTTTCAGCACATATCAAATGCCACCTGTATTTTTCTCAGGAGTTCCCGCTGTTCTTCATGAATTCTGGAAATGATTTCGGTTTTGCCAAGACATATCAGATAGATGGTCTCCAGCTGATGCAGCTCTTCCAGCCCGACACCACACGTTTTATAAATCCGTCGCGACAGGGAGGCTGTCTGGGCTGCAAACTGATAGCGGAAATCCGATTCTTTTTTGATTGTTCTGGTTCGTTGGATATAAGATGTTGGGGACTGTTTGAAAAGAATGATGGAGAGGACATCTTCCCAGTCATCGCCTAATGGTTTTTTCCAATCATCCGGGCATAATTCCCAGACGGCTTTCGAAAAGCCGTACTCCCAAACTTCCGCATCCGTCAGAGAAACTTTCTTTTTGTTACTTTGTATCACTCCATTCGGAGTAATCACACCGATATAAGTATCGACTGGCTGTGGATATTTTTTCCCTTTCACGCGCCGGGAAGTCCTTTTATAAAGATAATAGGAATCCCCTTTTTTCTTTACTGTAGTTCCTCTGGTCCGATATTTTTGGACCCACTCTGGATATTTCTTTTCAGTTACCGGCATAAAATCCTCCTTCCTGCATAGGTGGAATATACCTATACTATATAAGACATTATACCTCTACTCGAACAAAAAGTCGAGGATTACATATACTGATGTATAGCATATATAACCCTCGATAAAATCAGATCGATTTATACTTTTAAAAATCATTCATGAAACAACCCTGGATTAACTGGCTCTGCGTTTAACTGGAATAGTTCTCCAGAAACCCGTACAGTTCTTCTGCCGTCTCCACATATTTCCCGGATGCCAGTTCCTGCTGTACCTCCTCCGGAAGATCTGAGACAGGGATTTCCGTAAATTCATAGATTGTTGTCCGGTCACTTAGATAGACGGCCACATACCCCTGGAGTTCACTCAGATAATACCCTTCATCCTGAACTGCCGCTCCCTCTGCGGAAATACTTTCTGTCGTCGGGATTTCCTCCTCTGCTCTCGCTGCCTGCCTGTCCATCACATGGCGGTAACTAAGTTGATATCCCGCTGTGAGCAGGACAACTGCGAAAAGAAGGATACAGAAAAAGCCAATCACATATTTTGTCTTCATAAGGACTCCACTCCTTTTTACAAACAGTATTGGCTTTTTCTGCTCTTTTATTCATTTATTCTTTTACTCTTCCTCTGGAAGCTCTTCCGGAAGCAGATGGAATTTTTTACAGTATCTGAGGAGTCTTACGCCCATTGGAAGATCCTTGATATCCTGTTCAGACAGTGTTCCGATCCGCAGTACAACAACCGCGTAGACCGCTACCGCAACGATGATCGAGATCGCGGTCACGATAAATCTTCCTCCGATCACAAGGTCCAGTACAAGATGAACCGCGTAGGTGACGACTCCCATGACAGCCGCAGCGATAAACGGTTTTACAAAGGTCCTGATGAGATCGATCTTATAACCGCATACTTTTCGTATCTTAAGCTGGTTCAGGATACACATGCACAGAGCGAATACTATGTTTCCTCCGACCAGTGCATAGACATTCATCTTAAACACTGCCATCATGATACAGAAAGCAACAAGGTGCACGCACAGGGCGATGCCGGCATTTTTTGCCGGAGCTGTCATATGATTCAGTCCGTGAAGGACTGAGTTGGACACGGAGGACAAGCCGTAAAGGACCACCACTATTGCTCCGGCCATAAGAAGATTCGCAGGCGTAGCGCTCGAATCATTATACAGAAGCACCATCAGCGGTGAAGCCAGAACAAAATACCCGACACAGCTGGGGATCGCGATCACCATAGTAAGCCGGAAGGTCTGGTTGATCTTGCTATGTACCTGCTTTTTTGTGCCGTTTGCCACAACAGCGGTCAGACTCGGCACGACGGAGGCGCCGAGGGCATTGGCGATAGCCATTGGAACATTGATCAGTGTATCGTACTTCCCGGTATAAATCCCCTGCAGTGCCATATACTCTGCTTCCTCAAATCCCTGGGAACTCATGATATGGTTGAAGATCGTAAGATCGATGATCTGGTTGATATTATAGACGGCCGTGCTGAAAATAACAGGAACCGCGGTAAAGATCAGCGCCTTGAGGATCAGGGGATAACTTTCCTGGTGTTTCGACCGGTCTCGTTTGAGCTGCTTTTTGATCAGCCCTTTATAGAGCCATAATACAAACAGGAGAAATAAAAGTCCTGCCAGAGCGCCCAGAACAGTACCAAGTGTACTTCCGGCAGCTCCGTATGCCGGTCCCAGCAGTTCTTCGCCTGTCTCCTGCCCCGTCCGGGTACCGATACTGATCAGAACGCTTGCTCCGACGATACTCACCACCGCATTGACGATCTGCTCCAGTATCTGTGAGATCGCAGTTGGGACCATTGTTCCCAGTCCCTGAAAATATCCGCGGATCACTGCCATCACGGCAACGATCAATAAGCCCGGAGCCAATACCCTGAGGGCGTAAACGCTTAAGGGAGAGCGCATCGCATAGGTAGAAAGCGCGCCCGCTCCGAAGAAGATCGCCAGGGAGATGACCAGGCCGACCACAATGGCAAACACAAGGGAACAGAGAAAGACACGGAAGGCGTTCCTTCTCTGGCGTACAGCCATCCTTGCGGAGACAAGCTTGGAAACGGCTGTCGGAAGACTGAACGAGGACAGCATGAGGGCGATCGCATAGACCTGGTAGGCATATCCGTAGAAGCCGTTCCCCTCATCTCCCAGTATGTTTGTCAGAGGGATCCGGTAGACCACTCCGATGATCTTGGTCAGGACAGCCGCAGCTGCCAGTATGGCTCCCTGTACAAGATAGTCGTCTTTTTTGGCACTTTTGTTTTTCGTCTTAGGTGTCTCAGCCATAAATGAAATGTCCTCCTTACATCCGTTTCATCCGAATTATCACCGCAGAATATGGACCTTTTCCATAATCCTGCGCTGCCGCTCCTCCATGATCCTGCGCTCATCATCCTCCATATGGTCGTATCCGAAAAGATGGAGCATGCTGTGGGCAATGAGAAAGGCATACTCTCTTCTGGGAGAATGTCCGTACTGTTCTGCCTGGAACATCACTTTATCTTTGGATATCACGATATCCCCCAGGAGCAGTTCACCGGATTCCGGATCAAAAAAATCATCGGACTCTTCCCTGATCCCGGAAAAATCTCCCGGCGTCTCATATTCGATCATTGGAAACGACAGTACGTCCGTCGGCCGGTCAATTTGCCGGAACTCCATGTTCATCCGGTGAATCTCCTTATCCGTTGTGAGCAGAAGATTTACCTCCGCTTCATAAGGGCAGTTTTCCAGTTCCAGCGCCGCCTCAACGACCTGGCGGGCTGTTTCCTCATCATCATAAGGAAGGGCGGTCCCGCCCTCTTCCTCTATAAACAGGCTCATGCTTTTCTCCTTCTTCCGCTCTTGGATCCGGCGGATTTCTTTTCATATTCTTCGTATGCCTTCACGATCTTCTGGACAAGAGGATGTCTTACCACATCTTTGCTCGTCAGAGTGCAGATACTGATTCCCTCCAGGCCTTTGACCACTTTGACCGCAACGTCCAGGCCCGATACAGTTCCCGCAGGAAGATCCTTCTGAGTGGAATCTCCCGTGATCACAACCTTGGATCCGAAACCGATCCTGGTAAGGAACATTTTCATCTGAGCCGGCGTTGTGTTCTGCGCCTCATCCAGTATGATAAACGCATTGTCCAGTGTGCGCCCGCGCATGTAGGCAAGAGGAGCCACCTCGATCAGGCCCTTCTCGGAGTTTTTGATAAAGCCGTCCGCTCCCATGATCTCATAGAGCGCGTCATACAACGGCCTCAGATAAGGATCGATCTTACTCTGGAGGTCTCCCGGGAGAAATCCCAGTTTTTCTCCCGCCTCAATGGCAGGTCTTGTCAGGATGATCCTTCCCACCTCGTTCCTTTTGAAGGCTGTGATCGCCATCGCCATGGCAAGATAGGTCTTTCCGGTACCTGCGGGTCCCAGACCGAAGGTGATCATATCATCACGTATGGCGTCCACATACCGTTTCTGTCCAAGTGTTTTCGGCTTGATCGGCTTGCCCTGGAGTGTATGGCAGATCAGGTCTTTGTCAATGGCAACGATCCCTTCTTCCTGGTCTTCAAAAACAAGGGAGATGGCATAATCCACATTCTGTTCTGTAATGGTATTTCCCCGCCTGGAGAGTTCTACCAGCTGTGTGAGCACCCGCAGAGCCTTCTGAGCTGCGGCCGCCTCCCCTACGATCTTTGTTTTTCCGTCCCTTGCGATCAGTGTGACATGGAACGTTCTCTCAATTTTCTTTGCATATGCATCGAACTGACCGAACACATTTGCTTCATGTTCGGCAGGTATGTCAATCATCAGTTCCGACAGACTCATTTAAGTTCTTCTTTCCTTTCAATGGTTAATATTTCTGTGTCAGTTTCCTCTGTGATCCTCTGGTTCAGATAAAGAATTCCGGAAGCGTCGGCAGAATCCGCATCTATGTGTATTTTAACACTATTCTCTCTGATTTGGATATTCTTTTCCTCCAATTCTTTACAGAACTTCTCAAATCTGCGGGTCAGTTCCCGCTGGATTTCCTCTTCTGTATAACTTTTTTGCTCAAAGGAATAAGAGCCGGCAGACTCATAGCCAAAAGATAACGGCAGATAAAAATTTTCTCCCAGCCTGAGCTGTCTTTCCCAAGTCGTGAGGTCAGAATGCTCATAGCTGTTTTTTACCGTTCCCAGTGAGATCTTCCAATCAGAAAATTTTATATAGAATCGGTACCGTCTTTTTCCATCGTAGATCTTTGCCTGATAAGTCAGAGGCATGGTATCCGAATATTCCATCTCCGTGTCCGCGTAGATGTCAGCGTCCGAATGCTGGTACTGATAGCCTACCACTTCTCCGCTGTCGTCAAGCACATCGATCCTGCCTGAGACGAGAAGATCTCCCGCCTTTACTGTGTCGCCCACATGAACCTGGGGAACTCCTGCCCGGGTAACCAGTTTTGTGATCACCCCGTCGGTCCCGGCGATCAGATCCGCCGGAGCATCATCTTTTGCAGTTTCTTCTGTAAAAGTATCCTCGTTCTCTTTGATCTGGATCTTCAGACGGCTTCCATCGATGGATGCGGAAACCCATACTATATTATTATATTCCTTTCTGATCGCTTTTACAATACCGGAACAGTCAACACGGCTTTTCAGCATAAATGGCGACACGTCATTTGCGGCGAGAAATTCTGTGAGAGTCTCATCCGGCCACCGCTCATTTCCCTCAAAATGAATGTCCCATATAAAAAGCGAATATGCTTTCAGAAGGATAACACAGAGAAAAATCCCGACAAACAGAAGTTTCCGTCTTCTGTACCGCTGCATGAAAAAAGGGAATCCATATCTGCCGGTGATCACCGCGCGCGTCTTTGTCTTCCGGGCAAAAGGGCGGATCTTTCGGAATCCGGAAACGCTCATATACATTTCATAGGCATTCCCCACCGGTGAGAGTCCCCAGATCAGGATCTGATGGAAACAGCAGAGGTTCAGGAAACGTTCCGGAGAATATCCTTCAACACGGATTCTGACATAGCCTCTGAGCCACCGAAAGAGTGAACGGATCAACTGTTCTCCCTCCCCTCTCCGAATTCAACAGAGATCACTCTGCCGGTGATCTTCATTTCGTCATTTGTGTAATACTCTATCTGCAGACGTTTTCCGCAAAGTCTCACCTGACCATGTTTCGTCTGAACCCGGATCAGGGTGTCCGTATATTCTATGATCCCTCGATAATTCTCGATACATACCTCATTTCTTCCCAGCAGCGTGATGACTGACGCGCCAAGCACAACATCCTTGGGCATGCTGGCCGCCGAGGCAAAGCGTTCCCGGATCTGATCTCTTTCCATAAAAGTGCCACACATACGCCTTTTATAATCAGTATATGTGCGGCACGTTCTGTCCTATTCAGTTTGTTTCTGTTCTATCCGATGACCTCTTTGATCAATGGTTCCAGAACAGGCTTCTCAGGAGCAAATTCATACGCTTTCAGGAGACGGGATTCTGCTTCATTCAGCTTATCCATACTGTTTGCGTGGATCACCGCAAGAGGTTCTCCCTTTTGAACATATGCTCCTTTTTTCCTGCATAGCACCAGACCCACAGCCAGATCGATCTCACTTTCCTTGGTCTCTCGTCCTCCGCCGAGGAACATGCAGATCTTTCCGATTTCTTCCGTATGGATATCGCTCACATATCCCGTTCGGTCCGAGAGGATCTCTTTCTGGTACGCCGCTGCCGGAAGCAGTTCCGGATGCTCTGCCTCATCCGGATTCCCGCCCTGTGCCCGGATAAACTCCCGGAAGACACGGAATGCTTCGCCGTTTTTCAGATTCTCTTTCAGCATGTCTTTCGCCTGCTCCGTGTTTTCGGCTTTTCCCGCCTTGACAGTCATAAGGGCCCCCAGTGTCAGCACCAGTTCCTCCAGATCCTCCGGGCCATGTCCCCGGAGCGTGTCGATTGCTTCTTTGACCTCCAGGGCATTTCCAACGGCATTTCCAAGGGGCTGATCCATATCAGAAACGACAGCGGAAACATCTTTTCCCGCCAGTTTTCCGATGCTGACCATCTCTGTCGCCAGTGCCCTCGCATCCGGGAGAGATTTCATGAATGCGCCGTCCCCCGTCTTTACATCCAGCACGATCCCGTCGGCTCCGGAGGCCAGCTTCTTGCTCATGATGCTTGACGCGATCAGGGACATCTGATCCACCGTGCCTGTCACATCCCGCAGGGCATACAGCTTTTTGTCCGCGGGGGCAAGATTTGCCGTCTGTCCCGCGATGGCGATATGTATAGTGTTTACGTTTCTGACAAACTGCTCCGGGGTCAGATCCGTGTGGAACCCGGTAAAACTCTCCAGCTTGTCAATGGTCCCCCCGGTGTGTCCCAGACCTCTGCCGGACATCTTTGCCACCGGTACTCCCACAGAGGCTGCCAAAGGCGCCAGAACCAGGGAGGTCTTATCCCCCACTCCTCCTGTGCTGTGTTTATCCACCTTGATCCCATGGATCTCTGACAGGTCCAGCATATCTCCGCTGTGCGCCATAGCAAGGGTAAGATCTTTTGTCTCCTCGTCTGTCATCCCCACAAAACAGATTGCCATCATCATGGCGGACATCTGGTAATCCGGAATATACCCGTCGGTATATTCCCGGATCATCCAACGTATCTCTTTGTCCGTCAGCTCCCCGCCCCTTTTTTTCTTTACGATCAGGTCATACATATTCATAATCCGGCACCTCTTTCTTATCAGATCTTGAGCCTTCTTCTTTGCGTTCCGCGATATCAGGACCGACGTTTAATAATCCAGGCAGGCGCGCTCTGTCACAAAGGGACGCACATAGGTGTCCGCCACAGCCACGTGTGCCGGGTGAGTCGCGTAGACGGAGATGTCTTTCGCTTTCTCAAGTGTAGTCACCAGCGCCACGTCATGAGTACTGGACGGAAGCGGCTCCTCTACGAATTCTACTGTGAGCAGTCCGGGGACTTTTCCGACAAGTCCTGCCAGATTCTCTTTCATCGCTTTCTTAAGCTCCGGCTTTCTCTCCTCTTCAATCTCCGGTTTGAATTTCCACATTACAATATGATGTACCATTTCTGTCTCCTCCTCATCAAGTTAAGATTTTCTTCTCTTTCAGCCCTTTATTTAACCTTTAAAGTTTTTCCCGTAACAGTAATAGACGAAATAAATTTCCGAGGTATACAGGATGATCGCGATAAGTACCATGAGCAGTCCTTCCCAGCTTTTGAATGCTTCCCGGAACACCCAGAAATTCACGGTAAAAAAGCCCAGGACCGGGATGCCCACAAAAGAAAGCGTGCGGTATATACGGTACTTCTTTTCCGACATCCCCTCCGGGATATAGTCTTCCGGGTGGATCATCTCGCAGTGGATCGTGATCCCAAACCGCCCTGAAGTCCGGTATGCCCGGTACTCGATCCCATTCATCAGAAAATGCGGCGACATTCCCTCTTTTGTGATGACGATATCGAGATTCTCTTGATCCGCATATTTCAGCAGTTCTTCCGTAAATTCCCTGGGTGAACCGCATGGGACATCCGGCATAAAAGAGAAGGTTCTCACCATCTCTGATTTTACCACAGCGGTATAGTCTTCTGCAATCTTTGCGAACACGGAGCCTGCCTTTTCCTTTTCCCGCATCCGCTCCAGGCATGCGTCCACATCCAGATCCGCGAGCCGGGATTCCCGGATCGTTCCGCAGAATTCCAGCGCGTCATCCAGTTTCTCTTTTTCTGACTTCAGCCTCCGGATCTGATCCTCCATCGCCTTATCCAGAGTAACATCACCATCCAGAAGCTTTTTGATCTCCGCCAGCGGCATATCCAGTTTTCTGAAAAGAAGGATCATCTTCAGCCTGTCGATATCCCTGTCCGAATATTCCCGGTAAGAATTTTTCCTGTTACGTTCCGGGGACAGCAGTCCTTTCTTTTCATAATAGCGGATGTTCTGCTCCGTGACCCCCGTGATCATTGAAACTTCCTTTACTGACTTCATACGATCCCCTCCTCCTGAAGAATCTGTTTCTTTTTCTTATCTTCTTTATAAGCCCTGTACCAGGTATAAAGTCAATAAATCATTCCAAATTTATTTATTTTTTCGTTCTTTTGCGGTAAACTCTTTCACGTCGATGCAAAAGACAGCTGTCCGCTCCAGCATCTCCGGACGGAAATCAATCTCCGCTCCCGGTGCCATATGCTCCATAATCTTCATCAGTGCATGGATCTGTTCTTCCTTGTCTGTCAGCAGATGGATCATCCCACTGCCCATAATGCTCCGGTATGCATAGGAATAACTGCAGGTATAATCGCCGGTGATGATCTCATGACGGCAGTCCATCTCCACGGCCACAGCCGGATCTTTTGCGAAGGCCTCTGCTTTTCGCCCCTCTTTTGCCCCGTGAATATACAGCCTCAGCTTCCTCTTATTCCCATCAGTCTCAAATTCATAGCCATAATTGACCGGAACGATGAACATGCCTTCTTCGTCACAGCATCCAAGCCGAACCACATCGCACTCTTCAAGAATCTCCCTGATTATCTTTTCATCCTTGATCTCTCTTTTAAAAAGACGCATCGGTCTCATTATGTACTCCTTCTTTCTCTCTCATTTACGGGTAAATCGATATCACCTCTGGAGGAAAACATTCAATATCATCAGGATCAGAATAACAACAAATATGATCTGTGTCACCCGCCCGGATCCCAGATGGACTTCCTCAAATTCGCGTGGATAGTCAAAAATATCCGGATCACTTCTATGTTCTTTCCACTGAAAATCCTCCAGATAATGTTTCCAGCCGCTCCGATCCGTATAAACAGTTACTCTGTTCGAGCCAAGATAACGGTGTATCGGCCGGCGATACCCCTGACTCTGTATCCGGCTGGATATCCCGGTATCCGGATCGGTCATCTCAACTTCCAGGAAATAATATCTCCTGTATCTCAGGCGGCCGTGATCATCTGAAGAGTAATAAGGGACATCCTGGCGCGTGATCCCGACAATCCTGCCGTTTTTCCGGTCTCCCAGTGCGATCGCATCCGCCCTCTGTTTCCGGTAAAAAAAAGCGCGCCGGGCAATGTTGACCGCCTGACACAGCGGCAGCAGTCCGGCAACGAGGAACAGGAGCATACTGAGCTGAAATCCGACCCTGAAAATAGTGCCGCACAACGCGCTGTACCAGACAACACTGAAAAGAACTGTTGAGACTACGCCTCCCATCTCCTCTTCTGCCGGGCGGATCACACGTCTCATCGCTGCACACTCCTTTCACCCTGAAAAGTCTTCTTTAGTATTCTTCCCATCTACCGTGTCTTTTCCTCCGGGAACGGGATTCCATCCTGCGCCGTCTCTCCATCTCAAGCCGTCGTTCTCTCTCCAGTCTGCGTTCTCTTTTGATTCTGGCCCTCTCCATCATCCTTGCGGGAGCCAGAAGAGTCCAGCAGACGATACGCACACAGATAATCCCGCAGAAAACACCGATACTGTCAATTCCCACATCCCTGACAGAGGGGCCCCGGCCCTCCACAAAAGACTGATGATACTCGTCTCCGCAGGCAAAACCTACACAGATCAGCCCCGCCACCAGCATCAGCGGAAATCCTCTGAGGCCGTACACATAAAACGGGAACGAAACCGTAACTGCCAGGATAAAATACTCCGTCATATGCGCTGCCTTGCGGACAGGGTACTCGATCTCATATGCAAGATCATCGATCTCCCACTCTTCCAGATCTTTCTGGAGAACTTCATTTCCGATCTCTACGATCTTATGGCTTACTTCATAACTCAGATTTCCCGAATCCACACCATCCTGCGCCGAAAAGGAAAAAATGATATACATCATCACAAGTGCCGGGAGAAATGAAAACGGTTTTAAGATAAAAACGATCATATCTCTGATCATATTCATACACCCCTTGTAAAAATATGTTATATCATACTCCCGCCGCTGTACAAAATCAAGTCCTCAAGCCCTCCGGCATGCTGTTTTCCATTTAAGACATCAGTATCTCTGTGATTCTCTTCATGTCCTGCCGTCATCTCTCTCGTCAGCCTCCTGTAGGAGCTGCGAAGCTCATCCGGTAAATACCAGGCACCATAATATGCATAAAACAAAGCCCGCCTCTCCCACAGTTCCTCCTGCTCCTCATCCGTACGGATATCGACCAGGGTTCCATACAGATCAAAAATACATGTATCGTACATCATTTTCTCTCCCGACATTTTTCTCATAGTACCATGACAGACCCATATGGCACAACACTTTTATGCTTTCTGCGGAGCATCAAGTTTCGCCAGAGTCTTCTTAAACTGGATGGCAAACAGGATCGCAGTAAATGTGACCGCAATGGCGTCAGCCACGGGCTCCGCCATATAGACTGCGCGCGCCTTGTCTCCGCTGAAAATGGCCGGCATGATATAGATCAGCGGGATCAGAAGGACAAGCTTCCTCACCACAGCGACGACGATGGATTCTACCGCCCGTCCAAGCGCATTGAACGTCATCTGGCACGCGATCTGTATCCCGAACAATAACGCGGCAGCCATATAGATCCTCAGCGCGGTCCTGGTATACTGCATCAGTTCCGGATCTGTCGTAAACATGGCGGCAAATCCCTGCGGAAAGGCCATGACAAGGAGCCATAACAGGCAGGAATAGACGAGGCTGGATTTCAGAAGCAGACGATAGGTTGCCCGCACGCGTTCCACATTTTTCGCTCCGTAATTATAGCTGATGATCGGCTGAGCCCCCTGTCCGAGCCCCTGAAGAGGCAGCATGGCAAATTGCATTACACTTGTCAGGATCGTCATGGCGCCGACCGCAATGTCTCCTCCGTATCTCTGAAGTGATGAATTGAAACACATGGAAATCACACTTTCACTCGCCTGCATGACAAAGACGGATGTCCCGAGAGCAACGCAGGGAAGGACGATTTTAGGCTGAAGTCCGATATTTTTCTTCCGGATCTTCAGAGTTGTTTTCTTTCCGCACAGGAACCAGACTACCCAGACACAGGACAGTGCCTGAGAGATGATAGTCGCCAGAGCTGCGCCCCGGACATCCATATTAAATCCAAAGATAAAGATCGGATCGAGAATGATGTTTGCGACAGCTCCGATCAGGACAGAGAGCATTCCTGTTTTTGCGAATCCCTGGGCAGTGATAAAAGAGTTCATGCCAAGGGTCACTTCTACAAAAACAGTTCCCAGCGCATAAATGTTCATATAACTCACGCCGTATCCGATGGTATTCTCACTGGCGCCAAACGCCATGAGAAAATCCCGATTCCAGATCAGCAGGATGGCGGTCAGGATCAGGGAGATGATGATCTGCAGGGTAAAACAGTTCCCGAGTATCTTCTCAGCAGAATCATTATCCTTTTTTCCCATGTAGATAGACGCCCTGGGAGCTCCGCCGTATCCAACCAGCGCCGCAAACGCGGAAACGATGAGGATCAGGGGCATGCATACCCCGACTCCGGTAAGTGCTGTCGCACCGATACCGGGGATATGTCCGATATAGATCCGGTCTACGATATTATACAGCATATTGATAAGCTGCGCCGCCACTGTGGGCAGAGCAAGTCTCAGGAGCAGTTTTCCGATCGGTTCCTTTCCCAGAAATTCTTTGTCATCGTTCATGGTCTTATTCTCCTCTCTTCTGCATCTCTCACATTTTCAAACATATGTGTCTTCAGTCTTTCGTGGATTTCAAGCTCTTCCTCTGAAAAGCCTTTGAAAACAGTGTTCCAGAATTCGGTCTGCGCTCTCTCAATATCCGTCAGGATCGGCTCTGACCGGTCTGTCAGTTTCAGATGGAGCCTTCTCCTGTCCTCCGCATCGGGATAACGGCGGATCAGCTCTTTTTGTATCAGGGCTTCCACGCCCTTTGAGACCGCGCCTTTTGACAGCATTCTCAGTTCCACGATATCTGCCGCAGTATCTTTCTGAGGATTGTTCTTAAGAAACGCAATGATATCCGTCTCCACCATTGTGAGAGCATGGGCTGTACAGACCGTTTTCATAGTCTTTTCATACAGCTTGATCATGCCCCTGAGTCCGAGCCAGAACTCAGTGCAGTTCTTCATATGATCACTTCCCTTAAACAAGTTTACTTGTAAACAGTTTCCTAATGAACTATTATACACTTCTCTCAGAACATGTCAATTAAAGCAATAAAAAAGGATGACACTGCTGACGCCGGAAAAGGCACAGCAATATCATCCACTGCTTTGGAGTCACTTAAAAAATGTCTTATAATCCTCATAGTTCTTTGCCAGAAGTTCCGGTGTGTTCAGGCCATAAGGACATTTCTTCATGCACTGCCCGCAGTGCAGACATCCCTCGATCTTTTTCATCTTCTCCTGCCATTCTTCAGAAAGCCATCCTTCCTGAGGAGCTCTTCTGAGCATCAGGCTCATCCTTGCGCAGTTGTTGATCTCAATACCCGCCGGACAGGGCATACAGTACCCGCACCCTCTGCAGAAATCCCCGGAGAGCTGTTTCTTATCTTCCTCGATCTCCTTAAGAAGTGTCTCGTCAAGCCGGGGCGGACAGACCTGATAGGACAGGAACTCATCCAGTTCAGACTCTCTCTGCACTCCCCAGATCGGAGCCACATGTGCAAACTGAGGCTGCGCCATATAAGCATAAGCAGCGGCGGAGTTATGGATCAGGCCGCCGGAAAGTCCTTTCATGGCGATAAAGCCCATCCCCGCATCTTTACATGCTTCTACTATTTTCAGATCCGCATCTGCCGCCAGATAGGAAAACGGGAACTGCAGCGTCTCGTAAAGACCGGAATCTATAGCCTCCTGCGCCACTGCGATCCTGTGGTTTGTAATGCCGATATGCCGGATCTTCCCCTGCTTTTTCGCCTCCAGCGCTGCGTCATACAGTCCTGACTCATCGCCCGGTTTCGGACAGAACGCCGGATTATGGAACTGGTAGATGTCAATGTAATCCGTCTTCATCTTTGTCAGGCTCTCTTCCAGATCCTTCCACATCTCTTCCGCGGTCTGAGCCGCTGTCTTTGTGCTGATGATGATCTTATCCCTCGTATACTCGAACGCTGCTCCAATCTTTTCCTCGCTGTCGGAATAAGCACGGGCTGTGTCGAAATAATTGATACCGTTGTAATATGCTTTCTGCAGGAGATAGACCGCCTCGCTTTTTGTGATACGCTGGATCGGGAGTGCCCCGAATCCGTTTTTGTTTACTTCAAGTCCTGTTTTTCCCAAGATCACTTTGTCCATTTCTGTACCTCCTGTAATGTTTTTTTGCTTAATAACCCAGTTCATGCATCTCTTCCTGCACAGATGCCTCGCAGGAACGCATTGCGAGGATCGTCTTCTCAAAGAGCTCATTCAGCTCCCATCCAAGTCTCTCTGCCCCGGTTCTTATCACGTCCCTGGAACAGCCCGCCGCGAAACGCTTGTCCTTAAATTTCTTCTTTACGCTCGAAACTTCCATATCCATCACACTCTTGGACGGACGCATCAGCGCCGCTGCCCAGATCAGTCCGGTCAGCTCATCTGTGGCGAAAAGGACTTTTTCCATCTCATGGACAGGTTCCTGCTCGCTGCAAAGACCATAACCATGGGAACAGACTGTGTAAATCATATCTTCCCCAACACCGCCTTCCCTCAGAAGTTCCGGTGCTTTCTGGCAATGTTCATCCGGATACATCTCAAAATCTATATCGTGGAGAAGCCCGCTGATTGCCCAGTAATCCGCTTCCTCGCCGTATCCCAGTTCATTTGCATACCAGCGCATTACGCCTTCTACAGTGAGGGCATGCTGGATATGAAACGCCTCTTTGTTGTAAGTCCGGAGCAGTTCCAGCGCCTGTTCTCTTGTGATCGTGCTTGTTCTCATTTTTCCATGCCTCCTGAAATTCCATTTCATTGTCTCCTGCCTTCCGGCAGGAAACAGTAAATATGCTAATATTATAATTCTCCTTCCGAAAAGAAGCAACCCGGATATGGTCTGCCTTTCTTTCCAAAAGGTCTTATAGCCAGCGCCGTCAGCTTCATCGGATTGTCATCCGCAGCCACGCGGTTTGAACTGATCTTGCCGCATCTTACACAGCGGTGTATGATTGCCCATTCTCCGTTCTTCCGGACCCAGACTCCGATCGGCTCCATGCGTCCATGACATTCCGACTCCCTGTCTCCCGGTTTATTGTCCAGATGGATACTGTAAAGGCAGTTCGGGCAGTGATTTCTGTGATTTGTCCCGGCGCCTGCAGAAACGACCGGCCAGCCGCAGACTTTACATGTGAAAGAGTCGGTGCATGGGTGAGTCCTGTAATATTTCTTATCGTATTTTCTTTTTTTATTTTCTCTGTTCATTTATATATCTCCTTTCTCTGTGCTTCCGCCCATGAGCTTTGTCATTTCCTCGATGCGTTCGATCGGGAATGGGGGCGAAGATATCGGTTTTGATGCAATCGACAATATCTTGATCTGATTATCATGTTCCGTCGCGGGAGTTGTAATTATCTCTCCGCAGAAACGGCATCTCTGTATGATCTCCCACTCTTTTTCTGACCTGACCCAGATTCCTACCGGTTCCAATATTCCTCCGCATTCATTTCCTTCCCCATCCTCATTGTGGATGCTGCAAAGGCAGTTGGGACAGTGATCCGGAGGCATCTCTCCTTTCTGGGTGCGGGATGTCCATCCGCAGTTCAGACATTGATATATTTCTTCTTTTTTCTCTTTTCCTTTCATGATCATTTATCTCTCCCTGATAATTTTCTTAACTAAAAAAGGATAACCCGTTACATTGAGTTATCCGCATACCTGTCCCGCTGTTATCCATCACGACTATATAATACTAATACAATATCCCTGTACTAATAAATAAAATGAGCCGGAGTACTCTCCGGCTGCTCTTCCTCTATTTTGGGCGTACAAAAATAAACCGCCAGAAAAAAGACAGCCTGATGATCCTATCCGCAAACAGGTACAACAAAAGAACTCATCGTAAACAATTCTGATGAGAAAAACAATTGTCCCTATGTTAGCGAATAGCCGACATCAAGCCACCTCCCTTACTTTTGCTTTCCTTATAGTATCATAGGATATATTATGTTTCAAGCACTGTTTTATCTTTTTGTTTTGTCCATTTTATTTCAGCATGCTTCCCGCGATGTGCGAGTCCGACATAGATCACGTCTCCCTTCATCAGGGCATCATATTGCTTTTCTTCAGCCTGATGCACTGCGCTCAAAGCCAACTTTTCCAGGTCTTTTCCAGGATCCTTTGTATACTTAAACTCGAGGACAAAATTAGGATAATCAGTCTTTTTGGAATAGAGAAGAATATCTCCCCTTCCGGTTCCGCTTTCCCGGTTGCTCTCGACTCTGTGAGTCTGATGGAGAAAAGCACACATTCCAAGCATCATCATATGATAGCTGTTCTCACTCTTCAGATCATGGTATGACGGAAGTTTTAACAGAAGACGCTGATATTCCTCTGCAAAACGATCCATGTTGCCCTTACACAAATGATATAGCAGCGTGTCTATAATTCCCTCTTCTACCTGGAGATAAAATGCAGTCAATTCCCTGAACGCTTTCCATACCTCCTGGTTTGGTATCCGCAGTCTGTAACGGGAATCCCCGACATCTTCCGCAATCGTCAGCATACCGGCATTGATCAGAAGTCCCCAGAGACAGGCATCATCCGGATTTTCATAATATGCGGTAGACAGTTCTGCATTAACCTCCGCGGTTCCGTGTTCGATCAATTCGTTATAATCCCTGCAAAAGGTCTCAGACCGTTCTTTGAGTGCGTTTTTGAGAATACTGTTCTCGCTGGTATTTACCCAATATGGCTGCAGTTTCCTTCGCGCCGCATAGCAGGAGACGGACCAGGGATTATACACTTCTGCCGTTCCGATGCGATAACCGTCATACATCTCTCTGATTTCTTCTGTAAAATCAGCGCCACAGTATTCAAGCAGTTCCCTCACTTCCTCTTCGGTAAACCCGAAACAGTCCTCATACTCTGAATCCGCAACTGTACAGACTGCCAGATTATTCAGTCCGGAAAAGATATTCTCTTTCGCCACCCGCTGGATTCCGGTGAGCATGGCTTTTTCCAGAGAAGGATTTCCTTTCAGAGCTGAACTCAGCATCCCGGAAAGAATGCCTCGTACTTCACTGTAATATCCTTTCGAATTTGCCGTGATAAAAGGCGTATCGTACTCATCCAGAAGAAGATATACCTTTTTGCTGTAATATGCTTCCAGAATCCGGCATAAATCTGTGATCGCATGAGTCAGACATTCTGCTTTTTCTTCTATGTTTCCTGCCTGAGTGAAGCATGCGTAATTCTGATCAAACATTTTTTTCTGTTCATCAGGCACTGTTCCGTCACTTATAAAAGGATAATAGCGTGTATATTCTTCACGCAGTGTTGTACTGATCTGCGAAATCATTTCATGTGCAGCATCCGCCCTGACATTCAAAAAAGAAAGTGATACAACCGGAGACTGATTGATCTCATACATGAATTCACTCTTACTGATTTTTGTCCCCGCAAATATTGCTGATGATTCTTTCGTACAGTCGAGAAATTCTGCAAGCATAGACATATTGAGAGTCTTTCCAAAACGCCTGGGGCGTGTAACAAGCGTCACCTGATACCAGGAATCCAGAAATTCCTCTACAAAGCTGGTTTTGTCAACATAGTAAGCATTTCGTTCCCGTAAATAGCGGAAATCCTGAGCCCCGATCAACAACTTTCTTTTTGATCTCTTTCCGGAATTCTGTCCACTGCTATGATACGGCGGTTCTGCTTCGCATACCGCTTCGGGATATCCATCATGTCTCTTTCTGCCTGTTACGTCGTAAGCTCTCTTTTCTTTCCCAAACAGTTCATCCAGTGTACAATCCAGAATATCACTGATTTCTTCCAGTGTTTCAAGATCAGGGGAACGTTTTCCGTTTTCATAATTCGTATAAGTGGAGCGTGATATTTTAAGTTTCTCAGCCATCTGTGCCTGTGTATAACCATGCATTTTTCGAAATATTGTCAGATATTCGTGAAACTTTGACTTCATTTTGAAACACTCCTCTTCTGTCTTTAGCTTGATTATACACCGAAAGTGTTTCAATACGCAACAATTATTTGCAAATAAACAAATCTTCTAAATTTAGCGTCTGTCCGACCTTATAAAAGGTTCCCGTATTTCCGCCGATGTCAGCACCCCATATTTCTCGGGACGACGATAGGCATTGCCGTGCACCTCGCTCTTCCGGTACTTCCTCAGATGATCCAGATCAAGTTCGGCCAGATAAATGTTCTTCCCCACCCGCTTCCAGAATACAGGTGTCACGGGAGCCTTCCATTTCCGGCAGATATGCCACACCATCGAAAACGGTAGATCTCCCATTGCAGTCTGGAACGCTTTCGGGATAATTACAGGTAGCAATCGCCAGCATATTTTCATAAGCTCTCGCCCGGAGCTGGGAAAGTCGGTTAATCTCCATAGGGCAGGCATTCGGAACAAGGATCAGTTCCGCTCCCTGAAGCATGAAATTCCGATCGCCATATCCAGCTCCCCGGCAAGGCTTCCGAATGTGTTGACAAAACTGCTGTCAGAAGATATCGCTTCCACTTTCCATTCTTTCGCCGGGCGGTCGTAGATCCGGTAACCATTGCTCCACATTTCGGGAAACAGAGCGATGTCCGCTCCACGCTCCTTTGCCTTTTGACAGGCTTGTATCCCTTTCTCAAGATTTTCATCCAGACTGCCGCAAGGGGAGATCTGTAAGAGGGCGATTTTCAATACGTGCATAGAATATATCCTCCTACATTATAAATATTTATCATATTCCTCGCCGGGAAACGGCATCTCTAATCCCAGAACCCGCAGCCAGAGTCCTTTGTCATCGTATACTGATACATTACTGCACCTCCTGATATGATCTGTTTTCTGTCAATCCGAGAAAGTCACTGTTACATCTCCGCTTCCAAGAGCATCCTCCCAGCCAGTCAGGTCATCTATCTTTCCCAGCCTTGTATAGCTCCAGGAATTGGAGCCGTAGAAAATAACGATCTGATTTCCCTGATAGAGTACAATATCGCCTGACTGTGTCGTTGTCTGGCTGTTGGTTGTCGGAAGACTCGTTCCCAGAGCTCCTACTTTTTCAAATCCGGAATAATCCGTCATCTGAATGGTGATCAGCTTCTCCTGCATCATAGTCAGCAAGGGGTATTCCTCGTCCGGCTCCGGCCCGGCAAACTGGACAAACTTCTCGTCCATCAGATAGTCAAGGGAAATTTGCCGCTCCCATTTCCGGCGAAGCTGCAAAATCTTATCGCGGGCAGCATAGCGGATTACTGCCTTACAAAAGGCGTTGTGCTTGCGCTGGATGTACTCCTGATAGGCTTCAAAGTCGGTCATGGAAATTCCCCCTCTCTGAATAATAGTGCGGGGCGGCAGCACTCCTTGCTGTCGCCCCTTGATTGCCTATCTGCAAAGGCGGGCGGGGCTGTCAACGGCGGCGCGTATGCGCCGTTCATCTTGACCGTTGACTGGCTCGGCTGGCTTTGCTATTACCTTGCGGTAAACGTAAATGGATATGATCGCAGTAATCACTTCCGTGATCCAAAACGCATTCCAGACGCCAACCGCTCCGAGAAACCTGCTGAGTAAAAACGCA
>ERZ1090862.346-NODE-346-length-20876-cov-8.729744_pt1 | contig 20876 bp, 9 predicted proteins | sample MGYA00478481_ERZ1090862 | MGnify/ENA primary metagenome ERZ1090862 (study PRJEB33644, sample SAMEA5815745) | chicken gut metagenome | biome: Chicken; feature: Gastrointestinal Tract; material: Caecum | place: Ireland | collected 2019-01-01 | study: A study of the... | reverse complement strand
TGATTGATAGAGAAAGACCGGAAGGAGCATCGCCACATACCTTAACAATGGACGACTGGGATATGATTAGACAATGCCCGTATTTTTGGGCAAGAAAATTTGATATGAATAAAGATTCAAACATTATTGATAAAGTTTTCGAAACCTGGCACTGATAGAATTAGGGGAGGAAGTTATGTATAGGAATAGGATAAAACGTGTTATAGCGATTATCATGTCGCTATGTGGGATCATTTGTCTTTCATGGCTGTATATTATATTGATTATTGCAATAAAAATTGACTCGCCCGGACCGGTATTTTTTAAACAGAAGCGAGTAGGTATACATAAAAAACATTTTCAAATTTTGAAGTTCCGAACAATGAGGATAGATACGCCTCACGATATGCCAACACATATGTTAGAGAATCCGGATCAGTATATCACGAAAGTAGGACATTTTCTTCGGAAAACGTCACTGGATGAACTGCCGCAGCTCTTTAATATTCTTGTCGGGGATATGGCGGTTATAGGGCCGAGGCCCGCCCTCTGGAACCAATTTGACTTGATCGAAGAACGTGATAAATACGGAGCAAACGACGTTCGTCCCGGTTTGACGGGATGGGCGCAGATCCACGGCCGGGACGAATTGGAGATTGATGTGAAAGCGAAGCTGGATGGTTACTATGTCCAGCACATGAGCTTTTGGATGGATGTGAAATGTTTCTTTGGCACGATAGCTTCTGTTATTCGAAGCGAAGGTGTTGTTGAAGGTGGAACCGGAACAATCCATGCAAAAGAAAAACAAGATGGCAAAAAGTGAGAACATTGATCAGAAACTTGTTCCGAAGAGCGAATCCATGATTCTCCTTAGGGAGAAGATGGAGCGTGTATACAATATACAATGTACAATTATGAGATGAAAATTAAGTATCAATTGTGAATTTTACAAAAATACCCCCTGACAAATCAATGTAGTCAGGGGGCATTTTTTTAGTCAAGCGAGAGATCAGATTTGTTTGGCGTCCTCGTCGTGTCTGTCTTTTCCGCAAGTTTTTCCTGTGCAGCTTTCAGGCGGCCGATGACAGAAGGGCGTTCCTTTTCTGCTGACTTATCTGGGATTTTTTCCGGCTGAGAGAGGGTGTCGTCTCCTGGAGTCAGCTTATTCTGAGTGAACATAATACCGTCAATGCAGTTATAATTTTCTTCCTGATATTCTTCCGCAGCCTTGAGGTAGTTCTTTTCAGCCGGTGTTTCCGGCTGATTTCCCGGCTCTGCAGCTGGATTTTTGGCAGTAAGTTCGGAAGTCTGACAGCGGTGCGTTTCCTCATCCTGCAAAAGATTTGTCAGGTGTGGAGCCAGCTGTTGTTCTTCGGTAATCATCTGGACGATTTCCGGTGTGAAGCCGGTCAGCACATCTTCGGCAACGAGCTTTCCTGTGCCGTCTACAATAACGTTGGCGGCGTCTCTTCCAAATTCATCACTTTCCATCAGATAGAATTCCCTGCCCTGGATATTGTGGCTTTCAAGAGTGTGCCATGTCCCATAATGGCCGGAAACGGCGATACCTGAAGAATCCAGATTGATGAAAGCATCAGGCTGGATAAATTCCGGGATCTGCGTAAATCCATAAGAATCGCAAAAGTGGGCAGTCACTACGCCATTGTCATGCAGTACGACAACATCACTTACTGAGAGGGAATGTCCACGGAAATCTGCTGGGTGGCGCATGTTGAATTTTTCATACAGGCTTTCTAATACTTCATCAGTAGACTTCTTACCTGCAGCACTTTCATTGTCAACATTGCCGGAGTAAACCTTATCATAATTTCCGGCGTCAATGGGAATATTGTGGGTATTCATAAACCTGGTGTTTGCAAAACGGATCGAGTGAAGTGAGGGATCATCTTTTAACTGGTAAATATCATAGTTGATCATAACTAAAGTCTCCTTCCTTTGATTGATTGTGGCAAGGTCTATTTCTGGCGCATGTTAAAAAGTGGATTTTATGATGTCTCCGGGAGCGGGATCTCTTCATCATCGTCATAACCTTCCCAGGTAGGGGAGAGCGGAAGAGCATCAAAATCAGCGTCACTGGTGCCATACAGTTTGTTCAGCGTATTTGTCATCAGGGAACGCATCTCCACATCTCTGACAAAGGGGAGCGCAGTTTCCATCTCCTTGATCAGAATGTAGCGGTCGCTGGTATGGTAAATACACATCAGATTGATTTCTTCAACGGTAAAATTCATTGTTTTGCTCATGGCAGTTTCCTTCCTTTCTTGAGATAATTTATTTATTCCAACTGTTTTTTATCATGGGCGATGGCGGGAGGTTTCTTGTCAGAAGCGGCAATCGCATTCTGTTTTGCTTTCAGTTTCTGAAGAACAGATGGTCTCTGCCCAGTCTCTTCTCTGTCTGTTCTTACAGTTTTTTTTTCGGTGTGCTCTGCATCTTTTGCGTGTGTCTGTTCCTTCTCCATAGCCAGCAGATCACGGAAGGCTGCATTGACCATAACAGGATGACATGTGACCTGATAGGTTCTCCTTACATCGTGATGATCATTAGTAGCGCCGGGAATATGAACCTTGCCTGCAGCTTCTTTGATGTCGGGATAGTAACGGCCGTCATGATTGGCAAGCTGGATCGTGCTGGCAAGCACCAGCTTGCAGCGGTCAATCCCGTAGCGTTCCGTCATTTCCCGCAGGAATTCCGGAACCCGGCGGTCATGGTAGGCAGGACCGTACTCTTTATCAAATTGTATTTTGCAGGCGTAGTTTGCCTGATGGCAGATACGCCAGGTATCCATCTCCGGAGTGCCGTAAACTTCCGGCAGGGATTTGGGGAAGATAGGGCATTTCAAGTTATTTTCTTTTTCATCCATCATCTGTTCGAACTGTTCCATAGGAATTTCCGTGACAGGCTTCTTATCGCCATGGAGAATATCAGAGATAAGGTCGTCCCGGACTTCTGAAAGCGGTGTATCGGGATCTCCGAGCTGCCCGCCGTCAATTTCCCTTAACTGATTGTCGTACAGTGTGTAGTCCCAGCATCCGTCTGATGCCTCCTGGATGTGGAGATACATGGAACTGACTTTATAACATACTTCATCAGGGTCAGCGTCTCTTTCTGCAGAATGCTGCTGCATGGCGGTACGGTGGTCTAAAATCGCCTGCAGATCGGATATGGCTTTCTGGACAAGAGGACTTTCCTTATAGTGTTCCACAAGGTTGATCCCGTCCCGGTCGATCTTCCCGCCGTACATCAGCGGATAATCTCCTTCATAAATACTTCCGTCTTTCAGATGAAAGCCGACACAGGGAATGCCGTTCAAACGTTCTGGAGGTATGGAATCATAGACTGCAAGTGCTTCCTCAAGTGTCAGATTATTCTGGTATTCTCCTACGTTGGAAAATTCCATACACTCTGCAGCGTAAAAGGAGATGGAAGGCTCAGCAGGTATAGTTTCGGGTACATTTTCCAAGGGAAAATGCTTCTCTAATCGTTCCATGAGCGGCTGTGCCTTTATACTGTCTTCATCATCGGCGTCAATGACTTGCTGGAGCCATTGACGGATTCCCAGGTTAGTGCCGGAGGATAAGTCCTTTAAAATATCTTCCGGCAGAGGATCGTTCTTCCCTTCCGGCGCAGGAAAGGAATACGGGTCATAAGCCCTGCAGAATTGTGCAAGATCCTGTGCAAATTGCTGTTCAGGCGTAAACTCGACCGGTTGGATGCTTTCTGGCAATTGGAAGTAAGGGTTATCCCAGGAAGAAAAATCAATCAGTTCATACCTTTCCTGCTGACTTTTAGAGGGCTTCAGATAGTCTGCGCCACCGCTGTCATAATAAGCGTCAAAGCCAGCTTCTACAGCGGAAGTATCTTCAACACCTTCCCGGTGCAGTTTATCCAGGAGATGAGCAAGGGTGAATGATTTGACTTCTTCCGGCGTCATCACATGGAAGTGGTTTACCTGATTGATCTGGATATTCTGAGCGATCTCAGCGATAGCGGAAAGGGCGTTTTTGTCTGTATGAATAGCAGGGAGCCTGGTGAAATCTTCACAGAGGATATTCTTGCCGGCTTCTACATGGATGACATCAACGGCGCTGGGATCAGTGACGCCCTCAATGCCCAGGGTCAGACGGGGATAGGAGCGGTCCGTATCTGGAATCGGTGCTTCTTCGGAGTTATAAGGTTCCTTTCGCAGTTCCTGAAAACGGGTTACAGCTTCGGAAATGGTATCATAATGTTCAAGAGCGGTAGGAGACTGGCGGCTTTGTCCATGCTGCCATGTCATCAGGTCGGGAATGATATAGAATCGCCATTCTGTCGGGAGACTGCTGTCCGCATTAGGATTCTCCGGAGCGTTCGTAGTCTGGGCGATTCCTTGCGCTCGCTCTTGGGAAATCATTTGATCCCGTTCATGCTCTTTCTGGATTTCAGCCAGATGTGCCTCCATTTCTGTGATGATCCCGTTGGAGGCGGATCGGATAGTCTGGAGAGAGGATTTTAGCTCCGGAAGCTCTTTGCCGGATGACCATGTACCGACATAACCGAAAGAATAATCGCCGGTGTCCAGCCCGAAGTGGCTGCAGACGACAAAGGCAATGCTTTCTGCCTCAACCTCTTTGGTATTCCGGTCTTTTCTTTCAAGTGCTGTTTTTCCCGAGATCTGCTCGATATTGTGCAGGCGGGAATGGGCCAGCTCGTGGATCGCTGTTTTGAGTGTTTGTGCTTCGGACATTCCTTCACGGATCGCAATCCGCTGCTCGGAAGGGCTGAAATATCCATGGGATTCCCCTTCTATTGGTTCAAAGCCAACAGGAACGTCGGCAGTGCGGCGAATCGCTTCTAAGAAGGCTTCATATTCTGCGACATTGCCGGTCAGATCCGGGATTTCCAGTTCCGGCAGTGGTTCACCGGATGTCTGTGCAACGTCAAATACAGTTACAACTTTGAATTTTGGTATTTTTACCTCGACGGTATCTTTCACCGGGTCTCCGTTTTCATCCAGCACGGGAAGATTAGTGTCCAGGTCCAGACGTTCTTTTTCAACAACCTGTTTTATTGGTGCTGGCGCAAAAATTTTGATGCCATGTTCGCCGGGGAGTACCTGGCGCTTAAATTTCTTCTGCCATCCGGTATATCCGGCGAGGTATGTTGCATCCGGACGCTGCATGGCGATCAGAATACTGTTGGAGTAGCTGTAGTTGTGAAACTTGGACATTACCTTCAGATAGTCCTGATACTGATCACCTGAGAGAAAATCTAAAATGCCCTGTTCCAGTTTTTCTGTGGTCTGTTGGATTTTTTCCTTCTGTTTTGCGGCATAATCTTTTTTTGCCATGATAGGTTCCTCCTTTTTTGAGATTTCCTCCGGATACCAGATAAGGGATATCCAGAGGGATTGCATCACAGGGATTGTTGTTTTGAGAGATGTTTTGTAAGATGATCGGAAGAGACAGTATCCTTGTACCGATGGAGCTTTTCCAGGACGGAAGGACGTTTGGGAAGTGCGTCTGCATAGGCGGTCTTTTGCTGACCGGATGAAAGTGGGATCACAGAGGCACGTTCTCCTTTGCTGGCTGTATTGCTGCCCCGATTGTCAATATCGAGCAGAGCATTTACCTCGTTAAGCCTTGCCTGCTTTTCATTTAATTCTTCTTCATGCGGGAATGGACGCTCTAATTCTGCTTTGGCTTCTTCTACTTGTGAATGAAGACTACTGAGCTTTTGCGTCTGCTCTTCCAGACGTTTTTCAAAACTGTTGAGGAGATTGTTGAGACGGGTAATGTTGCCTCTCGGGTCGTCTCCGAGTTCAATGGAATGGCTGGTATGCCCTTTTACAACTAAGTAGAATTGACGGGAGAAGGAGTCGAATTGCGCTTGCAGGGCGAAACCGGCATAATTGCCGATCTTGCCGCCGGTGCTTGCAGACTGCAGATGGCTGCAGGAATCGATGAGAGCAGCTCCGGCTTCTTTCCGATTGGTGTAGAGACGCCCTGCGACAGTCATCTGGAAGTGGTCGGCATCCAGTGGGAGATTCTGTTTTACTGTCTGGAGGTCTTTCTGCAGACCAGCAATCAGTTCCTGTGTTGTCTGGATCTGTTTCGGGAAGGACTTGAGCAGTCTATCCTCCAGTGCATAATGCTGACTAACATGATTTGCTTTCATAAGTTTCAGTTTTGTGACATCGGTGTCTAGCTGCGTTTTCTCCAGGATCAGAGGGTTGCCGGATGCAAGCGCTTTGACTTCCGCATATTTCAGGCTGACTTCATCTGTATCTTCGCAGGAACGGGAAGGGCTTTTCGAGGTCATAACCTGACCGATAAACTTCTGCTTGTTCTCCAATATCTGCCACATATAACTGTCGAAGGTCTGCTCCGTCAGATAGCGGAAGATATGTACCTGCTTGTTGGTGTTACCCTGCCGTAAGATTCGTCCTTCCTGCTGTTCCACATCGGAAGGCCGCCATGGTGTATCCAGGTGATGGAGAGCTACAAGTTTATCCTGAATATTTGTCCCTGCGCCCATCTTAGAGGTAGAGCCGAGGATGACACGTACCTGGCCGCTTCGTACTTTAGAAAATAGGGTGGCTTTCTGCACCTCTGTGTTTGCGTCATGGATGAAAGCAATTTCTTCTGCCGGAACACCCCGTGCAATCAGCTTTGCCTTGATATCGTCATACACATTGAATTCGCTTTTGCCTTTCCCGGATGGAGTGGACAGATCGCAGAAGATGACCTGGGTGAGCTTTTGCTCTGCAGTATCTGTCCAGATCTGAAAGGTTCTGCCCACGCAGGCGTTTACTTTACTGCCCGGATGATCCGGGAGAAGCGGATTGGCGAGCCGCTGGTCAAGAGCGATCTTCCGCCCGTCATTGGTCACTTTAAGCATGTTGTCTACGGATGGGTCCACTGCCCCGGCGTGTATGGATTCTGCCCGGTCAGCCAGAGAAGCGACCATCTCCTTTTGCTCGTTTGACGGCGGTACGATGACATTTTCATACAGAGCTTCCGGTGTAGGGAGATTCAGCATATCAGCAGTCTGAATATCCGCACATTCCTTCCATGCGGACATCAGTTCCGGAAGATTGAAGAAGCGGGAGAACCGTGTCTTTGCCCGGTAGCCGGTCCCCTCCGGAGCCAGTTCGATGGCAGTGGTGGTCTCTCCGAACTGTGCCGCCCAGTTGTCAAAATGCTGCAGTCCCATTTCGTCCAGAAGGTCATGCTGGAGGTAGCGCATCAGGGTGTACAGTTCCGTCATGCTGTTGCTGATGGGAGTGCCGGTGGCAAAGGTAATGCCACGTCCTCCGGTCAGTTCATCCATATACCGGCATTTCCCGTACATATCTGAGGATTTCTGGGCGTCGGTGGTGGAAATACCGGCAATATTGCTCATCTTTGTAAAAGTGTAGAGATTTTTAAAATTTTGTGACTCATCCACAAAAAGACGGTCAACACCTAACTCTTCAAAGGTCACGACATTATCTTTTGCCTTCCCGGAAGTGAGCTTTTCCAGACGTGCTTTTAGGCGTTTCCGGGTCGCTTCCAGCTGTTTGATCGTAAAGTTGCTGCCCTCCTGTTCCTTTGCCATTTCCAGAGCATCTGTCACATCATTGATCTGCTCTGTGATGATTTTCCTCTGCCGTTCTGCAGAGAGCGGGATTTTTTCAAACTGAGTGTGTCCGATAACAACCGCATCATAATCGCCGGTTGCGATCCGGGAACAGAATCGTTTCCGGTTGGCAGGTTGAAAATCTTTCTGGTTTGCTACCAGAATGTTGGCATTGGGATAGAGACGGAGAATGTCGGAACCCCATTGATCCAGCAGATGATTGGGTACAACAAACAGGGATTTCTGACAAAGCCCCAGACGTTTGGATTCCATTGCCGCAGCAATGCAGGCGAAGGTTTTGCCAGCTCCGACTGAATGGGCTACGAGACAATTCTGACCGTATAGAATGTGAGCAACTACGTTTTTCTGATGTGGACGCATGGAAATCTGAGGATTCATGCCTGGGAAAGTCAGATGGCTGCCGTCAAATTCCCGGGGACGTATCGAATTGAAACGTTCATTGTATAAAGAGACAAGCGCATTGCGGCGTTCCGGATCTTTGAAGATCCAGTCTTTAAATGCCTGTTTAATGGCATCCTGCTTTTGCTGAGCGAGGATGGTTTCCTTTTGATTGAGCACTCGCCGTTCATTTCCCTCTGCGTCAAGAACCGTATCGTAGATTTTTGTGCTGCGTTGATTTAGAGAATCTTCCAGGAGACGATAGCCGGAGACTCTTTTGGTGCCGTAGGTGGAAGTGGCAAGGACATTATTGGAGTCTTTGGTTTTGTTCCGGATGCTCCATTCACCGCTGATTTCTGCATATTCCACTGCAATGCGGGAGGAACGGCGGTTATTCGTCATATAGAACGGTGTCCGGAATGTTTCTACCATAAACTGCTGGATGATGGACGGTTCCAGCCAGTTGACGCCCAGACGGACGTCGATCTCTCCGGCTGTCAGATCTTTTGGCTGTACCTGTTTCAGGTATTCTACATTCACGGCATACTCTGGATGATTTTCTGCAAAGAGCGCAGCGGTTTTTAACTTCTTGCGTACATTTCCGGACAGGTATTCATCTGCAGTCTGCCATTTTTCAGATACCGGATCTTTAAAGATTAAACCGTGCAGGTCCTGGATGATCTCGTCTTCTGGTTTGCCGCACAGCTGCGCCATGTAGTCCAGATCTACACAGGCTTTTTCGCCCATGGAGACAGAGAGAGCTTCCACAGCAGTATCTACGGATGTAATGGGTTCCGGACGTTTGATGGTTCTCTTGATAAAAATGTCGGCTTTGCGCTCCAGGTTCCCTTCTTCATCGAGCACTTCCAGAGAAGAAAGAAGAGGATAAGAAGAATCCTGGCTGAAGGCCCGTTTGTTTCCTGTGCTGTTGATCAGTCCGTATTTTTGGGTAAATGTATCGTATTGACGATTAAGAAGTCCCATCTGCTCATGGATGCTGTCTTCATCCGTGCCGTCAAGCTGCATTTTAAGTAGCAATCGGGTGGTATCACGAAGTTCCACCATGCCTTTGACACGTTCAGCGGTAGCGGCAGGCAGATCCATCCGGTTCATTACCGAATTTTCCCGGTAGTAAATCTTATCATCTGCCAGGGCATAACTGAAGTTTGGAATGTCAGGATCTGCAGGGAGTATATCCTCTGCGTCCAGATCTGTATCTGACAATTCATATTCACTGATCCGACCATGGATGTTCTGGATGGCTGCATGGAGCTGCTCTCCAAGGTCAGCATCTTCAATGGGAGCAACGGTAAGCTCCATTTTTCCGTACTGTGTACTCTCTGTGGTAAGAGTTCCCAGCACCATTTCCGGGTGGGAGAGAAAGTATGAATTGATCGGGTGGCCGTCTTCGGTTTGTCCAAGCTCTACCCATTCCGGCATCTGCAGGGGCGCACGGTCACGTTTCTGGAAGAAAAGGATATCCGCTACTACATTGGTGCCGGCATTTTTCTGGAAGGCATTGTTGGGCAGTCGGATTGCTCCTAACAGGTCAGCCCGCTGTGCATAATATTTCCGGACGGAGGTGTCTTTTTTATCAAGGGTGCCGGAAGAAGTAAGGACAGCGACCACACCGCCCGGGCGTACCTGATCCAGAGACTTTGCGATAAAATAATCATGGATCATAAAGTGATGGCGGTCGTATTTGGGATCTGCCACCTGGTAGCTACCAAAAGGTACATTTCCGACAACGACATCAAAAGTGTCATTGGGATAATTCGTTTTTTCGAAACCGTCAATGGTGATGTTGGCTTTGGGATAAAGCTGTTTTGCAATCCGGCCAGTAATGGAATCCAGTTCCACGCCATACAAACGGGAAGCGGACATAGAATCCGGCAGACAGCCGAAGAAATTGCCGGTGCCGCAGGACGGTTCCAGGATATTTCCGGTGGTAAAGCCCATGTTTCCGATAGCTTCATAGACCGCCCGGATCACCGTGGGAGAGGTGTAGTGGGCATTCAGGACAGATTCTCTGGCAGCTTCATACTCCGGCGGGGAGAGTAGTTCTTTTAACTGTTTATGTTCCTTTGCCCAGGTTACATTGTGTTCATCAAATGCCATGGGGAGACCGCCCCAGCCCACATATTGGGCGAGAACTTCCTGTTCATCCGGTGTTGCCATCCGGTCGTCAAATTCCAGTTCCTGCAGAAGCTTAATTGCAGCGATATTCCTCTGAAATTTCGCTTTGGGACCGCCTACGCCCAGATGATCGTCTATGATTTTATAATTCTCAGCCGTGTGAGGCTTTGCCGGCTCTGGGACATCTGCCTCCGATTCGCTGACAGGTTCAGCGGTAAGATCAGAGGATGGAATTTCTTTGACGGAAGTGACAGCAGAATCTGCAGGCTCCGGAGCCGGATCAAGAGAAGTGAGCCGTTCGGAAATGGAAGCCTGTTCATTGATATAGTTGTAGACAAAATCGATCGGCTCTACACGGGAGAGGGGATAGCGGAACTGGTTCATAAAGGTCAGATCCATCATGGTCACTTCGTTGGTACGGAAGTTTACATTGTCTACACGGAAATCATGTCCCTCAATCTTTAATTCCAGACCCAGAGGAATGTAATTTTCAGCCTGCAGCTCTTTAGCCTTGTAATGGGTGCCATGATCGCTCAGAGCAGCAAGGTAAATATTGTTTCCCTGCCGCCATAGTTTTTGTACGGCGTCACTCCAGTCTTCTGCAGGAATCTCCGCCATAGCTACATTGATCCCGTCCTCCAGATCCTTATTCTTTAGTTGGGTCCCGAGAATATCTGTTACGATTCGTGCATCTTCTCCGTAAAATTCAAAGAAACCGATATCCGGGCGTTTTTGTTCAAATCCGATCAGATGGTCCGGATATTTTTCTTTCAGGGCATTATATTCATTTTGTGCCTCGGAGGACAAAAACGTATCGTATGGTTTAGGACGTGCTTTTTCTGCTTTCTGCGGCTCCTGTTCCACCTTCGCTTCCGGTTCGGTATCCGGCGTCATAAAATCAAAGAGAGAAAGCTGCTCTCCGGATGCTACAGTGCGAATGACAGGTTCTTTTGTAAGTTCGGTCGGGATATTTCTGGATGGTTCCTGGAGTGTAGCATCTGTCTTTTCTGCTTCCGGGAAGAGAGAATAGGTTCCCGCCGCATAGGACATGACATGTTCGGTATATTGTTTGAGGGAGTCCATGTTCCGTGTGTCTTCCGGAAGCTGATCTAAGGTGATCTGCATATAGGAAGCAATCGACTCTGCCTGGCTTTCATCTTCCAGTAAAAGAGTCAGCTCCCTGACCTGCTCAGAATAGTCGGCAATCAGGTTCTCTACCAGTGGGAAAGGGATATCCTCCCGAAGTTCCAGAGGAGTGGAAGATACAAAAGAGACAATCTCCCGTGCCAGTTTTTCTCGTTCAAAATCACGCATATGTGCACGGTCATCGTCATGGATATATTTTCCATCACGGATCAGGCGCTGTATCCGGTCAGCCACCTTGCTCCAGCTTAGAAAAACGGTATCAGTAGGGGACGACAGGTCTCCCATTGTGAACTTGATCCCTTTGGAACTATAATCCATCCAGGTTTTGTCACTGCCTCGTAAGGCATGGCTCTGACCGCCGGCAATGCCATAGGAATTCTTAATATAATCAGCAAGCTGCTTTTTGTCCATCTGCAGATACGCAGAGTAGGTGCCTAATCTTGAATCCATATGGCGGTTGATGAAATAGCTGTCGATTGCATCCTGCGTAAGGAAAAGGGAACGGCTGTGAGGGATAAAATCCTCTGCTGTACGGTAATGCTGTCTGGCAGTGGAAAGATGTTCCAGACGGTCGAGGATATCCTGCATCCTGGCGATATACATCTGGAATCGCATTCGGTCCGGATTTTCCAGGCAGTCTTCATGGAGCTGTTTTAATACACGTATGTGCTCCTGAATGTTCTCTGGGGAATGGAGCCGTCTGGCCAGCTCTTCTTTAGCGTCCGGGAAAGTCCCGTGGTATAGTTCCTTAAAATCAAAATATGGGAAGTCATACTGATCAAAATTATAATCACGGTAGGCGAATAGAAGGCTTTCCGCCAGTTCTTCGCACTCATTGTCCAGAGCATTGTCCAGGACGACCTGGGGAAGAAATAGTCCTTCGTCAAGGAGTGTTTCAATCCGGGAAACAGCAGTTTCCCAGGAGACAAACGCCTTATCTGTCGCTCCATCCACCATATCGCCATATGCGATCTGAATCCCATGGGGATCACAGTAGACGGCGTACTTTTCTCCATCTATCTGGAGGCCGATATCGGTAGTGTCATATTCTTTTGCCAAAAGGACTGATCGCTTTTCCTCTGGAATATCTGACATGAAGATGGCGGCAATCCGCAGCTGGCTTTTATCCCGGTTCCCGCCGCCTGTAAGCACTTTATCCAGAACGGAGAGGGGAACACGGTCGGAAAGCATGGCAGGCGCTTTCTGCCTGCCGAGTTCTTCTATCTGCTCTGCTTCGGTAGGAAAAGAAGGCAGAGAAAAAGCGGAGGACGTGACATCCTCCGCTTCCGGGTGGGAAACATTCTCTGATGATTCAGGTGTATCAGGCTCTAAGCGTAGATCAGATCGTTCAGAACCATCTCCTCTGCTGTCTGGTTCAGGGCTGTCATGTGCTGAACCCATGCTATCGGATCGGTTGCTTTGTCCGGTGCCGGGTTCGTCAGCAGCATCTGGTTCACGATCTGTTCCACCCGTTGGCTGGCTGTCTGATCGATCTCCAGAAGATGCTCTGTCAGCTTGCCGCTCAGAAGAAGATATTGATACATCCCTCCCCTGTGTTCCTTCAGATATGTTTTCCGCAGCATCCCGTATTTGCCGGGAGTTGCCTCCGGCTGTTCGTCCATCATCAGGTTGGGGATCAGATAATCTCCGGTTTGCGTGTATGTCAGTCTCTTGTTCTCGTTCATATGAAGCACCTCCCATATTATCACTTTCACGAATTAACGTGATAAATCTTTCGCTGGACTTATTATAGATCGTTCTTTGCTCAGATGCAAGACTGTTTTGCAGAAAACTTTCCCGTTCCATAGAGCGGATTTCCCGCCCGATATCCATGAGCACCGGTTTTGCTGTGTTGTTTACGGCATCCCCCAGGTGACAGATGACCGGAAAAGTATTAAAGTCAGTGATAAATTGGAGAGAGTCTGGATCGAGATACTCATCCGGCTGGTAGCCGCACCGCTTCAGGAGCAGATAGGCTACGCTGGCAGCCATGGTTTCTCTCATGCGGACTGTCTGGTTCAGATCATCAAGTTCTTCCAGAAAACTGTCCTGCGCCGCCTCCCGGAAATATTCCATATATTCCGATAGGTTTTCCCGGACAGAAGCCCGTGCGGTTTCAAGGAGCGTTTCCGGAAGACTGTTTGGATAAATGTTTTCCAGATCATATGTCTCAGCCAGATGCTCCTGCAGACGGGCTTCATGTTCCGGACGCAGCGTCCATAAGTAAGGTGTCCGTCCATTGTAGCCCATATGGGTATCCCGCAGATCAAAGACATATTTCAGTCCCGGCCTTGCCCGGGTGTCGTCAATCAGTGCAATCCCGTGGGTGCCTTTATTGACCCAGCGGTTCATTTTCTTATTCCAGATATCAATGGTTGCAACAGCAGTGGCATCCGGGTATTGCGCATAGATCAGCAGCTCGTCGGAAAAAGAATACTTATACACGTTTGCTGCAGTGTTCAGAAATGACTTCCAGGATTGCGGGTTATCCGCAGCATCCAGAGCAGCCTGTTTTGCCATTTCGCTGATGCGCTGCACTCTGGAGCGGTAGCTTTCAGCCATACCGAATCCCCCTTTCTTTGCTTTGTGTTTTAGATACCATAAAAAACCTCCTTATCTAGGATGGGCTGAATCTTTAGCCCTCTGCTTTCTATCGTTTTCGGTTGGGAAAAACGGAAAGAAAATAGAAAAAGCAGCCGGAAACACTGCCCCGGCTGCAAGTACATTGAAAACTGACTTATGCCCATTTGAACATAAGTGCTGGTTAAAGAACCTCCCTGCAGGCTTCATATTCACATAAAGCCTGAGAGACATCAGATGTGTATGTAAATTCCATATGGGTGAAATCATGGAGAGATCCGCAGAGGACAAAATCCTCAATCAGCCGTCCAAAATCAGTTCCAAACTTTTGGGTGACGGCAGCATGGTCGTCTCCCGGGCTGTAGTCATAATAAAGATAATCGTCTCCGGCATTGCCGAGCATATCCGTGAGCTGATAGGTAATGCGGCCGGAACCGGTCAGCTTGATCTTGATCCGGCTTCCCTGCTCTTTGACAAGGACAAGGAGCGTGCCGTATTTCACAGTGGCAGAATAGTCAGGAAGCATATGGCAGCGCTGATAAATATCCGTCATGGCGGACAAAAGCCGATAAGCGGCTTCTTTTTGAAATTCTTTCTTTTTCATCGGAATCCTCCTTGTATCAATCTGCTATTTTTCGTGTGCTGGCTTTCTTTTCCCGCCTGTGTCCGGAAATTCCAGCCGGTAACTGATCATCTGCCCTCTGTCAGGATCAGTTTTTGTGTCCAGGACAATATCGGCATCAAACGTCTTCCCGGTACGGGAAGAGTACAGCCCTTTTGCGTGTACCCGCCCGCTTTTCAGAAACTCTGCAGCCATTGCCTTTGTCATCGGCTTTTTGAGTGCATCCAGAAACCTGCTGTTTTTCCAGAGACGAAACTTACAAGCAGGATCGCTGCAGTACCAGTTTGCCTTTCCCTCATAAACGGGAGCGCCGCACCACGGACATGCACCGATAGACTGTTTCCCGGAAGCTGAGGCAAAGCGCTGCCTGTCTTCAGGGGCGAGAGAAGTATTGTCACGGACAAGGGAAGTGACCATATCTGTGATCCCGGAAAGGAAGGATTGTTCTGTAATCTCTCCCCGTTCAATGCGCATCAGGGCATTTTCCCACTCGGCGGTGAGCAGTGGAGAGCGCAGTTCTTCCGGCATAATAGAGATCAGGCGAATGCCGTCCGGTGTCGGAAGAAGACTTTTGCCTTTTCTCTTTACATAGCCGCTTTTTACCAGCTTTTCCAGTATGCCTGCTCTGGTGGCTGGAGTACCAAGTCCCTTTTTCTCCGTATCTTCGTCAAAATGTTCATTCCCTGCCGTCTCCATAGCACTCAGGAGTGTGTCTTCGGTGTATGGCTTCGGAGGAGAAGTGAAATGCTTGGATATACTGGCTTCATTGCTGGGAAAGACCTGTCCTTCCGACAGGACGGGGAGTTCTCCACTCTGGACATCATCCCCGTCGGCCTCTTCCTTTTGGCTGTTTCGATATGCTTTGACAGACTGGCGAAACTGCAGTTCGATTTGTTTCCATCCTGCGGAAACGACAGACCGTCCTTTCGCCGTAAATTCTTCACCGGCACAGAGTACCGTTGCTTTTGTATCCTCATACAGATGCTTCGCACCGACAGCGCACAGCAGACGCATTCCGATCTGAAAGAGGATATTCCGTTCCTTTTCTGTCAGTTTACTCAGGTCAGCTTCTGCAATCTCTGCGGTGGGGATAATGGCATGATGATCCGATACCTTTTTGTTGCTAATGCAGCGGCGGATCTCAGGAGTAAATTCCACACCAGTGGCAAAGGGGAAGACCTGCAGGCAGGTCTGGATCAGAGACAGCGTACTCTGTTCCATATCTTCGGTCAGGTATTGGCTGTCTGTCCGTGGATAGGTGCAGAGTTTCTGCTCGTACAGCTTTTGCACGGTGTCCAGTACCTGCTGTGCAGTGTAACCAAAGTAGCGGTTGGCTTCTCTCTGCAGTGTGGTCAGGTCGTAGAGCCGGGGCGGGGAAAAAGATCTTTTCTCTTTTTGAATAGAAGTTACGGATACCGGCTTCCCCTGGCAAATAGAAACGAGAGTGTCTGCTTCTGCCTGATCAAACAGCTTCATTCGATGGAAAGAGACTGTGCCGCCCGGAACCGGGCAGGCAAGATGGACGTTCCAGTAAGGCGTTTTCTGGAAATGATCAATCTGGGCGGCACGTTCAGAAAGCATTGCAAGTACGGGTGTCTGGACTCTGCCGACCCGGAGCAGTGTGCCGGCCAGACAGGTATAAAGCCTGGTGGCATTGATCCCCACGAGCCAGTCTGCCTGTGAGCGGGCCAGGGCAGAACGATAGAGATTATCATAATCTGTACCAGATTTCAGATTTGCAAAGCCTTCTTTGATGGCGGTATCCTCCATGGAACTGATCCAGAGCCGCAGGAAAGGTTTCCTGCAGCCTGCCATATAGTAGACATTCCGGAAGATCAATTCTCCCTCCCGTCCGGCATCCGTAGCACAGATGATTTCTTCTACATCCGGGCGGTGCATCAGTTCCTTTAGAATCTTGAACTGCCCGCTCTTACCTGGTGAGATTTCAAGCTTCCAGTCAGAAGGAAGGATGGGGAGGTCTTTTTGCTCCCATTTGGAATAAGTTTCTTTATAGGCAGCCGCATCGGCAAGCCCGATCAGATGACCGATGCACCAGGAGACGAGATATCCGTTTCCTTCCAGATATCCGTCCTTGCGATTGCGCACGCCGAGAACCTTGGCAATGGACTGAGCGACGCTGGGTTTTTCGGCGATGACTAATTTATACTGTGTCATAATCGTTCTCCAATCTTTGAATTAATGGATGGGTTAGATTTTGTCCTTGTTATCTTCTTCCGGATCGTCTTCCGGGTCCGGATAATCAACGAAAGGGACGTTCCCTTCATTTGAAGTATCCTGCGGATCATCAGACAGCGTATCATTGTCGTCCTCATCATCTTCCGATTCTTCTTCCTCATCCGCTTCTTCCGCTTCAGGATCATAGATATCATCCGGCTGTTCATCGTCTCCGTAAGCTGTCTCGTCTTCCTCTTCCTGATCGTCACGGTTGCGGACTTTCAGGAAATAGTAACCGGCGATCACTCCAATGCAGGCAAGAGCCAGGAGTACATATCCGATATATTTACCAGCAGAGCTGCCGGAATCTGCAGTTTCAGTTTCTGCATCCGGGGAGGAAGTCTCTGTATCGGTCTCCTGTGCTGGCTCGGTCGCTTCTTCTATATTCTGATCTGTTGAGATTTCAGCATTAGCATCAGCAGAATCCGTTGTGACAGACTCTTCATTTTTCGGATCTGTCTCTTCTGTAAAGTCGGCAAGATCGGCTTCATCAATCTGGGAGAGCATGTACACGTTGTTGGTAGTGCTGTCCTTGTCGATAATGATGTAATAACTGTTTCCGTTGGCAGTCGTTACAATATAAAACAGTTTATTTTGAGAAGAATCGGCTTCATCTGTCAGAGTACCATTGCCTTCTACAGAAAAAGCATTACTGTCATCGTTTCCCGTTTCCTCTGTGTTTTCCTCACGGATGATTGTAGATTCTTCGGCAGTATCCGCTTCGGAACCCGTATATGCCATGACGGGAAGTGCTGATAACGAGGTCAGGATGCCGCAGGTTACAAGCATAGTCAGGAATCGTATTAGTTTATTACTCCGTTTCATAATCATTGTCCTCACTTTCTGTGTTATTGGTTACCGGCTTTGTGTCGGCAGAGTTGACGGAAGTGTCTGTTCCTCCGATGGTAAGGAGGAGTGCAGACAAATCAGTGCCGCCTTTCTTCAATGCATGGATCACGGTCAGCATTTCGGTAGCATCGAATTTGGCGCTTCGGATTGCATCGATCATCTCCGCATTTTCCAACTGCGTCCTCTGCTTATACAGTTCATCCAGCTTTTCCTGGACGAGCGCAAGGTTCGCTTCCTGTTTTCTGATTTCATTGTTGACACGTTTTAAAGCTCTCAATGTTTTTACTCCTTTCAATTTGGGGCTTGGAGAGCAGCCGTGGTTAATACCAGCGGCCGCCTGTAAGCCAGTGCTGCGTCCAGTAAGAGGAATTGAGATCACCGTATTTACATGGATCGCCGCAGTGTATAAAAGTTCCGGCACCATATTCGCCAGAGCCGATGTAAATGCCGACATGGGATGCTCCCGAAGTGTTATAGGTGCCTTGGAAGAATACCAGGTCTCCCGGCTGCAATTGATCTTTTGATACTCTTGAGCAGATGTTAAGCAGACCGTTTGCTGTCAGATGTCCGGTATTTCGGACGCCGGAGTTGGTCAGGCAATAACTGACATAACCGGAACAGTCGAAGCCGGAAGGGCTGTAGCCGCCCCAGACATATGGCGTTCCCAGGTATTTCTGTGCCTCCTTGATTAAGGTGGCGGCATCCCCGGTTGCATTTCCGACAGAACCAGGAAGGGATGCTCCCTCACAGGAGAGATAGAAATAAGGATTGTAATACTCGTCTTCATACTGGAATTCAATATGCAGGGTTGCTGTAGATACATCTCCGCTGGAACCGACTTTGCCGATCACATCGCCAATGCTGACGGTCTGTCCTTGTGATACAGAGACAGTGGAGCAGTGGGCATATAAGGTCTTGTAACCGTCATCGTTCTGAATTTCGATATATTTTCCGTAGGTATTGTTGGTTCCTACCTTAGAGACTGTTCCATCCTGGACGGACAGGATCTCTGTTCCGGCTGCAGGTGAGATGTCCAGTCCCTTATGCAGTTCTGTGACACCATTGGAGGTGCGGTAACCGTAATGGCTGCTGATATAGCTGTACCAATAGCCGCTGATCGGGCTGCCCAGGAACTGCCGGTTTCCACGGCTCTGAGTGTAAATGTTATATATTTCTTCCTGATCGTCATTTAGGCGAGAGGAAAGAACAGAACCTAAACCTGTGGAAGTCATGGTGACATAGCATACTTTGACGGTTTCGGTCGTTGTGACTTCAATTTCTTTTCCATCACCGCCCGCATAATATGCTTCATAGCTGCGGTGTCCGTGGGCAAGTGCTTCACTGTGCGAATCGTAGTACACATCAAAATCAACACCATGAGCGTTCAGGTTTCCTGTATCCTCTACGGTATAAAGCACTCCATTCATAATGACCTGTGTGCCTATTGAAACAATCGGATTGTATGCATCCACCGCAAGGGTATGATTGCCGGAAGGATAAACACCGGATGCAGTAGGTCCGCCGGACCATTGCCCGCAGCATATGGTACAGTTGCAGTAACCGGATGTTACAACGGTGCCAAGGCTGTCACCGGCCTTTATGGTTTTGGTCACTGTCCGTGTTTCATTTTCTGTTTTCACATTGTAGTGGTACTGCTTGTTGAAGATGGTGTTTAATTCCTGCTTGATGGTGTCGTTGAAAGTAAAATCTTCATATTTCGCACATAAGTAGCTGATCAGGGCGACCGGATCATGTCCGATCTCACCGATGTTATAGTTATATTCTTCATAGCCAGGGTAAGTAGTCTCTACTGTGTCAATCTTTCTTTGGAGGTTAGCTTCCAGCTGGGAATAGTACAGTTCCGCTTTGGTAATCTCCTGATCGTCTGCAGGCCAGGAAGATGCAGTTACAGATCCCAGCGTCTGGGTGACGATCGCAGAGCAAGACTGCAGCTGTGCAATCAGCAGGATGATAAACGCAAGTACAGCGATGATGGCGTAGACCATTGTCTTATCTTTTCGGAAGAATCCCTGAACAATGGATGCGGCCCGCTCTGTAATGGAAACAGTAGCTTCGGCACCCTTCTGTGCAGCCTTACCTGCTGTCTTTCTGCCTTTTTGAACAGCCTCTCTCGCTTTTCGCTTATTGCGCTGTTTCTGGAAAAACCGGTTGAGAGGATTTTTCTTTTCCGGTTCCTGTTTCTTGCGAGGAATATCACCTGTCTGAAATACAGGCTGATTTTCCAGAGGAGATTCCCTGAGCCGGGATGCTTTTTTACGTTCCCGGTTCTTTGCAGATACAGATTTTGCTCGCCGGTTGACGCTTCGGACACCCTGCTCGATCAGATACTCTGTACGTTCGGCAGCTTCAATGCCGGTATTTTCTTCTCCAGCTTCATGGATCTTCCCTCTTAAATAGATCCCGGCAGCGCCCACAGTGGCACCAGTGGCAGCGTCTACAGCTTTTCCGGCTCCCTTTTTGATTGTGCCAATCATTCCGGGCTTCCCTTTTACGTCTCCTTTCTCCGGCTGGAGTTTAGAGCCGCTTTTTACAGATTTCGGATCGCCTTCCTGCAGATGGGATTTCGGTTTTTTCTTCCGCTGTTCCACCTTTTTGCGATGGGCTTTCGAGTCTTCGGTAAAAACCGGCCCATCCATATCGGGATGGAGGGCGTCGCTGTGGGGCGGTTTCTCTTTCAGATGGGATGGTTTCTTTGCCGCCTGGAGGACAGCGCTCTTTTTGCCGTTGGGTCTGGCGGAAACGGAGACTGCAGATTTTTCTGCAGATACTTTGGGATCAGTCTTTTTGGAACTTTCAGAATCCGATTTCTTTCGCTGCGCCTGATATGTTTTCCTGATCTGTTTCTTACGGCCATTTCCCTGCAGAGAGGATTGCTTTTCAGATACTACAGCAGATTTGCCTTTGCCCCTGGTGAAGTCAGATTGTTTCTCAGAACCGGAAAATTCCGGTTTCTCCATCCGGTGGTCTAGCGTGATACCATTATCTTTGGGAACAGGATCTTTCGTGTCTGATACCGGTTTCGGAGCATCTTTTTTCGCTTTTCTCTCAGGAGAAGAGCGGATGTCAACAGACTTCGCATTTTCTACCAATAGGAGACTGTCCTCGGATAGACCAAAGAGAGCGGCGGACTCGGTTGGCTTAGAGCGAGCGGCAGACGGCTCACTTTCCTTAGTCGGGGAAGAACGAGGAGATGCCCTGTCTGATTTTGGCTTTATAGACTTACTGGTGTCAGGAGTATTGGATTGTTCCGTTCGGAGAACCGTTCCCTTTTCTGTATGAAAGCGATCTT
>ERZ1090862.344-NODE-344-length-20925-cov-6.436176_pt1 | contig 20925 bp, 15 predicted proteins | sample MGYA00478481_ERZ1090862 | MGnify/ENA primary metagenome ERZ1090862 (study PRJEB33644, sample SAMEA5815745) | chicken gut metagenome | biome: Chicken; feature: Gastrointestinal Tract; material: Caecum | place: Ireland | collected 2019-01-01 | study: A study of the... | reverse complement strand
TCACGAAGACCCGTAGCAGAGCGCCGGCACTTAAGCCGCGTTCTTTGCGGCTTTATGTGTCCGCTGCGCTATGCTCCGAGCGCGAGCGTGGTCGCCGGGGCAATACAGCACCGTTATGGCGGACGTTTGAGAATGAACAAACTTGAAAAACGCACAGGTGTATGCTATTATGATTAAGGAGAATTTTCTCCACAGTTACAGATAAAATTAAAAATAATTATAATATCCCAGGAGGTAAAGAACGATGAAAAAATATGTATGTGATGTATGCGGATACATTTATGACGAGGCGACAGGAGATCCGGATAACGGTATCGAGCCGGGAACAAAATGGGAAGACGTTCCGGATGATTTCGTCTGCCCGCTGTGCGGAGTAGGAAAAGATCAGTTCTCTGAGGTAGAGGAGTAAGATCTGATCTGATGTATCATTTTCAGATGAAACAGGGCGGTGTGCACGACTGAAGCAGGTTGTGCGCACCGCTTTTTAAATTCTGGATTGAAAATATAATTTCAAAAATGTATTTACGAAAATTTTACTTACATTTTAATGGATCATGATATCGCCCGGGACAAAGTGATCATATAATAAGACTGTCACCGGATGTGACAGAATATGACATGAAATCAACAGAAGGAGAGAGAATCATGAATCCAGAAAACAAGATCACACAGTCACAGAAAATGATGATATTTGTACTATCCATGTCCCTGTACGGACTTGCGACTCTTTTTACGGAACTGATCCCGTCATTCCAGGTGGGGATCGTGGAGTTCTCTGTGGAGTATTTCCTCTTTATCCCGCTCACGCTTGCGATGCTCTTTGATCCGCTGTATGCGGCGCTTGGAGCTGCGACCGGAGAACTTGTATTCAGCGAGATCATGCTGGGACAGTTCGGCGGTCTGGGAGAACTGGAGAAATTTCTTACGGTTACGATCGGCGTATACATCGCAGGGCGTATCGTAAAAAATCCGATGAAGAGAGGAACAGTTGCTTTTGCCTCTATCTTCGGAGTGATCGTACAGCAGTTTATGGGATGCGTTGTGGATATTCTGAAAGTCCAGTTCGCGGTGGAAGAGTTTGAGGCTGTTCCGGGACTTCCGGAAAGCGTATTCTTTACAGAAGGATTTTCCTTCCTCAATGATGTCCTGTTCTCGGGAATTCTCTTCTGCATGCTGCCGACCATGTATCTTGTCCCCAAACTGTATGGCAAGATCGAGCCGCTGCTTGGCATGAAACCGAGGGATGAAAAGACAATCCTCGGAGAGGACAATGTAGTGACGCCGAAGGTGGTCATCCTCTGTCTGGTCGGATTCGCGGCGGCGATCGTTTCACAGCTCCTTGCAAAAGGAGGCTTTGAACTGATCGACTGGGAAGCGGCATGGGCAGGTAACACGACGTCCATCATCATCGCCATGATCGTGGCAGCCATCATCATCCTGATCGCGGCGGGAGTGATCCGAAACAGAGCAGCGCAGGAAAAAACAGTAAGATAGAAGGAGAAGACCGTGAGTACGATAGAGATCAAACATCTGACATTTACATATCCCGGCGCCGCCGAACCGGTGCTCAAAGATGCGTCGGTGACCATTGAAGAAGGCGATTTCGTCGCCATTGTGGGGAACAACGGCTGCGGGAAATCCACTCTCTGCAAGACGCTCAACGGTCTGATCCCTCATTTTATCCGGGGCGATATGGAGGGACAGGTACTGATCGGCGGGGAGGACACGAAGGAGCAGGAGATCGGTACCCTTGCGAAGAAAGCAGGGTATGTGTACCAGGATTTTGAGAACCAGATCGTCTGTCCCATCGTTTTGGAGGACGCGTCTTATGCATGCCTTAACTACGCAATGCCGGACTATCTGGAAAAAGGGAAGCGGGCGCTGAATGTCTGCGGGCTGGGAGCAAAGATCCAGGATTATGTCTGGCAGCTATCCGGAGGCCAGAAGCACCTGCTTGCCCTGGCAGGCATGGCGGCATTGAGCCCGGATATCCTGATCCTGGACGAGCCGATCGCGCAGCTTGACCCGGCTCATGCGGACCAGATCTATGAGGTCCTCAAAGAACTCAACGAGACATACAATAAGACGATCATTGTCATTGAGCATCATACAGAATACATCGCCAGATTCTGCAGACATGTGATCCTGCTGAAGAACGGTACGGTGAAATGGAAGCTGGACGCAGAGGAGGCGATGCGCCGTGTAGATGAACTGCAGGAGAGCGATATCTTTCCGCCGCAGGTCACGATCGCCGCGAGGAGAATGGAGAAGGAAGGCATCCTTCCCCAGGGCACCACGCTTCCGGTCAGCATCGGGGAAGGAAGAGAGCTCCTTTCACGGTATCTGAAAAAGGATCAGAAAGCGGAGAGACCGCTGTCGTGGAAAAGGAAAGACGGAGAGACTCTTGCCGAGTTCCGGAATGTGACGGTCAAATACCGTTCTGTTAAGGGGGAGCCTCCGAAGGTGTTCGATCAGTTTAACCTGAAGATAAACAAAGGAGAGAAGATTGCTCTGATCGGGTCAAACGGCGCCGGGAAATCGACCATGCTCAAGCTCATGATGGGGCTGGTCCATCCCGAGGAAGGAAGCGTCTCCATAAAAGGCGTGCCCACCCGGAAGATGAAGAAAGAGGAACTGGGAAAGACGATCTCTCTGGTATACCAGAACCCGGAGGAGATGTTTATCAAAGATTCGATCCGGAAGGATATCGAATATGCCATGAAGGTGCGGAATGTGCCGGAGTATGAGAAGCGGACGGATGACCTGCTGGAGATGTTCCGGCTTACGGAACTGGCGGACAGAGACGGACGGCTACTGTCCGGAGGACAGATGAGACGGGCGTCTCTTGCCATCGGAGTGGCGCTGAACCCGGAAATGCTCCTTCTTGACGAGCCGACGGCAAATCTGGATATCGCGACCCGCCGGGAAATCCTGAAGACGCTGCGGATGCTCAAGGGCGTCACAGATACTGTAATCATCGCCACCCATGACATGCAACTGGTCTGCGACTGGGCGGAGCGGATCATTGTGCTCTATGGAGGATATGTGATCGCTGACGGCTCAAAGGAGGAAATCTTTTCCGACATGTATGTCCGCGGACAGGTGGGGATCCGGCCGCCGCAGATCTTTGACATGGGCCGGGCTCTGGGGATCAAGAACCCATGTTTCACGATCGATGAGTTTATTGACTATTTCAGAGGTGAACGTTATGCATAAACTGACAGAAAACATTCTTGATAAGATCTCGATTGATTATCTGAGGAACCAGGTGCTGAAAAATGCCTACGGAAATGACGACACAGTGATCGCGAAGCTGGATCCCCGCGTCCTGATCATCTGGTACCTGTTTTTCGGACTTGTCCCCTGGTTTATTAATGACGTGGTATTTCTGCTGTGCATGTTCCTCTTTGTGACAGTGACCACGAAAAAGGCGAAGATCGCTCCGCTGGTCCTGTTCCTGTTCTGTCTGGGCGTGTTCTCACAGACAGGGTATCTGTTCGTCGCCGCTCTGATCTTCGGAGGAAACATGGAGACGATCGTCCCCCTTCTGGTCATGACCCTGAAGGTAGCAGTGGTATCTCTTGCTTCTATCACAGTGTTTTCCGGACTGGATCCGGACAGACTGGCGAACGGGCTGATCTGGTTCGGATGCCCGGAACAGTTTTCCTTCAGCATTTCCTTTGCATACAGGATCCTTCCTGTGCTCATGGAGGAGTTCCAGAATATCCTCCTTTCTTACAGGCTGAGAGGAAATCCGCCGGAGCATGAGAGTTTTTTCGGAAAGATACGATATCTGTTCTACCAGATCAGAATGATCATACAGTCCTTTTATCCTCTCATGCTGAATACTGCAAAGCGATCCCGCACGACTGTTGAGGCGCTGGAACTGAAAGGGTACCGTTATTCTGTGCAGAATCCGGCAGTGAAGAGGATGAAACTCGCCATGCTAAAGGTAACGCAGCAGGATATAGTTTTTATCTGCCTGTCTGTTGTCTGGGTGGCGCTGAGCGCAGCGCTGGCGTTTGGAGCTGCGAACTTTATATAAAGGCAGAGGCTGGTGCTGGTACGACAGCGTTATACAGAAAAAAACATACATAGAGAAAAGAGGTTGCAGTAATTGAAGATTGATTTTCATACACATGCGAAACTTGCAAAGAAGCTTCCGTTCTCACACGAGTATACGGACTGGCTGTTCCGGGAGGCAAAGCGTTCCGGACTGGATGCGCTCTGCCTGACCGAGCATTTTAATACTCTTGGATTTCAGGAAGTGTACCGTTATATTGCGGGACGGTGTACCCGGGAGGGGGACAGTCTGGTGACGGAAGACGGCTTTCGGATCTTTCCGGGGATGGAAGTGGATATCGCGGAGGGGGGACATACTCTCGTGACCGGACCGTTGGAATGCATCCTGGAGATGAATGAGAGACTGGAGCCCCACAAGACCAGAGAGACCTTCCTGTCCTTTGAGGAATGGTCCGATATGGTGAAGCAGTATCCGGTCCTGTTCGGCGCAGGGCACCCTTACAGAGAGGGCGGGCATATTCCGGAGCTCCCTGATGAACTGCTGGACCGTTTTATGTTTCTTGATATCAATGGAAAAGATCTTGCCAGAGACTGTGAAGGAACATGGAAGCGGATGAGAGAAATGTCAGAAAGGCTTGGAAAACCCCTCGTTGCGGGAAGCGATACCCACCAGTCCTTTCAGTACGGATGTGTGTACAACGTATTTGAAAATACGGTGAATACCACAGATGGGCTTTACCGTGAGATCCGGGAGAAGAAATACCGGATCGAGATGTCAGATGATCTGGTATTCAAAGTGGAGACAGCAGGGATCCTGAAGCGTTCCTTAAAAGAGATCCATGCCCTGGGAGGAGATTATGTTTCAGTCCTTCTCAAGGGCGCTGAAATCTGAACGAACTGTGGAACTGTTGGAACTGTGGCTCAGCGGGGGATCTCGTTTTTATATGTCTCTTTCAGGTGGTAAAGGCTGTCAAGATGCTCTTTGGAGGATTCTCCCAGTTCCGCGGCAATCCGCACGACAAGAGCATCGATGAGGGCGGCAGGAGCTGCCATAGAGTGGTATTCCGTGGGCTCTCCGCGATAGACGTACAGGGGGATCACATCTTTCTGCAACTGTTCCTGCGCCTGATAAAGACGGCTGGTAAAGAAGATGCACCGGTAGCCTGCCTCCTGCTGATAGGAGAGGAGTACGCCGGCTTCCCGGGGTGTCTTCTGAAAACCGAACAGGATGACAAGATCCTTTTCAGTGAACAGGTTCATATACTCGAACAGTTCCGAACTTCCCGGCGGGAGTATGACGACACGCATGCCGAAGCGGGTGAGCCGGAACTTCAGAAGATCCGCCATAGACAGGGCAGCGCCCTTTGCGTAGAGATAAACAGTGCCCGCCTCCAGGATCGCGGAGACGGCGCGGGACACAAGATCCTTATCGAGAAAAGAGAGGGTCTTTTCAATGCAGATCTGCTGATAGCGAAGAAATCCTTCCGCTGTTCCGGAATCCTGACTCCCCACTGTGGAGAAAAGTTTTCCGGAAGGCGGATTTTCTTCGTCCCGGTGCAGGCGGATCGCATTTTTCAGTTCCTTGAAATCAGCGTAACCGCAATGTCTTGCAAAACGTGAGATGCTTGGCTCCGATGTGCCGATACATCTTGCGGCATCTCCGATGGACATACGGATGAAGGACTCCGGATCCTCTGCGATATAGTTGATGATCTTATGCTCTGTTTTGGTAAATTCAGTTTCTTTTTTTACAAAATATAAATCATTCATTTCTGAAAATTCTCCTGATAGACTGCTCTTTTCTGATATCATATCACAGAAAAGCAAAAGAAAAGTAAAAACCTGATACAATTCTTGTAAAAAGACTGCGCAGAGGGAGGGGCTCAGCGAGTCTGGCTGATTCTGCGAACGGAGGAAGGAGTACAGCCATAGACGCTTTTAAACGTCCGGTTAAACAGCTTCTGGTTGTGGAATCCGTTTTTTTCAGCAATCTCATAGACAGGCGCGTCGGTCTGGATCAGATCCTGATATATATGAGATACTCTCACTTCATTGACGTACTGGAGAAATGACATCCCCATGTTTTTCTTAAAAAACCGGCAGAAATACTCTTTTCCGAGTCCCAGATGATCCGCTATATCCTGAAGAGAAATCTGCTCGATAAAATGTCCTTCCACATATGTGATGATCTCCCGGATCCGGTCCACGGTCAGACGGTCTGTGGCAGTAACTTTCGATGCTGCATGAGTGGAAAAGTGCCGGATCAGATGAGCAAGAACCTGCATGATGATCCCTTCTGCTTCCATGAGAAAGGCAGAGGCATCCTCGATATAGATCCTTGTGAGATCTTCCAGCATCTGACAGATCTTCCGATATTCAGGAAACTGTTCATCCGTCAGGTCATCGGGAATGCAGTGGATCTGATACAGTTCGATATCGGGCAGATAACGCTCCATATATTTTCGTGAAACATGGGCGCAGATGAACATAGATGTATCTGTATAGGTGTAGGTACTGTGTACCAGTCCGGAATCTACCACTGTAAGATGTTTATTAGGAATCTGGTATTTCTTTCCTTCTATCTGGATCGTCGCTTCGCCGTTGAGCTGATAGAGCAGTTCGATTTCTTCATGCCAGTGAAGCGGGTGATATCCTCCCGGAGCGGTGGAATAGGCGAGCTGGATACCCAGGTCGCTGATTTCCTGAAAGGTTTCATAATATGGCTGTTCCATTTGATCATCTCCCTGATAAGAGGCAGTCCTGCCGAAAATAGCAGTGTGAGCAGAGTACTGCCGTGTATAGATACAGAGTACAGAAAAAAGAAGAAAAAGTCAATATCGACTTAGAAAAGGTCAAAAAACAGACTGTTTTTATACGAATTTAAGCGCTATTATAATAGGCGTAAAGAGAAAACAAAGAGATTCAATAAAGGAGAGATGATATATGAGTACAATGGCAGTAAGTCAGAACAGATATGCAGGAAGAGAAGAAAAAGCTTCACTTATGGAAAGAATCAGAAAATATTTTGCAGAAAATGCAGAAACGATCAATGCAGGGCTTCTTATGATGAATGGAAATGTTTCCCCGTATCTGCTGTACCGTTCAATGAAATAAGCATCGAGGGGTACACGGAAAGATGAGAAAAGAAAATAAAGAAGACCAAAGAGAAAAGATCCGACAGGGTGCTGTGGAAAGGTAAGCACTTTGTCGGATCTTTTTTATTTGCAACGGCGACGAGCCAAAGTCCGGGCGTGCCCGAGACCCTGGCGACCGCTTACAATCCCGGAATGTGCCTTTGGGCACTTCCGGTGATTTCTATTTTTCGTTAAACTCTTTCAGTTTCCTGAAAAGTTCTTCTTTTTCCATAAGACCGAAGGAGACTACATTTCGGATCGGCATGGAAGCAGCCATTGCGTCAGCCATCGGATCTTCGTCAGAGTCATCGTCACTGAGCTTGGTGTCTGATCCTGTTGCTCCGAAGAATTCATCCATCTTCTGCTTAAGGAAAAGACCGAATTCTCTTGTACGTTCGTCTGCGATCAGGTCTCCCATGGGAGTGTTCAGAGTAAGGTTCAAAGGAAGCTTCTGGGTACTGTCAAGACGGATTTCTTCCGTCAGGCGTATATCCCGGGAGGATGCGCCGATGAGGATCTCATATTCTCCGGATGCGGCATACCAGTCGTGGAGTTCTGTACTGTACCAGGCAAAGCTTCTCTTGTCCAGAGTCATGGTGACCGTCTTTGTCTCGCCGGGTTCAAGGGATACTTTCTCGTAGCCTTTCAGTTCTTTCAGCGGTCTTCTGACAGATCCGGTCCGGTCGCTGACATAGAGCTGTACGACCTCTTTTCCTGCGCGGCTGCCGGTGTTTGTCACATCGACGGAAACAGTCAGTGTATCCTGATCTGTCATCTCTGTGCGGTCCAGTTTCAGGTTACTGTATTTGAATGTGGTATAGGAGAGGCCGTGCCCGAAGGGGAATGCCACTTCCATTTCCTTTGCGTCGTAATAGCGGTATCCCACGAAAACGCCCTCGCTGTAATTTACTTTTTCCCTCTCAGCGAAGTTCAGGTAGGATGGATTGTCAGAGAGCTTGAGAGGCAGAGTCTCGGCCAGCTTACCGGATGGATTGACCTTTCCGTAGAGGATGTTTACAACAGCAGAGCCCCCTGCCTGTCCGCCGAGATATGCCTCAAGCAGTCCTTTCACATCATCTTTCCAGGGCATCTCCACCGGGGAGCCGTTGTGCAGGACGACGATGGTATTCGGCTGGACTTCCGCAATCTCACGGATCAGACGGTCCTGACATTCCGGGAGGCGCATGTGGGAACGGTCATATCCCTCGGACTCAAAGCTGTCGGGAAGTCCTGCGAAGATGACTGCCTTATCTGCTTTTTTTGCCGCTTCGACAGCCTCTGCCGCCAGTTTCTCATCATAGATGTCTTTGGAGGAAGAGAATCCTTCTACGTAGGATACTTCAGCGATACCCCTGACTGCGTCAATCGCACTGTCGACACGGAAGCTGTTGATGTGGGAACTGCCTCCTCCCTGATAACGCGGCTTCTTCGCAAATCCGCCGATGAACACGACGTTCTCTGAAGGAGTAAGCGGGAGAATGTTCTCATTTTTCAGAAGGACCATGGACTCCTCGGCAATCCTGCGGGCGGTTTCGTGGTCCGCTTCAAGAGTAAAGTCCTGTTCCTCTCTGTTGTCCAGCCAGGTGAAGGTGATACGGAGGATCCGCTCCACTGCCTGATCAAGGACAGACTCGTCAAGAGAACCGTCCTGTACAGCCGCCACGATCTCTCTGTCGGTCAGTCCTCCGGATGCCGGCATCTCCAGGTCGAGCCCGGCTTTAAGTCCGGGAACTCTTTCATTGACAGCGCCCCAGTCTGACATGACATAACCTTCAAAGCCCCATTCATCCCGGAGCACTTCGGTCAGCAGCCAGGGATTCTCGGACGAATAGGTGCCGTTGATCTTGTTGTAGGAGCACATGACAGTATAGGGCTGAGATTTATTTACAGCGGTCTCAAACGCGGGAAGATAGATCTCCCGGAGGGTTCTCTCATCGACTTCGGAAGAACAGCTCATCCGGTTCAGTTCCTGGTTGTTGGCTGCAAAATGTTTGATGGATGTACCCACATGATGAGACTGGACTCCGTCGATGAACGCGGCGGCAGATTCTCCGGCAAGATAGGGATCCTCGGAATAATATTCAAAATTCCGGCCGCAGAGAGGGGATCTCTTGATATTTACGGCAGGTCCAAGTACCACGGAGACATCGGTTGCCTGTGCTTCCTTCCCGACAGTGTCGCCCAGTTCCCTCAGCAGGTCCCTGTCAAAGGAGCAGGCGCTTAAAACAGCGGGAGGAAAGCAGACTGCCTTGATGCTCTCGTTGATGCCAAGGTGATCTGCCTTGTCATCCTGTTTGCGCAGTCCGTGAGGGCCGTCGCTGACCATGACGCTGGGAATGCCGAGGCGGTCTACGGATTTCAGGTGCCAGAAGTCAAGGCCGGAGCACATGCCGGCTTTCTCTTCCAGTGTCATCTGGCTTACAAGTTCTTTCAGATTACGTTCCATTGTTGTAACTTCCTTTCTGTTCTGATAAATGGTGTGAACTGTAACTTTCTGAAGATTACTTTATCACTGAAAGCAGATTTAATATAGCAAAATCATGTGAAATATAGTAAAATCTTGTCAGAGTTATTCGGAAGATTACAGAGGATTTACAGGAGAAGCAAAATCGAGAAGGAGGACAAGATGGACGATCAGAGCAAAGCTGTGGAGATACTGAGAGAGTATCAGCTGTTCCGGCGCAGGGAGGACACGCAGCCCCACATGTCCTACGCGCATGAGAAAGAGCGGCACAGGGTGATCTCGGAAGGACGCGTGGATGAGATAGAACAGGTAATGGCAATTCCGCCGGACGGTACAATGGGGATCCTGTCAAAGGATGAACTGCGCAATGCGAAAAATATGTTTATCTCTGCGATCACACTGTTTACCCGGTCTGCCATGGACGGGGGACTGCCGGAAGAGACCGCCTATGCCATGAGCGACAGCTATATCCAGAACGGAGAAGCCTGCACTTCGGTCAGAGAGATCGATCATCTCTATCAGAAGGCTGTGAGAGAATTTACCTGTGCGGTGGCGGAAAAAGGGAAAAAGCATTACAGCACTGTAACAGAGAATGTGATCCATTTTATACATATTCATCTGCACGAGAAGATCACATTGGAGAGCGCGGCGCAAAAGGCGGGAATCAGTCCATGCCATCTCTCCAGAACCTTTAAGAAGGAGACCGGGATGTCTTTTGTGGACTATATTCAGAAGGAGAGAGTGGAAGCGGCGAGACATATGCTGATCTACTCCGAGTATACAATATCGGAGATCAGCGAATACCTGCACTTTTCAACGGAGAGTTATTTCATCCGGATATTTCGGAAGTGCATGGGGACGACGCCGGCAAGATATCGGAAATACTACAGAGAACAGGAGAGCTGGTGAGCCTTTTCAGTCCTTTTTAGAAATTACCAGTAACAAATTGGCATTGAGAAAATAAAGGAAATCGTCTATGATAAGAACAGGATTATCGTGAAAGAAAGGCGGCTGTAATATGGCTAGAACGGCAGCAATCGGGCATCAGGATTACGAGACAGTCCGGATGAATGATTATTTTTATGTGGATAAAACAGGATTTATAAAGGAATGGTGGGATTCGGGAGATATCGTAACGCTGATCACCAGGCCAAGACGTTTTGGAAAAACGCTGAACCTGAGTATGACGGAAAAGTTTTTTTCAACAGAGTACGCCGGACGAAAGGATCTGTTTGAAGGTATGCAGATATGGGATGATGACAGATTCCGCGCGCTACAGGGGAGCTATCCCGTCATTTTTCTGACATTTGCAGGGCTAAAGGACAGTACGTATCTGTCTGCAAGAGAGCATTTCTGCCGGACTATAGAAGAAATTTATAACAGATATGAATATCTGACAGAAGGGACACTTCTGAATGAGAAGGAAAAAGAGTATTACCGTTCTGTGAAAGCTGATATGGATGACAGTACGGCGGCGGTTTCGCTCAGAAACCTTTCGGATTATCTGTGCCGTTATTTTGGAAAGAAGACAATCATCCTTTTGGATGAATATGACACGCCCATGCAGGAGGCTTATGTCAACAGATACTGGGATGAGATTGTTGATTTCACCAGGAACCTGCTTAATAATACATTCAAGACGAATCCTTATCTTGAGCGTGCCCTGATGACCGGAATCACGAGAGTGAGCAGAGAATCCGTTTTTTCTGATCTCAATAATCTTCGTATAGTGACGACGACTACGGAAAAATATGAAACCTCGTTCGGCTTTACGGAAGAAGAGGTTGCCGCTTCCCTGAGAGAATTCGGGCTGGCTGACAGGGCAGATGAAGTAAAGCAGTGGTATGACGGCTTTACATTTGGAAGCACGGAGGATATTTATAATCCGTGGTCTATCCTTAATTTTCTGAAGGAAGGAAAGACCGCGCCTTACTGGGCAAATACGAGCAGCAACAGTCTTGTCGGGAAACTGATCCGTGAAGGAAACGGAAAGGTCAAGGAAGAATTCCAGATGCTTCTTGAAGGCGGTGCTGTCCGGTCGGAAATAGACGAACAGATTGTCTACGACCAGCTTGATATGGATGAAAGCGCCATATGGAGCCTACTCCTGGCAAGCGGATACCTGGCGGTAAAAAAAGTAGAAACCATCCAGTCCGGATATGGAGACTGGAAACAGGTATATACACTGAAGCTGACGGATTTTGAGGTTCAGGTCATGTTCCGGCGAATGGTGAGAAACTGGTTTGCGCCGGCAGCTTCCAGCTATAATGGCTTTTTATGCGCATTTCTTGAAGGTGATGTGGAAGCGATGAACGTGTTCATCAACCGGGTGGCGCGGGGAACCTTCAGTTTCTTTGATACTGCCGGAGATCCGGAGCATGCGGAGCCGGAAAAGTTTTATCACGGCTTTGTCCTGGGGATGATGGTAGAACTGTCTGATAAATACAGACTGACCTCGAACAGAGAAAGCGGATTCGGGCGATATGATATAATGCTCATGCCTTATAGAGATGATCTGGATGCTGCGGTTATGGAATTTAAGGTTTTTAATCCAAGGAAGGAGAAAACACTGGAAGATACAGCGGAAAATGCTTTGAAGCAGATCGAGGAGAAAGAGTACGTGACAGAACTGGAGGAGAATGGGATTCCGGCGGAGCGAATCAGAAAGTATGGTTTTGCATTCCGTGGGAAAGAAGTACTGATCTGCTGTAATCGTACAGCCGGCTCCGGGAAAGAGTGACCGGACATGACGGCATATCCGCCTGGCATGTTGCTCGCAGGAATAAAAAGAATAACCCGGAGGGGACACACGGATTAGAAAATGTCGGATTTCTGAGAAAAAAACACGTGGTCTTCTCCGGGATATTTTTTTAAAATAGTATCCATAGACAGAAGAAGGAGGATATCATGAAGATAACAAATATGCGCGTAAATAATCTTGTCCAGCCTCTGGGCTTTCAGGTCATCCCTCTGAGTCTGTCCTGGAATGTCGGGGAAGCAGGGGACGCAAAAAGGCAGAAATGGGCAAGGATAGAGATCTTTGAGAATAAAAAATGTATCTATGACAGCGGGGAGGACGTTCAGGCGGACAGCCTGGACTTCCGTGTCCCGGTGGAGGTGAAGCTGAAGCCGGCAGCCAGGTATGAATGGAAAGTCACTGTTGAGGCGGATAATGGCGAGACTGCGGAAGGGACCAGCTGTTTTGAGACCGGAAAGATGGATGAAGAATGGATGGGACAGTGGATCTCACCGGAAAATGAAACTTCATCAGCGATCCTGAGAAAGAAATTTACAGTGGAAGAGCCCGGTGAGGCAAGACTTTATATGTGCGGCCTTGGCGTATATGAATGTTATATCAACGGGAAGAAGGCGGGAGACGAGTTCCTGGCTCCGGGATATCACTCCTATGATTTCCATCTTCAGACACAGACCTATGATGTGACAGATCTACTCCTTCAGGGAGAAAATGAGATCAGCATCTTTCTGGGAGAGGGCTGGTTCAAGGGAAGACTGGGATTTGACGGAGGATACACGAACCTTTACGGCGACCGTCTCTATGCCATCGCGGAGCTGTATGTGAACAAAGAGGAGAAAAGGGAATGCGTTGTGTGCACTGATGATACCTGGGAGACCTGTCCGTCTCCTGTCATTTTCAATAATATCTATGACGGCGAGCAGTATGACGCCAGGAGAGAAGGCATGGGCGCGGAGGCAGGAGTCCTTCTGAAGGCTCCGGAACATTGCGGAAGGCTTTGCGACCGGTATGGACTGCCGATCAGGAAGAAAGATGTTTTTGCGGTGAAAGAACTGATCCGCACGCCAAAGGGGGATACGGTCCTGGATTTCGGACAGAACCTGACAGGGTGGGTGGAATTTGACTGCGATTTCCCGGAAGGGACACAGATCACTCTGACTGCAGGCGAGATCCTCCAGAAGGGCGAGTTCTACCATGACAACCTGAGAACCGCAAAGACAGAGTTTACCTATATTTCCAATGGGAAAAAGGCGCATGTACGCCCCCACTTTACGTTTTACGGATTCCGGTACATGAAGGTGGACTGTCCCTGTGAAGTGACAGCGGACATGTTCAGGGCATATCATCTCCGCAGCGATTTTGATCAGATCGGATGGATCGAGACCGGGAACAAAAAGGTGGACCGGCTCTTCTCCAATGCACTTTGGGGAATGAAGGATAACCTGCTGGACGTCCCCACAGACTGCCCGCAGAGAGATGAGAGGCTGGGATGGACAGGAGATGCGCAGGCAATCTCTGAGACAGCCTGCTACAGTCTGTATATGCCGGCATTCTACCGGAAATATCTGTGGGATATGAGAGAGGAACAGAGCATCCTTGGCGGTGCGGTTCCCAATGTGGTGCCCAGGCTCAAGGAAGGGATGGTGTCCGAGTACGGATCCTGCCCCTGGGCGGATGCCGGGGTGATCATCCCCTGGAACACCTATCTCCATTATGGAAATAAGACTCTGCTGGCAGAGACATATACAGGGATGAAAGACTGGGTGGATTATCAGAGAAAACAGGAAGAAGCACATGGAGGCCCTCATCTGATCAAGGGCGGATTCCATTTCGCGGACTGGCTGGCGCTGGATCACGACGATCCGGCACCCTTCGGTGCAACTGATCCGCTGTATATCGCCAGCGCCTACTATTACCGGTGTGCGGATATCGTGGCGCAGGCCGCGGAAGCGCTGGGATACGGGGAAGCAGAAGAGTACAGGACTCTTGCCGGAGAGATCCTCAGTGCCATCCGGGAGAAATACTTTGATGAGAAGGGCTTATGTGTCTGCCCGACGCAGACCGGTTCCGCTCTGGCAATCCAGTTCGGGCTGAGCGAGAAGATCAAAGAGGAGGGAGACGTCCTGGAACAGCGGATCCGGGACAACAAAGGCCACCTGAACACAGGATTCGTGGGAACGCCGATCCTCTGTCAGGCGCTGACAAAGAGCGGGCACCATAAGACGGCGGTGGATCTGCTCTTAAACGAAGACTATCCGGGATGGCTCTACAGCGTCAATCTGGGAGCAACTACTATATGGGAGAGATGGAATTCCGTACTTCCGGACGGGACCATCAACCCGGAGGGGATGAACAGCCTGAATCATTATACATACGGAAGCATCGAGGCATGGATGTTTGCAGACGTATGCGGGATCCGGGCCGTTATGTTCGGATTCCGGGAGGCGGTCATCGCTCCTCACCCGGACCGGCGGCTTGGATATCTGAGAGGAAGGATCGACACATCGGCCGGCACTTACGAGAGCAGCTGGGAATACCGGGATGGAAAGATATATTATGAGATCAAAGTGCCTTTCGGGGCGTCTGCTCAGATCATTCTTCCAGGAGAAGAGCCGGTCAATGTGACGGCTGGCACTTATACTTATGAGAGAAATGCAGAGTGAGGAGGCTGAATGATGAGAACAGATGAAGTGAATATAAGGGATCCATATCTTCTGATCGTGGACGGCACCTATTATCTGTATGGTACCCGGAGTGAGACCTGCTGGGGGAAAGCGGACGGATTTGACTGCTACCGCAGCAGTGACGGAAAAGAATGGAAAGGTCCTATCGAGATCTTCCGACGCCCGGAGGGATTCTTTGCGGACCAGAATTACTGGGCGCCGGAATGTTATCAGATTCATGATGCGTTCTATCTGGTCACCACATTCGGGTCTTCAGAAGGAAAGAAAGGCATCTATGTGCTGAAGTCAGATAAACCGGAAGGACCTTTTGCTCCGTACAGTGGGAGACTGACCCCGGAAGAATGGTCGTCCATTGACGGAACGTTATACTGGGAGAATGGGACGCCTTACCTGATCTTCTCCCATTCCTTCGAAGACTCAAAGGACGGGGATATGTGTATCCTGAAACTGTCGGAGGATCTGAAGGAAGCGGCAGGAGAGCCGGAACTGCTTTTCTCGGCAGGAGAGGCGCCATGGGCTCATCCGGTACCGTTTGCGAAAGCAGAGTTCGGAATCGACGGAGACGTTTACTTTACGGACGGGCCCTGTGTGTTCCGGGAAGGGGACGGACTGTACCTGCTCTGGTCGAGCTGGGGAACCGCCGGATACGCGGTTGGCGCGGCAAGGTCGGAGAGCGGTTCCGTGAAAGGACCATGGATCCAGCAGGAGGAGCCGGTCTTTCCGGAAAACGGCGGGCACGGCATGGTGTTCCGGGACCTGGACGGGAAGCTGAAATTCCTGCTCCATTACCCCAACGACAAATATAAAGAGCGCCCTGTGATCACGGAACTTCAGATCACGGACGGTGTCGTCTCACTGATCCGGGAAAACTGATCCGGGAGAGCCGGAGCGGCAGCCGGGACGGCAGTGAAAAAAGAAACAGCGGGAGATAATCCGAGACAGATAGAAAGGAAGAGAAAAATGAAGAGACAGAAATGGAATGAAGGATGGAAATTCTGGGCAGATAAGGACTCTTTTGCCCTGGTCTGGAATGTTCCGGAGAACGCGCGGGAGATCAACCTTCCCCACGACGCCATGATCGAGGAAAAAGCGGATCCGGAAAGCCCTAATAAGGGAAATACAGGATTCCGTAACGGCGGGGTCTATACCTATGTGAAAAATCTGTATGTGCCGGAAGAGGCAAAAGGAAAGACCATGATGCTGGAGTTTGAGGGTGTATACATGAATGCCCAGGTCTATGTCAACGAGCAGCTTGCGGCAAAGAATATGTTCGGCTACACCACATTTTTTGTGAAGCTGGATGATTTCCTGCGTTACGGGGCAGACAATGAGATCCGCGTCCAGGTCAGGAACAACAATATGACGAACAGCCGCTGGTACTCCGGAACCGGTATCTACCGGGATGTTTATCTGCTGGAATCCGGGATGTCCTATCTTGTGCCGGAGGGGGTGCAGATCCGATGCGAGTCCGCGGATGAGGATTATGCTGTTCTCAAGATAAACACGGAGATCAAAAACCGGGAGCACGGATCAACAGCAATGAGACTGAAAAATATCATCAGGGACGAAAGCGGACAGATCGTGGCGGAAGAGGAAAGTGCTGCAGTCCTCTTTGATCAGGAAGAGAGAACACTGACCCAGCGGATCGTAGTTGGAGATCCGAAACTCTGGTCTGCGGAGAACCCGGTCCTTTATACCTGTGAGACGGTCCTGTATGTGGACGGGGAAGAGGCAGACTCCCAGACAGAGAAGTTCGGAATCCGCACGCTCGCTCTCGACGCCAGACGGGGACTCCGGGTGAACGGAGAGTCCGTGAAACTTCGCGGCGCCTGCATTCATCACGACAGCGGGCTGCTGGGGGCGGCTACCTTTGAGGAAGCCCAGTACCGTCAGGTGAGAAAACTCAAAGAGGCGGGGTTCAATGCAATCCGTATGTCCCATCATCCCATGGCTCCGGCCATGCTGCGTGCCTGCGATGAGATCGGAATGTATGTGATGGACGAGACATTTGATATGTGGAACCGGTGTAAATCCGACCTGGATTACGGTCTGTATTTCCAGGAGTGGTGGGAGAAGGACGTCACGGCCATGGTGAGAAAGGATTATAACCATCCTTCTGTCGTACTCTATTCTGTTGGAAATGAGATTCCCGAGATCGGCACGGACCACGGCGCGAAGACATGCCATGATATCTGTGAAAAGATCCGGAGCCTGGATGACACCCGCTTTACCCTTGCTTCCATCAACGGCGTATTCGCGGCGGGGGACAAAGTGGATCAGATCGTCGCAGACGTCTCCGCAGACCTTGTGGAGAAGGGAGAGCTGGACGGAAATGTCAATGACTTCATGACACTGATGGATGATCATATGGATGAGATCGTTGTCCATGACGCCATCTCCGAGCGTCTGGAGAAGGCCTGCGCTTCTGTTGACATTGCCGGATACAATTATATGACGGCGAGATATGAGATGGACGGAGAGAAGTATCCGAACCGTGTGATCGTCGGAAGCGAGACGTATCCGCCGGAGATCGCGAGAAACTGGGAACTGGTGAAGAAGCTGGCTCATGTGATCGGCGACTTTACCTGGACCGGATGGGACTATATCGGCGAAGCCGGAGTGGGCGTGCCCGCATACCAGTGGGGAGAAGGCGGATTCGGCGCAGGGTTCCCCTGCCAGCTGGCATACAGCGGAGATATCGACATCACCGGGTTCCGCAGACCTGCGTCTTATTTCAGAGAGGTGGTGTTCGGGCTGAGAAAGGAGCCATATATCACAGTCCAGGATCCGAATCATTATGGACAGAACCTGATCAAGACGCCGTGGGTGATCAGCGACAGCGTGTCCACCTGGAACTGGAAAGGCTGTGAAGGAAAACCGGTCGTTGTGGAGATCTACGCTCCCGGCGATGAGGTGGAACTGTTTGTAAACGGCGTCTCACAGGGCAGGAAGCCATCGGGAGTCCAGGCGGGATACCGCACGCTGTTTGAGACTGTGTACGAGCCGGGAAACGTGACCGCAGTTGCCTATGAGAGCGGACAGGAGATGGGACGGATGGAACTCCAGAGCGCAGATGCTGACGCAGAGCTGTGGGCGCAGACAGAGGATACGAAAGGAAAGGAACTGGTTTATATAGACATTGCCCTGAAAGACAAAGAGGGACGTGTCCTGACTGACAGCGATGTGAAACTCACGGCAGAAGTTACCGGGGACGCATCGGCAGCAGGATTCGGCAGCGGTAACCCGAAGCCTGTCTACAACTTCAACGAAGGTGTGACAGAGACCTTCCACGGACGGGCGCTGCTCATTCTCAGGAAAACAAAAGAGGGCGGCCATGGAACCGTGACGTTCAGAGCCGAAGACGGAAGAAGCGCGACGGTAAATTATTAAAACAGATCCGGGAAAGGTCCGGGAAGGCTGCTCTGTGCAGTGTTTCTCCGGACCTTTTTCAAAACAGAAGGAGGAAGAGCATGAAAGATTACGATGAAAGGATCAAAGAGCTTCTCGGGAAAATGACACTGGAGGAGAAGGTGGGACAGCTCCAGCAGTGCGGTCCCTCACTTGTAGGCGCCTTTGACGTCAGCTTTGAGGAGCTGTTGAACATGATGTTTGACGGACGGATCAGCCAGGAAGAGTTCGGACGCCTTATGGGGACTGCGGAGCAGGATTTCCATGAGGAGGATCTCCGCGCCGGAAGGATCGGTTCCTACAACGGCGTTGGAGACGCGGAGACGGTCAACCGTCTGCAGAAAATAGCAGTGGAGGAGGCCAGACTGGGGATTCCGCTCCTTTTCGGATATGATGTGATCCACGGGTTTAAGACCGTGACGCCGATCCCCCTTGCGGAGAGCTGCGCATGGGAACCGGATCTGTGGGAACGGACCGGACGGATGGCAGCGGATGAGGCGACGGCAGCAGGCGTACACATGACATTTGCGCCAATGGTGGACGCGGCAAAGGACGCCCGCTGGGGAAGAGTCAGCGAGGGCGCCGGAGAGGACGCGCTTTTAAACGGCCTTTATGGAGCTGCCAAGGTAAAAGGATTTCAGGGAGAGGATCTGTCCCGGAAAGATTCCATGGCTGCCTGTGTGAAGCATTTTGCCGCATACGGAGCCGGAGAGGCGGGAAGGGACTATAACCGCGTGGACATGTCGGAGCAGAGGCTGTACGAAGAGTATCTTCCGGCATATAAAGCATGTATTGACGCGGGAGCCCGTGCTGTGATGCCTGCTTTCAACGATATCAACGGAGTGCCCTGTTCGGTGAGCCGGAAACTCCTCCGGGATATCCTCCGTGAGGACTGGGGATTTGACGGAATGACAGTCAGCGATTCCAACGCCATCGCAGAGTGCGTGGACCACGGGATCGCGGAGGACAAAAGAGACGCCGCAAAACAGGCGATCCTTGCGGGTATGGACATGGATATGTCCTCCAACTCTTATATCGAAAATATGAAAGAACTGGTGGAGTCCGGAGAAGTCCCGATGGACGTGCTGGACGAGGCGGTCGCAAACATCCTGCGGGTCAAATTTGAACTGGGGCTGTTTGATGATCCTTACAGGACAGACAGCCAGAGAGAATCACAGACCATGGGTAAGCCGGAATACCGAGCCCTTGGAAGAGAAGCTGCGCAGAAATCCATGGTTCTTCTGAAAAACGACGGCGTCCTGCCCCTTGCGAAAGAGAAAAAGATCGGGATCATAGGAGAACTTGCGTCAGATCGGGGCGAGATGACCGGGGCATGGGCCATTGGCGCCAACGGAGACGACTGTATCAGCCTGACGGACGCCTGTGATGCAAGAGGAATCCCTTATACATACAGCAAAGACGGGAAAAATATCCTGAAGATGGCGATCGAGAGTGACGTACTGATCGCAGTCATCGGCGAGAGAAAGGACGAGAGCGGAGAGGCGGCAAGCCGTGCTTCCATCACGTTGAAACCGGAGGATGAGGAACTGCTGAAAGGTCTCCATACCTTCGGAAAACCGGTAGTTGTGATCCTGTTTAACGGACGTCCTCTTGCAATCCCGCAGCTTAATGAAACCGCATCTGCCATTCTGGAGGCATGGCATCCGGGAGCGGAAGCGGGAAATGCACTCCTCGATATCCTTTATGGCGAGGTCAACCCCAGCGGGAAACTGACAACCACCTTCCCGTACACCACAGGACAGTGTCCGATGTATTATGCTCACATCAATACAGGGCGTCCCGGCGGAAAATCAAAGTTCACTTCCAAATACCTGGATACGCCTCTAGAGCCTGTCTATCCCTTCGGATATGGCCTGAGCTATACCAGCTATGAGTACAGCGGACTGAAGGTGGAGAAAACGGAGAAAGCATTCCGGATTTCCGCAGAGGTGAAAAATACCGGGGACAGAGCAGGGGATGAAATCGTTCAATGCTATGTTCAGGATGTGGTCGCAAAGAGAGTGCGCCCTGTGAAGGAACTGAAAGACTTTGCGAAAGTGAGCCTGGAACCCGGCGAGGAGAAAGAAGTCGTCTTCGAGATCCCCTTTGAGAAGCTGGGGTATTATGACCGGGAGATGAACTATGTTGTGGAGCCGGGGCTGTTCCGGTTTTATGTGGGAGGCAATTCCAGGGATACACTGATGGCAGAGTCGGCATTGTAGAAACCTTTTATAGCCGGTGGATTCTGACTGGAATAAAGAAAAAACAAGAGGATTAAGTTTGAAATTAAGTGAAAAAAACTTAATTCCAAACGTGAAATTAAGCTGTCCTGTTGCTATGATAGGAAAAGAAACCAGCGGACGCTGCTGCGACAAGGCAGAAGAAGCGGGACGATCATCGTGAAAGTCCAGCTAAGAAATGTCAAGAGGTGATATGAAAAAAGTTAAATTTCTTACA
>ERZ1090862.343-NODE-343-length-20955-cov-6.646411_pt1 | contig 20955 bp, 20 predicted proteins | sample MGYA00478481_ERZ1090862 | MGnify/ENA primary metagenome ERZ1090862 (study PRJEB33644, sample SAMEA5815745) | chicken gut metagenome | biome: Chicken; feature: Gastrointestinal Tract; material: Caecum | place: Ireland | collected 2019-01-01 | study: A study of the... | reverse complement strand
AGTTCTTCCATAAGTGTGTCTGCCAAATTTCCCGTATTACTCCCTCCTTTTCTGATTGATGCGGGTGCATGGTGCGGTTATGAGGGGGACACGCAAATCAGCCGTTCGTCCCGGTCAGCTCATGTTACATGTTATGTGAAACCATTTCATGTCTGCCGGGGGCATGGTATTTTTTTGCACAAAAAAGGAGCTGTTCCCCATTGAACCCCTTGAACCCTTGCCGCTTTTCAGGCACCTATTCTTCTGTTTTCTTCCCGAATATTCCCCGAAAAGTTGACTAAATATTACTCCCGATTTTTTTGTTTGTCAACAGTTGGGCTCTTTGGTTTTTCTATCGACTTTTTTCGCTTTTTTTACTTCAATTTGCCTGTTTTTTGCGGAGAGTTTTTTTGATTTTTTATTCATTTTTTATCTATCATTTTTCGCAAAGGCAAACTTGACAGGTGGCCAAACTGTTTTTTTTGCAAAACAATGAGAATATTTTTTCAATTTTTAGCAATTCTGCGCATAGACGAATCTCATTTTCGACGATTTTTAAAACTGTTTTTGGCAATACTGCTTATATTTATTTTATTTTTCCATGTTTGAGATATAATAATTAGAGATATAATTCAGATTTGGAGAGAGTTGATATGGAATTTCTGAAAAAAATCAGGCAGACTTATTTCCCGCAGCTTTCAGACAGGCTGCTTTTTCTGTGCGGCATCATCATGCTCTCCAGCGAGATCTGGAAACAGTTTACGCTGACTTTTCTGCTTGGCGGCGGACAGTATAACTGGTGGTATTTTCCTTTTCAGCTCTGCAGTATCCCGATGTATCTCCTGATCGCCTATCCCTGGATCCGCAGGGAAACTCTGCGCCGGGTGATCCTTTCTTTTCTCATGTGCTACTCCCTTCTCGGAGGAATCGCGGTCTTTGCCGATACCAGCGGTCTTCATTATCCCCTGGCATCGCTGACGATCCACTCCTACCTCTGGCATATTGCCCTGATCCTGATCGGTATCTCGGCAGGCTTTTTCTTTTTCCGCACGTTCCGCCGTCCGTCTTTCAGCAGAAGAAAAGAAGCCCTGCACGCCTTTGCAGGCAGTACAGGACTGTATTTTCTCTGCTGTGGAGCAGCGGAACTGTTCAATCTGATCTTCGGACGTTTTGGAACGATCAACATGTTCTACATCAACCCTGCCTATCAGATGCAGCAGATTGTCTTTTCTGATCTGTCAGTTCTGATCGGCAACAATCTTTCCATTCTTCTCTACATGGCCGCAACCGTCTTCGGCGCCTTTCTGCTCTTCCTTCTCTGGCATGCTCTCTTCCGGTTTCTTCTTCATTTCCGCTAGTGTGCGCTCCTCCGCGATCCGAAGGAAATCCCGGTCCGCCTGTTTTCTTCTGGGCACCAGCCATCTCACAACGCCCCCTTTTCCTCTGTTCCTGACATAGAAAAAGCCAATGACCGAAAAAAGGAACGCTCCAACAAAGTTCACGATCAGATCCTGCATTGTATCGATCAGACCGATATCCAGATAGCCTCCCAGCCCCAGCTCTGTCCCGTTCACCGCTGTCTCAGTGATCCCGCTGATCACGAAGGGGACATTCCGCCCCTGAGGATCCAGTGTAACTGAACGTATCGTATGGATGACCGTATCTTTTTGCATATCATATCCCGCGATTTGATCCATCCCGAACTCAAAGAACTCCCACAGGACGCCGATAGTCATTGAAAAACAGAAAGCCACGATCGCAACAAAGATCGGCGACAGGTTAAACTTGATCTTCTCACTTCGGTTCAGCAGATCCACCAGGGAAAACCCGATCGCCGCCATTAGAAAACCGTTCAGTGTATGAAGCACTGTGTCCCAGAACGGAAACATCAGATAAAATTCGCTGATCTCGCCCAGTATCTCCGCCGAAAAGATAAAAAGCAGGATAATGATCTCGAGAACGGTCGGAAGTTCCACCTTGAAAGTCACCTGGATAAAACTGGGCGCCACGAGCAGGACCAGCGTCAGGATACACAGGAATACATTTTCATAATTCCGGTTCATGAGCTGAAGGATCATCATCACGATAACAAGGAGACGCAGTGTGAAATAGACGATAAAGGAACTCCGGTGTTCCCTCAGTTCCATATGCAGAGCGTCCCCCGTATTTTTAAGCCAGTTGTTTTTCTTTCCTTTATGTTCTTTCATTCTTTTCCTTTCATTTTGTATGTGTTACACTTTGTTGCGAGGTGATATTATGCATTTTCCTTTTTCATATGAGATCATATACAGCCGCCGCAAGACCGTCGCGATCCAGATCACTCGTAACGGAAAAGTCAGGATCCGGGCTCCATACGGCTGCCCCCGTTCCTTCATCGATTCTTTTATACGCAGTAAAGAGGACTGGGTGGTAAAACATCTCGAAAAAGCCAGGTCTCATCCTTCCCCATCCCGCCCGCCTCTGTCTGAAGAGAAACGGAAACATTACGTGGAGACCGCCCGGGCCGTATTCACGCAGAAGACGGCATACTACGCCCGTATCATGGGCGTGACTTACGGCAGGATCTCCATCCGGGAACAGAAGACCCGATGGGGGAGCTGCAGCAGCGCCGGCAATCTGAACTTCAACTGGAGACTTATCTTCGCCCCGGAGGCTGTTCTGGACTATGTAGTCGTCCATGAGCTGGCTCACAGAAAAGAGATGAACCATTCCAAAGCATTCTACGCTGTTGTCGAATCCGTTCTTCCGGATTACAGATCCTCCCGCAAATGGCTCCGGGATCACGGCGATACACTCTGGGAAGCAGTATAAAAATGCTGCCTTCTGCTCCTGTCCGCCGTCTGTTTCTTCTATATTAATTATATGATGCCAGGGTCAAAAGCCTGCGACTATAATGCCTTCATTTCTTTCAGTGTCCTGTATACCCGGGACACCGGAAGTCCGACTACATTATAATAATCCCCCTCGATCCGGTCGATATACGCGGCAAAACGCCCCTGAATCCCATAGGCTCCCGCTTTGTCCATCGGATCACCCGTAACGATATACTCCAGGATCTCCTGTTCTGTCATGGGATTTACATATACCCGGGTCTCAACGGCATAATTTTCTTTCTTTTCCAGTTTCCATCCGCCGGACACCGCTCCTTCTCCGCTCTCAGCGTATTCCAGGACAGCCACGCCGGTATAGACTTCATGGCTCCTGCCCTGAAGAGCCGACAGCATGCGCGCGGCCTCCTCTTCATCTGACGGTTTTCCGAGGATCTTCCCGTCCAGGACGACCACAGTATCCGCGCCGAGCACCACAGCCCCTGCTCTTTCTGCTTCGCTGAGTTCGGAAGCCACATTTTCCGCCTTCATCAGCGCGAGTTCGCAGACGATCTCCTCTGGTTTCTCGCTGTGATAGATTTCCTCCTTCTCACTCACACGGATTTCAAACTCAGCACCGATCTGCGCAAGGAGCTTCCTCCGTCTGGGGGAAGCTGAACCCAGGATAATTTTTTTATTTCCCATTATGCAATATCCTTTCCTGCTTTTCTATATCTTTTTCAAAGGGGTCTGACCCTCCCGGATCACATTTCCGCCCATGCTCTCTTCAGGATCTCCGGATCCGTCACAAGCCGGTACACCCCTGCCGCCATACACTCCGCCGCGTAGATCATGCCTTTTTCGCCGATGCTCATCCCGGCCTGGGCCGTTGCTGCCCAGTGGTGGAGCGGCGTCTCCCTGCACATCGCCGCCGCGCTCAGCATAACAGTCGGGACAGTATGACTGACGTCGGATACGTCTGTGCCGATAGCCAGCGGTACAGGCTCGTCCTCCAGAGGCTCCAGTCCGGTGAAATATACCCCGTTGTTTTCAAACCCTGCCTCCTCCGAGATCCTGGCGGCAAACGAAATTTCCTCCTCCGTGTAGGACGGAACCGGAATTTTCTCCATCTCCTCATAAAATGTTTCCGCAAGAGCTCTGTTTACTTTCATTTCCTTATTACATGTGACCCTTTCGATCTCTACCCGTGTCCCGGTCATGGTGGCAGCGCCTCTCGCGCAGTCATCCACCCGCTCAGAAGCATCTTTTGTCCTCTCCCATTTGTTCGACCGGATAAAATAATTTGTGGACGCATACGCCGGAACGATATTCGCGGGTCCGTCCGTATTCGTATAAGTATAATGCATCCTCACGTCGTCGGCAACATGTTCTCTCAGATAATTTACCCCCACATTCATCAGTTCCGCCGCGTCCAGGGCGCTGCGCCCTCTCTCCGGGTGTTTTGACGCATGGGCCGCAGTCCCGTAAAATTTATAGTTTTTGATATCCTGCGCCTGCCAGATGTCGTAGCTGACCCGGTTCCGGTCAAATGGATGCCATGTGACCGCAGCGGAAAGATCGTCAAACACGCCCTCCGCGTTCATCTTTATCTTCCCGACCACCGTCTCCTCCGCAGGGCATCCGTAGACCCGGATCGTGCCCGGCAGCCTTTCCGCCTGCATCCGCTCCTTCAGCGCGCACGCCGCGCCGGCGCATGCTGTACCCAGGAGATTGTGACCGCATCCGTGTCCCGGTCCCCCGGTAGGTTTATACTCGCTGCAAGCCTCCTGCCCAAGTCCCGGAAGGGCGTCATACTCGGCAAGAAAGCCTATGACCGGCTCCCCCTCTCCCCACTGGGCCAGAAAAGCTGTGTCAAATCCCGCAATCCCCCAGGTGACGGAAAAACCTTCCCGGTCCAGAAAACGCGCCAGAGCACGGGACGACTTTTTTTCCTGTCCGGATATCTCCGGATAAGAAAAAATATATTCCGATGTTTCTTTCATCTTCTCTATGATACGTTCTCTCATTATATATTCCACTCTCCTTCTGCCTCATACCACATGTTGTGAATCCTCCAATCAGTATACACCAGTATCTGTTTTGTGTCATTTCAATTCTTAAGATTTTCATATATTTTCCTCGTCAGAGTGTGGTTTTTTGTGGTTTTTACTTTGATTAGTTGTGGTTTTTTGGCTAATTCTTTTATTATTATATTGCCATTCCCCTGTGATTATAGTATACTTAGGATTAAGGATGCCCGATTGCGCACATTGCGGCAATTCAGCCATGTCATTCGGGCGAAATGGAAAATCTGAAGAATGTTTCCATAAGGAGAAAACCATTATGAAAAGATCAAAACGTATCGAAGCACTGGACAGGCGTCCGGTCAATCTGGACGGTTACATTGACGAATGGCCGGAGATGGGATTTGTTGCGATGAGCAGCCCCTACGACCCGAAACCGTCTGTCAGAGTAGAAGGCGGGAAGATCGTCGAGCTCGACGGGAAGCAGCGTGACGACTTTGATTTTCTTGATCAGTTTATCGCTGATTATGCGATCAATGTGGAACGCGCCGAAACTTCCATGGCGGTTTCTTCCCTGGACATCGCGAGGATGATCGTGGATATCAATGTATCACGAAAAGAGATCCTGGAACTGATATCAGGAATCACCCCGGCAAAGATGACGGAGGTGATGAATCAGTTAAATGTCGTCGAGCTGATGATGGGTATGCAGAAGATCCGCGCAAGACGGACTCCCGGCAACCAGGCTCATATTACCAATCTGAAAGACGATCCGGTACAGATAGCGGCAGACGCTGCGGAGGGCGCGCTGAGAGGATTTGCGGAGGAGGAGACCACCATGGGCGTGGCGCGTTACGCACCCCTGAGCGCCATGGCGCTCCTCATCGGCTCCCAGGTTGGGCGGCCGGGCGTGCTCACTCAGTGCTCCGCGGAGGAAGCGACAGAACTTGAACTGGGTATCCGCGGACTGACAACATACGCAGAGACCCTCTCTGTGTACGGCACGGAAAAAGTGTTTATCGACGGGGATGATACCCCCTATTCCAAAGCGTTCCTGAACTCCGCATATGCTTCCCGCGGTCTGAAAGTCCGCTTCACCTCCGGATCCGGTTCTGAGGTGCTTATGGGAAGCAGCGAAAAGAAGTCCATGCTCTACCTGGAGTGCCGCTGTCTCTTTGTCACCAAGGGGGCCGGCAGCCAGGGAATCCAGAACGGTTCTGTAAGCTGTATCGGAGTGACAGGATCCGTCCCGGCAGGTATCCGGGAAGTCCTGGCAGAAAACCTTGTGGCAGCGCTCCTCGGACTGGAGTGCGCTTCCTCCAACGACCAGAGTTTCTCCAACTCGGATATGAGACGTACCGCCAGGACCATGCTGGAATTCCTTCCGGGAACAGATTTCATCTTTTCCGGATACGCGGCAGAGCCAAACTACGACAATATGTTTGCAGGCTCCAACTTCGACGCGGAGGATTTCGACGATTACAATGTCCTGCAGAGGGACATGCAGGTAGACGGCGGATTGAAGCCCGTCACTGAAGAAGAGGTGATCCGGGTCCGCAATAAAGCTGCCCGGGCTGTACAGGCAGTCTTCCGCAATCTGGGGCTCTCTCCTGTCACGGACGAGCAGGTAGAAGCGGTCACTTACGCTCACGGAAGCAAGGACACGCTCCCCCGTGACGTCACGGCGGATCTGGCCGCTGCAGAGGATGTCCTGAAGCGCGGCATAACAGGCATCGATGTGGTAAAGGCACTGGCTGAGACCGGTTTTGAGGACGTTGCATCCAGCGTGCTGAACATGCTGAAGCAGCGCGTTGCCGGCGATTACATGCAGACCGCGGCGATCCTGGACAGAAACTTCCACGTCATGTCAGGCGTGAACACACCGAACGATTACATGGGCCCCGGAACGGGCTACCGGGTTGACGGCGAGCGCTGGGAAGAGATCAAGGACATCCCGCACCGCATCAATCCGTATGATATATAAAAGGGGGAATCAGACATGCAGATCAGTGAAGATTTAATCCGGCAGATCACCAACGCGGTCCTGGATCAGATGTCCCACGGGGACTCCGGGGAGAGCGCCGGATCAGCCGCTTCCTTCCCGTCCCTTGCGGGAAGAGACCGCATCAACGAGGAGCATACTTCCTACGCCGATTACCCCAGAGCAAAAAAAGGGACTGACCCCAAAGAAGTAGTGATCGGCGTCGGAGCGGCATTCCAGAGGGAGATCAAGAAGACCATCTGCGGGATTCCGCTGGATGATGTACTCCGCAATGTGAAGGCGGGGATCGAGGAGGAGGGGATGGTCCCCAGAGTCGTAAAGATCCTCGACACCTCTGACGTATGTTTCATGGCGCTGGAGGCTGCAAAGCTTTCCGGTTCCGGCATCGGCATCGGCATTCAGTCCAAGGGAACGACCGTGATCCATCAGAGGGATCTCTATCCGCTCTCAAATCTCGAGCTGTTTCCCCAGGCGCCGCTCATGACTCTTGAGACATACCGCCATATCGGTCAGAACGCGGCGAAATATGTAAAAGGGGAGCAGGTTGTCCCGATCCCCTGTGAGAATGACCCGATGTCCCGTCCGAGATATCAGGTAAAAGCAGCGATCATGCACATTGCAGAAACCGAACAGCTCGACCCCGAAGTCGGCGCTGTGGAATGGGAGGGATAAGAATGCAGTACCCTTTAGCTGAACACGAAAAAGACAATATCACATCAAAGACCGGCAAAAAATTTACCGACATTACCCTCGATGAGGTGATGAAGGATCACATCGCGCCGGATGACATCAAGATATCCAAGGAAATCCTGAAAGCCCAGGGGCAGGTCGCACTTGAGGCGGGCAATGATCCGATGGAGAAAAATTTTGAGCGTGCGGCGGAACTTGTTGACGTTCCTGACGACGTTATCCTGAAGATGTACGACAAGCTGCGCCCGAACCGCTCGACAAAACTGGAACTCGTCATGATGGCTCAGGAGCTTCTTGAAAAATACAATGCGCGCAACTGTGCACGCCTTGTCATGGAAGCCGCTGAAGTGTATGAAAAGAGAGGGATCTTACTTTGAGTTATATCGCAGGAGTTGACATCGGAAATTCTACAACCGAAGTCTGTGTCGGCGAAGTCAGCCCGGACGGGAACCTGACCTTTCTGACCAGTGCATCCTGCCCTACTACAGGCACAAAAGGCACACTAGAGAATGTCCATTCCGTAAAGAACGCGCTGAAACTTGCCATGGCGCGGATCGGCAGGGAAACGTCGGATATCGATCTGGTCCGTCTCAACGAGGCGGCTCCTGTCATCGGAGATACCGCTATGGAAACACTGACCGAGACCGTCATCACGGACTCTTCCATGATCGGGCACAATCCCTCTACGCCTGCCGGAGCAGGACAGGCTGTTGGCGAGGTCCTTCTGATCGAGCGGATCTCACGGGCAGTCCCGGGGACAGATTATATCCTCGCCGCATCTGCCGGCCATTCCTACGAGGAAGTCGCCGCAGTGGTAAATCAGTATACTTCCGGAGAAGGGAAGCTCAACATCGTGGGGATCATCCTTCAGGCGGACGAAGCAGTCCTCGTGGAGAACCGGATCCATACAAAGGTCCCCATCATTGATGAGGTCCGCCGTATCGACCGTCTTCCCGATGGCGTCCCCGCAGCGATCGAGGTCGCCCTTCCCGGGCAGACGATCCGTATGCTCTCCAACCCTTACGGGATCGCAACGCTGCTGGGGCTTACCGCAGAAGAGACCCGGACCGTGACGCCCATCGCCAAAAGCCTGATCGGCAAACGGAGCGCCGTCGTCTTAAAGACGCCGGGAGGAAACGTCCATGAGAACGTGCTCCCCGCCGGAGAGATCTATTTCCACGGCGACAGGGAACTCACGATCAGCCTGGATGAAGGCGCGGAGAAGATCATGGAAGCCGAGTCAGACGCCGGCGATATCCGTGATATCAGCGGGCAGCCCGACACCAACGTCGGAAATATGCTCGTCCGTATCCGGAAGGGAATGGGCGAACTGGACCGGACCGACCAGGCAGATATCCGCATCACGGATATCCTTGCAGTCGATACCCTCGCACCCGTCCTGATCTCAGGAGCGCTGGCAGGGGAGACCTGCCTGGAAAAGGCAGTGGGCATCGCCGCCATGGTTAAGACCCAGAAACTTCCCATACAGGAGATCGCCCAGCGCCTGGAATCGGAGCTGGGGACGGAAGTAAAAGTCGCCGGAGTGGAGGCGGTCATGGCAAGCCTTGGCGCCCTCACCACACCGGGCACAAAGCTGCCCCTTGCCATCCTCGACATGGGCGGAGGATCTACGGACGCCGCTGTGGTCTCTGAAGAAGGCCAGGTTACACTGACCCACCAGGCAGGAGCCGGGGAACTGGTATCCATGCTGATCGAGACAGAACTTGGGCTGGGGGACAGGCACATCGCCGAACAGATAAAGAAATACCCCCTTGCGAAGGTAGAAAGCCTGTTCCACATGCGCATGGAGAACGGGCAGATGACTTTCGTGGACGAGTCCATCGACCCCCGCTTCTTCGGGCGGGTGGTGCTCCTGACAGAGAACGGGCTCATCCGCATCGAGCAGGAGATCCCCATGGAGAAGATCGTCCAGGTGCGGAGGGAAGCGAAACGCAAAGTCTTCGTGACCAACGCGTTCCGGGCGCTTGCGAAAGTCGCGCCGGACCACAACCTGAGAAATATCTCTACCGTAGTCCTCGTGGGAGGTTCCGCGGAAGATTTTGAGATACCCGAGATGCTGATGGAAGAATTTGCCGACTACCGCATCGTCTGCGGGCGCGGCAACATCCGCGGGAGCGAAGGGCCGAGAAACGCTGTCGCTACCGGGCTGGTACTCTCCTACCTCGGGGAGCGGGCGTAATCGTGCCAGACAGGAACGCACGCCCCACTTGCAAAAGAATCCGACTTCTCTGCGGAAGAAACAGATTCTTTTGACAATTTTGAGAAAGGAGCCGGATGTCAATGGCTATGGTTGTAAAGAGACCGTCTATATTTATCTACACGCACGAAGCGGACCCGGCTGTCCTCAAAGAAGTCTGCGCCGGGATTGAGGAGGAAGGCGTCTTCTATGATATCTCTGAGATGCCGGATGAATGTATGCTGAAGCTGGCATATAAGGCAGCCCGGGATTCTATGCTCGGTTCCGGGATCGGGATCTTCGGGACCGCCACATGCCTGAAGATGCGCGGGCTGGAAAAAGGGAAAAATATCGAGAGCTATCTGCATCCGGACAAAAAGCAGTGCCGCAATGTGGGCGCGAATAGTGCCCGCGCTATCAAGAAACTGCCGTTTAAGGAGGAATACGGAATATGAACATCTATACAAAACACGGCGACCGGGGAACCACCTCCCTGGCAAACGGGATGAGCGTCTCCAAGTCAGACGACCGGATCGAGCTGTTAGGCACCATCGATGAGCTGAACAGCCATATCGGCCTGGCTAAAGTCCTTGCCGACGCTTCTTTAAAAGAGCGGCTTTCCCATATCCAGAGAAACCTGATGCAGATCATGGCAGGGGTGGCGGATCCGCGCAACCTGGATTACCGCTTCACCCAGGACGAGACCTCTGCCCTGGAGAAAGAGATCGATCAGATCGAGAGTTCCTTCCCCCGCGCGAAAGAATTCGTCCTGTACGGCGGGTGCGAGCTTTCCGCGAGGCTGGACGTAGCGCGCGCAGTGGCACGGCGCTCGGAGAGGCGTTTCCGGAAGGTAGAGCAGAATTACGGCGCGGACAACAAAGCGATGCAGTACGTAAACCGCCTTTCTGATTACCTTTATATGTGCGCCAGATACGCGGACTACCGCGTGCAGAATGAAAAAACCGACCAGATCCAGGATCAGGTCGTGCGCAATATCATGAAAGGGCTGTGATAAGCCCCGAAAAAAACAGCCGCAGACAGAACTGATAAAACCGCCAGAAGGCACATCCCCCGGAGCTGAAAATGCACTTCTCCTTCCTCAGCTCCGGGGGATGTTTTATTATAATCTTATTCTGGCAGGACCCCTTCTTTCGGGAATCGTCCCTTTCTATTTTACAGCCTTTCGCCCATCCAGTCTGCGGAATATCGGCTTTCTCCCCTCAAACACCGTATAATACCGAAACCCGCATTCTTTCAGTATCTCCTCCGCCTTATCAAAATCATATGCGATATGCTCTGGCTTATGGGCGTCTGCCCCAACGGTAATGATCTCTCCGCCCAGTTCCCTGTACCGCTTTATGATATCAGGATGGGGATTGCTAAATCCAAGCCCGTACTTGAATCCGCCCGTGTTCAGCTCAATCCCTTTTCCCATCTCAATGACTTTCTTAAGGATCTCGTCAATCTCGTCCGCAAACCTATGGTAAGAATAGTGCGCTGCCTTTTCCTTCCCATAGCGGACCACATAATCAATATGCCCCAGAACGTCAAAGCCGTCAATTGCTTCCAGGTCAGCCAGAGTCTCCCGGAACGTCTCGGAGTAAGCCTCCTCATCCGTCCTGCCCTCAAAGAGCGCTCCGTAGTAAGGATCCAGCCCGTGTACGAGATGGACCGAACCGATGACGAAATCAAAAGGATACTTTTCTGTCAGCTCCCTGTAAAATCCTCCCAGGTGGGGCTGCAGCCCGATCTCGATCCCGGTGCGGACCGTGATCCGGCCGCTGTACTCTTCTTTCAGCCCGGCAAGAGTGCGGCAGTATTCCTCCGGGTCGAATACAAAGGGAATCCCCTCGATATCCGGCACCCGCGGATAGTCCTTATCATAGTGGTCCGTAAGGCAGATTTCCCGGAGCCCTTTCTTTATCGCGCCCTCAATCATACTCCTTACGGGTGTCTCGCTGTCTGATGAAAACTCTGTGTGCATGTGGCAGTCGCTCTGTATCATATCGTTTCCTCCCCGTTTTGTACGATAGTGCCAGTATACTCCAACAGTACGTCTCAGGCAATAGCACAGATTCGTTTTTTCGGATCGGATTATTTTGCGTCTGCCTGCTATTACAAAAATTTTACCTGTTCTTCACATTTTATTTTACACAAATAGTTTATGCTTCAAACAGAGCAGTATTGATACTATCACAAGAGGGAGCCTCGAAGATGATAAAAGATAAGATCAAAAGGATATCCCGTTCGTTATTGTCTGCGTTTTTGGTTTTTATTATGCTTTTTATCGTAATGTGGGCTGGCTGCTTCATCTATACGGCTGTCGGACTTGTGGCAGAAAATATAAATTATACAGAACATTCTGTAGGCGAAGTGTTAAAGATCGAGCGCTGGATGGGACTGGATGATGACGGGGATGCTTATAATTTCACAGTGATCACATACCGTTACCGCACAAAAGATGGCAGATGGATGATCGGGAAGGAAGATACAAACATCAGGGAAACCACTTCTGCGGACAGATGTGTGGAGACGATCGGGGAACTGAACACCGAAATCTGGACAGGTGCAAGGCAAGATCTCTTATATGATCCCCAAAAACCGGAAAACGTTGTAAGTGAGTATTACCGGAAGAATAATGAGATGCTCTGTCTGTTTACAGGATCCACCTCAGCAGCAGCGATCGGAATCATACTGATTGCCAGAATGCTCTTCCGCCGTTGTAAAAACGCGAAGCGGAAAAAAATCCCCGAAGATATCAGAATGTAAAGGAGAAATGAAATGAGTTCTGAAGGACCTGAAAAAAATCGTATTGACTGGATCTATATCATGGTGGTGCTTATTTTCGCAGTACCCCTGCTGCTTTTCGTGGGGATCATATTTTTCCTGGATTCCTTCCTGGGCAGTTCTGACGCAGTAATGGGTGTCAGCGGATTTGTGCAGGAGGTGATCTGGCGGACGATTGTGGTAGTTCTGGCATTCGCGGCTGTCATCTTTTTCATTCAGGTCATCCGCAAGCCGGTGACTTTAACAAAAGGAAAAGCAGGGTGCGTTGGCATACTCCTGACGAAAGCAGGATGCGCTGTCGGGATCCTGGCATGTCTGGCGCTTTCATTCATTCTGCTGCGGACGCTTGTTCTTGATATACCATATTTGTCACATCCGAAAACAGACTACCTTTACAGATTGGGATTTGACATGGGGTCAACAGATGACGGGGAAGAGACGTTCTCTATGGAAGGCGTGGGCATGGATGGAGAGAATCACATCTTATCCATGACGTCTGATCTTTACGAGGAAGGCGAGAAGCTTTGGCAGGAAAATAGCGATCTGCGCGCCAAGGCAGTCTATCTGCCGCATACAGAGGTACTGTTCTCTCTGGAATACATAACCGACCTGGATGAACAGGCTGACAAGTTATATCCGGCGCTTCCATCCCTCCCGGACGATTGGCGCAGTTTTTCTATCCAGATCAACAATGCCGTATACTCGCTGCCTGTGTCTCTTTCTGACTTTTTCTCAAATGGATGGTATATTAAAGAGGGGCAGGATGTCCCCAGGAAGCTTCAGGGGACAGACAGTCCATATGCATCCTATGACAGTGCAAACGTCACTCTTACGAATGACCGGGAACAGAACCTTTTTGTCACCGTATACAATGCAGCGAAAGAGGCCGTCCCACTTACCGACGGAACGGTCGGCACCTTATCTGCCACTTATGAAAACTATGATTTTTCCGGGACTGATCTGATCCTTCCCGGAGGCATCCGCCTGGGCTGGTCAAGACCGGCTGATGTAATAGACATATATGGGCAGCCGGATCCCGGCGAAGACGATGAGGAATACCGCTATACGCTCAGTGGGCATTCCGGCAGCTATGAGATATTTCGCTTTAACGATTCAGGCTATTTAACAGGAATTATGATCTGCACGCCCCGTAGTCCAATGCGGTCATCGGACTACGAGGCATAAATAGAAATCTAAAGTTACTTATATATTTGCAGCGGATTCATCCGCCCAGACATGGAACAGTTCTTCAATGGAGGAAAAAATATATTCCGGCGGATTGTCCGACCGCTGCGCCTCCTCCCGCGTAGCCTCCCCGGTAAGCACCAGGGCAGTCTCCACCCCAGCACGTTTTCCGCAGAGGATATCCGTATAAAGCCGGTCGCCAACGATCAGGGTTTCCTCTTTTGTAAAGCGGTTCTTCTTCACAGCGAATTCCACCATGGCAGTCTCCGGTTTTCCGATAAAATAAGGAGTCCTCTTTACCGCATGCTCCAGCATCTCGCAGATGGACCCGCAATCCGGCACATAACCGAATTCAACCGGGCAGACATAGTCAGGATTGGTTGCAATATAATCCACATCCGGGCGTCTGGCCAGAAGCTGGCAGGTATCGGAAATTTTCTCATAGGTCAGCTGATTGTCATAGGAGACCAGGACGCAGGAGATCTCTCCGTCCTCGCAGTCTGTCGTAATCCGTATCCCGTTCTGTTTCAATTCCCGTAGCAGAGACCTGGTCCCAAGAACATAGATCAGTTCTCCGCTGTGATGCTGCTTCAGATACTGGACTGTTGCGTAAGATGCAGTGATAAAATTTGAAAAATCTGACTGAATCCCCATTTTCTGGAAGGAAGCAATATAGTCGGCAATGCTTTTCGTGGCATTGTTGGTAATAAAAACAAACTGGCCGCCGCAGCTCTTCAGATATGACAGGAACTCGCGTGTGCCTCCGATCAGCTGTTCTCCCTTACAGACGGTTCCGTCAATATCGAGCAGAAACAGTTTTTTATTTTTCATCATTTGCTAATTCTGCCTCCGCTTCCGCACGCGCCTCTATCCCTCGGTCCGGATAATTGGTGATCACTGCGTCCACGCCCTCCCGGATCAGCCAGCTCATCTGGTCTTTTTCATTCACTGTCCATACCCTGACCGCAAGCCCGCTCTTTTTGTATTCCTCAAGGAAATCCGCCATCTTGACATGGAACAGCGCCGGATGGATGCCTTTGACCCCTGTTTTCCTCGTGTACTCTGCCACGTCAAGCATAACATCTCCGATCAGATAGGCTGTCTCCGCATCCGGGGCAATCTCCCTGATCTTCTGTATACTGTAATGATTAAAAGAAGAATAGATGATGCGTTCTTCCATTCCCTCTTCCTTCACCAGATCCAATACCTTTTTCTCAATCTCGGGATACCAGTATATCCCCGTCTTCAATTCAATATTAATCTCCATTTTTCCGGGCTTTACCAGTTCAAGCACCTCCCGGAGCGTAGGGATCCGCACATCCGGATACTGTTCAAAATGATTTGGCACGGGGATCTTTTTCAATTCCTCCAGCGTATAGTCCCTTACAGCGCCCTTCGCGCTGCTGACACGGTCGACCGTCTCATCATGGATCACCACAAGTTCATTATCCTTTGTCAGCTGAACGTCGATCTCGATTCCATCGGCTCCCTGCTCCATGGCAAGGCGGAAGGCCTCCAGCGTATTTTCCGGTGCATAGGCGCTCGCTCCCCGGTGGGCAAAAATCTTTACTTTCTTCATTTCATGGCTCCTCCTTATAGTACATACTTTTTATTATACAGCAGTCTTCCTTTTTTACGGATAAAAGCGTGCCGAATTTTTTCAGGCACGCTTTTAAAAATCAGGATCCGGCAGTTTATTTTTTAACCGTTGACCAGGTTGTACTCTTCAATCGTCTTATTGATCTCGCTGGCCATGTTGTCAACAGCCTCTTCCGGTGTCACATTTCCGTTCAGCATATTCTCGATCTGTGTCTCGACGATCTGACGTGATTCTGGGAATACACTCAGGAGCGCCCCTGCAGATTCCGGTGTGGAATCATGAAGCTGGTCCAGCGCTGTCTGGAACTGAGGATACTTGGCAATGTTGTCCTTGAATGTCTGCTCTTCCTGAGCCGCAGTAACGATCGGGAAGTATCCGGTCTGGGCGTTCCAGTATGCCTGGGACTCCGGAGAGATCAGGAACTTGATAAACTTCCATGTTGCCGCCGCCTTTGTCTCATCCTGGTTGTTCAGGGCCCACAGAGACGCGCCCCCGATGGACACTCCGCCTTTGTCGTCCGGGCTAACTGCCGGATAGTAAGCAGTACCTACTTCAAAGTTTCCGCCGCTGTCTTCAAGGACCTGCTTCAGTGAGGCTGTAGATGCAAGCATCATAGCAGCTTTCCCTGATGTAAAGTCTGTCGTAGCTGTATCGCTTCCGGAACGTCCGACATTCGGGGCATATCCTTTCTCATACAGGTCATACCATGCATTCAGGATATTCAGCCCGCCGCCGTTTTCGTCAAATTCTACCTTGGTAGCTGCCGCTTCACGGCCGTTTCCATTGTCCACCATATTGAGCCCCTGCTTGCAGAGGAACTGCTCAAAATACCAGCCGTAGATGCTGATCGCGATCACTTCCTGGGCTCCGCCTTTCTCCATCAGGGCGTCGCCGATCTCAGCGATCTCAGGAAGGCTGGCCGGGACCTCAGTGATCCCTGCCGCTTCAAACATATCTTTGTTGTAGTAAAGAAGGGGTGTGGATGAGTTGAACGGCATGGAGTACATCGTTCCGTCATCTGTTGTATAATATGCCGCAACGTTAGGCTCGATCTGTGAAATATCATACCCGTCCGCATCGATCATATCCTGCATCGGGATCACCCATCCGGAATCAATCATAAAACGTGTTCCGAGGTCATAGATCTGGACAAGGTCCGCCCCCATATTTCCGATCTGGGCACTTTTCAGCTTATTGATCGTGTCATCGTATTCCCCCTGGTAAACTGACTCAACTGTGATCCCGTCCTCGTTTTCTTCATTAAACTTGTTAACCAGGTAGTCCATTGCCTCGCCGTTCACTCCGCCCATGGAATGCCAGAAAGTAATGGTTGTGCCGTTTGTGTCCACATTTTTAAAGTTGTCAGTGATCACGCTGGATCCGGCACTTTCTGCGCTTTCTTCCCCCTCCGCGGTTGCGCCTGCTGCTGTGTTGGATGCGGTGTTTCCGCATGCAGCGAGTGAAAATGCCATAGCCGCGGCAAGAATGGATGCGATTACTCTTCTTTTCATAAATACCTTCTCTCCTTTTCTGTTTTTGTGTCGTACCGCCGGAACGTCGTGCGGAATGCTGACCGGACCGGAAGCAAATTAATGTTGCTATATTAACAGGTCAACCTTTCACCGCCCCTGAGAACATTCCGCTTATGAGCTGTTTCTGGCCAACGATAAAGATGACCATGGACGGGATGATGATCGCCACAACGCCTGCCATCATCAGCGTGATAGACTGTGCGTCAACGCTGTTCATCATACTGATACCAATCTGGACCGTACGCATTTCCTCGGATCCCGTAACAAGCAGCGGCCACATATACATATTCCAGGCGTTGATAAAGGTGTATACTGCCATTGCGCCAATCGCTGACTTTGTAAGAGGGATCAATATCTTCACGATAAATCTCAGGTTGCCGCATCCGTCAAGTTTCGCCGACTCATACAGGGAGATTGGAAATGTCATATAAAACTGGCGGAACAGGAAAATCCCCATTGCCGAAGTCAGCGAAGGCAGGATCAGCACAATATATGTATCCAATATCCCCAGGCTGCTGACTGTCAGGTAGTTTGAGATGATGACCGCCTCCCCGGGGACCATCATCGTCGCCATAACCAGCATAAACAGCAGGTTTTTCCCTTTAAAGTCGAGGAAGGAAAAAGCAAACGCCGCAAGGGAGCAGGTGATGATCTGTCCCAGGGTGATGCATCCTGCCACAAGGAAAGAGTTCAGGATGAAGCGGACCAGCGGAACCTGCGTGAACGCACGCACAAAGTTATCCACGGTGGGATTCTGCGGGAGCAGGTTCATATCCATTGTAAACAGCTCGTCGCCGGGCATAACCGCCACACTGACTGAATACAGAAGCGGGAACAGCATAAACAGCGCAAAGATAATGTTTACAGCGACAAGCACTGTCTTGCGTATTCTCTTTTTTCTGAGAGCCCGGGCATTCATCAGGCTGTGAAGCCTTGCGATTTCCGCTTCATTGTATGCACCTTGTTCCATTGTAATGGTATTATTAAAAGCAGACATCTTAATATTTGACTCCTTTCTTTTCAATCTTAAACATCACAAGCGTAAGCGCCATAATGATCAGGAACAGCACGACCGACTGTGCGGCTGCGCTTCCGAATCTATAATTGAAAAACGCGTCCCTGTAGATCGAATACACAATAACGTTCGTGGATTCTCCCGGACCTCCCGCGGTCAGGATCTTGATCTGCCCGAAAGACTGAAAAGCCTGAATGATATTGACCACCAGCGTATAAAACATGATCGGGCTCAGTCCCGGAAGCGTCAGGCGGAAAAATTTCTGGATCCCGCTTGCACCGTCAACCGAGGCTCTCTCGTAGATCGACTCGTCAATATTTCCCAGGCCTGCTGAAAAATACAGGAAGTTGATGCCGCTGTTCAGCCATGCGGTAAGAACAGCCACGCAGATCAGCGCGTATTTTGGATCCGCGATCCAGTTTATGTCCAGTCCTGTCAGCTTATTCAGGATACCGATCGTCGGGTTGAGGATGATCTTGAAGATCATTGCCGCCCCGCTGGATGCAATGGCCATAGGGAGAGCATAGGATGTGCTGAACGCCCGGATTCCCGGAAACGCCTTGCTGCACAGCACCGCCCCGATCAGTCCCAGGAGCATGCTTCCGACCACAACGATGACCACAAAGACCAATGTGACGATCAAACTGTTATAAAACGAGGACGACGTGAGCAGCTCAATATAGTTTCTTGCCCCCACAAACACCTTTGCCTGCCCGAGCTTATCAGTCAGGAACAGGCTCAGGTAGATTGTCTTTACGAAAGGATAAAAAAGGAAAACTGCAAATATAAGGAAGCAGGGGATCAGATAACAGTACGCGCTCCCACCTTTTAATTTCTCAGATAATGCTTTCATTGCCTACCTCCATAAAAAATATTTCTTTCTGTTGCCGGATCAAAGAAGTGCGCTTCATCCATATCAACATATAGAGACATTGTCTCCCCGCCTTTTCCGGGCGTCTCAACCGAAAGCCTGGCGGCATACTCACCTGCCGACTTTTCTCTGAGATAAAACATGGACTCAGCTCCGAGCATTTCTCTTGTTATGATCGTTCCTGACAGTTTCCGTCTTGAGTAATCCGCATCAGGATCTGCAGTCTGGGGAACTGTTGAAAAATGTTCCGGCCGGATTCCGATGATCACTTTCTTATCCGCGTACTCTGCCAGGAGAATGTTGGCCTTATCCGCCGGGAGTTCAAGTTTCTGTCCTGAAACCAGCACGAATTCCGCTCCCTTGTCAGTCTTTCTGACCGTCCCTTCCATAAAATTCATCGACGGAGATCCGATAAACCCTGCGACAAAAAGATCTGCCGGATTTTCGTAAATCTCTTTGGGCGTATCCGCCTGTTTGATAAATCCGTCTTTCATGACGACGATCTTTGTCCCCAGCGTCATAGCCTCGGTCTGGTCATGTGTTACATAGATCATCGTAGTGCCGAGCCTTTTATGAAGTTCTGACAGCTCTACCCGCATCTGAGCTCTCAGCTTCGCATCCAGATTGGAAAGAGGCTCATCCATAAGAAAGGCTTTCGGTTTTCTCATGATCGCGCTTCCGATCGCCACCCTCTGTTTCTGGCCGCCGGAAAGAGCCCCGGGTCTCTGTTTCAGCAGATGCTCAATGCCGAGGACTGACGCAGCCCAGTGAACCTGTTTGTCAATCTCATCCTTCGGGACCTTTCTGATCTGAAGGGAAAAGGCCATATTATCATATATCGTCATCTGCGGATATAACGCATAATTCTGGAATACCATTGACAGATCCCTGTCTTTTGGTTCTACATAGTTGCTGAGCTGTTGGTCGATCCACAGTTCTCCGCTCGTGATTTCTTCCAGCCCTGCGATCATACGGAGCGTCGTCGACTTTCCGCAGCCTGACGGCCCTACAAAGATCACAAATTCCCCATCCTCAATCTTCAGCGAAAAATCCCGGACCGCATACTGTTTCTTGTCATACATCTTACAAACATTTTTCAGAAGCAATTCAGACATTCTATTCTCTCCTTCACTTTTGAGATTGCGCAGAAAATTTTACTTTTTTCACACCGCGCCGGCTTTTTTCGCCAGCAATAGGCGTTCTACAAACGAATTGTTAATATTACCGCCACGCTATGATTAATTTTAAGTTAATTTGAAAACAAGCCATTATTTTTATGCTTTTTGTATATTTTTATCTGCGTTTAAAGATTTGGAATTGTACATTTTTGTGCATTTTTTATGTAGTTTTTCTACACAAAGATCCCATCCAAATCAATTTAACTGCAGTTTTACAAAAAAACGCTCCCGTTTTCATGAACAGGAATTGTTAAAAAAGCGTAAAAAAAGTCCCTGTTTTGTAAAAATTTGCAAAACAGGGATCTGCATATCAATGATCCATTTTCAGAATAATTCGTCAAATCTTCTCATGGCTTCTTTTGTGCTCTCATGCTGTCCGAATGCGGTCAGACGGAAGAAATATTTTCCGTTCTCGCCGAATCCCGCTCCCGGTGTTCCCACTACTTCCGCATGTGTCAGAAGGTAGTCAAAGAACTCCCAGGATTCCATACCGTTCGGGCACTGGAACCAGATATAAGGTGAATTCACACCGCCTGTGAACGGAATGTTCTTCTTCTTCAGGACGTCCGCGATGATCTTCGCATTCTCTCTGTAGTAGTCGATGTTCTCCATGCACTCCGCCATTCCCTCTTCTGTGAATACAGCCGCAGCCGCGCGCTGAACGATGTAGGGAGTTCCGTTGAACTTTGTGGAGTGTCTTCTGTTCCACATCTCATTTAAGGACATTTCTTTTCCGTTGGAAGCTGTAAATACCAGTTCCTTCGGGATCACAGTGTAGGAGCAGCGTGTTCCGGTAAATCCTGCCGTCTTCGACAGAGAGCAGAACTCGATGGCACATTTCTTCGCACCCTCAATCTCATAGATGCTCCTCGGAAGCTCCGGATCGGAGACAAACGCTTCATACGCTGCGTCAAACATGATGACCGCATCGTTCTTCAGCGCATAGTCAACCCAGACTTTCAGCTGCTCTTTGTTATAGCATGCTCCTGTCGGGTTGTTCGGGGAACACAGATAGATCATATCTGCCTTTACAGAATCGTCCGGCATGGGCAGGAAGTTGTTCTCCGCCGTTCCGTTCATGTAGACGA
>ERZ1090862.342-NODE-342-length-20957-cov-6.494546_pt1 | contig 20957 bp, 18 predicted proteins | sample MGYA00478481_ERZ1090862 | MGnify/ENA primary metagenome ERZ1090862 (study PRJEB33644, sample SAMEA5815745) | chicken gut metagenome | biome: Chicken; feature: Gastrointestinal Tract; material: Caecum | place: Ireland | collected 2019-01-01 | study: A study of the... | reverse complement strand
ATTCTATATTCTGCCCTTAATATTTGATACGTACGCTTCCGAAGCTTCCCATACGTCAAATCCGCTTCCCCGCAGGATATCGACCACTCTGGCCGGATCATCCGTCTTCAGGACCGCAGATGCGTCATCGCCGTTTGCAAAGGCATACATATACTCTATGTTTACCTCGCCCTCAACGATCTGATGCATGGCCTTGCTCAGAGATCCGGTCTCATGCGGCACTCTCAGAGCAACGACATCCGTGAGCATGGATGTGATCCCATTCTCCTTCAGGACGGCCTTTCCCTTGTTCGGATCTGAAACGATCATCCGGAGCATGCCGTATTCAGCTGTGTCGGCAAGACTGAGCGCTACGATATTGACATCATTCCCCGCAAGCACAGAAAGCACTTCGTCGAGACGTCCTTCCCTGTTTTCCAGAAATACAGATAACTGCTGGATCGTGATTCCCATAGTATAATCCTCCCTTTTTCTACAGATTTCTGTTATCGATCACGCGAACCGCTTTTCCTTCGCTTCTCTGGATCGTCTTCGGCTCGACAAGTTTGACTCTCACAGAGATGCCCAGAGCCGTCTTCAGGACAGCTGCGATCTTGTTTCTCAGTGCATCAAGCTTTCTGATCTCATCGGAGAACATACTCTCGTCTACCTCGACCATAACCGTGAGCACATCCAGATTGTCCTCTCTGTCCACGATCATCATGTAGTGCGGCGCGACTGCTCCGCCCATACTCAGCAGCGCTGTCTCAACCTGTGTCGGGAATACATTGACGCCCCGGATTACCTTCATGTCATCTGTTCTTCCCTTGAACTTGGATATCCTGGGAAGAGTCCTTCCGCACTCACAGGTGCTGTGGTCAATGCTCGTCAGGTCTTTTGTCCTGTAGCGGATCAGAGGCATTGCCTCTTTTGCCAGAGTCGTAAATACCAGTTCACCTGTCTCACCGTCCGCACATTTCTCCTGCGTTGCCGGATTGAGCACTTCCGGATAGAAATAATCGTGATGGACATGGAGTCCTGCATGGTGGATACAGTCCTGAGCCACGCCCGGGCCCGTTACTTCGCAGAGTCCGTAGATATCAAAGCAGTTGATATGGAGAATTCCCTCGATCTTTTTACGCATCTCTTCTGTCCAGGGCTCGGCACCATGTATGCCGGCTTTCAGCTTCAGTCTGTCAACAACACCCGCTTCCTGAAGTGATTCGGCAAGATAAAGGGCATAGGACGGAGTACACGCAAATGCAGTTGCTCCCAAATCCTCCATACACATCATCTGTCTCTTCGTGTTTCCTGCCGACATCGGGATCGCGGTGGCGCCCAGCGCCTTTGCACCATAATCAAGCCCCATTCCGCCGGTGAAAAGGCCATATCCGTAACACACGTGGATGATATCCTCGTCCGTCAGGCCTGCCATCACCAGACCCCTTGCGACACATTCTCCCCATACGTCCACATCTTTCTGAGAATATGGCGCTATGGTCAGTTTACCTGTTGTTCCGGAAGTTCCCTGTACGCGGACCACATCCTTCATGGGGATTGCGAGGAGTCCGAAAGGATAATTGTTCTTCAGATCCTCTTTCGTCGTAAAGGGGAGCTTGCTGATATCCTCGATGGATCTGATATCCCCCGGCTCCACACCGATATCCTGCATTTTCTTACGGTAGAATTCCACGTTGTTATACACCCTGTTTACCACGTCCACAAGGCGTCTGCTCTGCAGGTCTGCCATCTCGTCCCTGCTCATACATTCAATTTTCGGGTCTCTGATCTTCTCGACCCAGTTCTCCAATGATACTGCCGCCATCGCTTTTTTCTCCTTACTGAGTGTTTCTCTTTCTTTTCAGAGTCAGATCTCTGTCTCTTCGATCAGTTTTACATCCGCGTCCCGCAAAACCTGTTCCGCCAGCTCAAAATCATCTGTGTGGAAGATCATCACGGGAGCCTTGTCCTCACGGATCACAAAGGAATAGATATAATTTACATTTATCTTTCCGTCCGCAAGGATCTTCAGCATCTGATTGAGATTTCCTTTTTTATCCTCCAGTTCCACACCGATCACATCATTGACTCTTGTGACAAATCCCTTTGAAGTCAGACTTTCCTTCGCTCTTTCCGGCTCGTCCACGACAAGACGCATGATTCCGAACTCCGGTGTGTCAAACGTGGAGATCGCCCGGATGTTGATATGTGCTTCCGTCAATGCGGATGTGACCCGCATCATGCTTCCGGGCTCATTTTCCACAAAAACTGATATCTGCTTGATCAATATCCCACCTCCTCAACTTTTCTTCTCTGATTTCTCCGCCTGCTGTCTGACCATGTCAGAGACTGTATCCGACATCAAACGCCTTCTTGTTGATCTCGATCGTCTTTGGCGGTACGGTCTTCTCGATGACATCATACCACTGCTCTTTCGTAAAATCCATATGCTGAGCCGCAACACCGAGCACGATCAGGTTAAATACCTTCGGATTTCCAAGTTTTTTGGACTCTTCTGTTGCATCCACACGATAAACCTTATATTCCTTTTCCAGGTCTTCCAGAATATGTTCCGGATACTCCGCGTTTCCGATCACGACCGGCATAGGATCGATCCGCCAGTCATTTACAATGATCACGCCGTCCTTTTTCAGGAAATGTGCATAGCGCAGAGCCTCCAGGCGCTCAAAGGCGATGATCACATCCGCCTGTCCTTCCTCCACGATCGGCTCGGCCACCTTATCGCCATAGCGGACAAATGTGACGACGCTTCCTCCTCTCTGTGCCATTCCGTGCACCTCGGACAGTTTCACGTCATAGCCTCCCGCAATGGTAAGTCCTCCCAGGATCCGGCTGGTGAGCAGGGTTCCCTGCCCGCCCACTCCGACGATCATAATATTCTTTACAGCCATCTTCTATTCACCCGCCTTTACCAGTTCTATCGCATCGAATTTACAGAGTGTCTCGCACAGACCGCAGCCGGTGCACATCGTATCGTCAATATGTATCGTGCCGTCCCCGTTCTTTGTCATGGCAGGACATCCCGGCTTCATACACATGCCGCATTTCTTACATTTATCCGGATGCGCGATATAAAGCGGTTTCTTCCTCTTGTCGAGAAGTACGCAGGGTGTCTTCGTGATGATCACGGACACTTCATCTTTCGCCACTTCTTCTTTTATGGTCTTTTCCAGAAGATCAATGTCAAATGCGTTTACCTCGATCACATTCTTCACACCCATGGCGCGGCAGATACCGGGAATGCTGATCGCATAGGTCGGGTCTCCCTGAAGGGTCTTTCCCGTGGCAGCGTGATCCTGATGTCCGGTCATGCCTGTCGTGGAGTTGTCCAGAATGATCACTGTGCCGGTAGCCTTGTTGTATACCATGTTCATCAGCGAGTTAACGCCGGTGTGCATAAACGTGGAATCGCCGATCACCGCAACCCAGTTCTTTATATAGTCTTTTCCTTTCGCCTTCTCCATCCCGTGAAGCGTGGAGATGCTTGAACCCATGCACATGGTGGTGTCAATGACGCTCAGGGGAGCAACTGCGCCGAGCGTATAACATCCGATATCTCCTGCGGCGTGCATTTTCAGTTTGCCGAGGACATAGAATACGCTTCTGTGAGGACATCCGGGGCAGAGAATGGGCGGTCTTCCCGGAGCGTCGGCCGGCTGTTTAAGATCAAGATCCTGCTTCAGGATCGCCTTACGGAGCATATTTGCACTGTATTCACCCTGCACCGTGAAGATCTCTTTTCCGATCACTTTGATTCCCCAGGACTTTACCTGCTCCTCGATCACCGGATCCAGTTCTTCCACTACATAGAGAGTATCTACTCTGGATGCAAAGTCCTCGATCAGCTTTCTCGGAAGTGGATTGACCATTCCCAGTTTCAGGACAGACGCCTCCGGCAGAGCCTCTTTCACATACTGGTACGGGATTCCGCTGGTGATCACACCAATCTTCGTGTCATTCATCTCCACCCGGTTCATGGGAAGGGTGTTTGCCGCCTCTGCCAGTTCATTGTTCAGTTTCTCGATCGCAACATGGCGCACCTTTGCATTTCCCGGCATCATGACGTTCTTCTGGATATTTTTTACATACGGCTTATCCTCCGGCTCCACACGGTCCTTCAGCTCTACAAGTCCCTGAGAATGAGCCAGTCTCGTCGTAGTGCGGAAGATAAACGGGCGGTCGAATTTCTCGCTCAGCTCGAAGGCTTCTTTAAACAGATCTTTTGCCTCTGCACTGTCAGAAGGTTCTATCACAGGAATCTGAGCTGCACGGGCCACCATCCTTGTATCCTGCTCATTCTGAGAACTGTACAGACCCGGATCGTCTGCGACAACGATGACAAGTCCGCCGTTTACTCCCATATAGGACACGGAATAGAGCGGATCCGCAGCCACGTTCAGTCCTACATGCTTCATACATGCCATGGAGCGGACGCCCGCAAGACTTGCCCCCACAGCCACCTCGGTCGCCACTTTCTCGTTCGGCGCCCATTCTTCATATACATCGTCCCGGTACTGCACCAGGTATTCACTTATCTCCGTACTGGGTGTTCCCGGATATGCGGATGAGACTTTTACGCCTGCTTCATATGCTCCGCGGGCGATTGCCTCGTTTCCCAGCATGATCACTTTTTCTCCCATTTTATAATCCATCCTTTCGTAAATCTGTCACTCTCTTTGCCTTGCCCTCGAACCGTTTCAGAGAATTCGGCGCCACGAGGCGGATCTGTGTCGCGAGACCGAGCTGCGCCTTAAGCGCTTTCTTTATCCTTAATTCCAGTTCACTTAACTGTGCATAACTGTCAAGCAGTCTGTCATCTACCAGTTCCACAGTGATCGTCATCACGTCCAGTCTGTTCTTTCGTTCAACCAGGATCTCATAGTGCGGTCCGATCTCATTGATCTTGAGAAGGACTTCCTCGATCTGTGTCGGGAAGACATTCACGCCGCGGATCACGAGCATATCGTCCGCACGGCCTGAAATATTCTCCATCCTGCACGTCGTGCGCCCGCATTTACATGGTTCGTACATCAGCCGCGTCATGTCTCCTGTGCGGTATCTCACCAGGGGCAGAGCCTCCTTGCCGAGACAGGTCATGACAAGTTCTCCTCTCTCTCCCGGCGGGAGCACTTCCTCCGTTTCAGGATCGATGATCTCCGGAATAAACCAGTCTTCATTCACGTGCATTCCACACAGCTCCGTGCACTCGCCTGCCACTCCAGGACCGCAGAGTTCGCTCATCCCGTAATTCTGAGTGCAGATAAAGTTTTCCCCCCAGACTTTATGCATCTCATCCCGCATGGGTTCAGTCATACCTTCTCCTCCAAAAAGACCGATATGGAGTTTCAGGTCTTTCTCCGGGTCGATTCCTCTCTTGCGCACTTCCTCACCCAGATGAAGCGCATAGGACGGAGTCGCCACAAGAAGCGTCACTCCCATGTCCTGCAGAAACATGATCTGCTTGTTCGTATTGCCGGACGACATCGGAATGACTGATGCCCCGATCTTCTCCAGCCCGCCGTGGAGGCCGAGGGCACCGGTAAACGTTCCGTACCCGAATGAGATCTGAGCCACATCATCCGCTGTCGCTCCGCCCATGCAGGCAAGCCTTGCCACATTGTTCAGCCACATATCCAGATCGTTTCTCGTGTATCCGACAACCGTCGGTTTTCCCGTTGTCCCCGAGCTGGCATGATAACGGACGATTTCTTTCTTGTCTACGGCAAAAAGTCCGTCCGGATAGTTGTCCCTGAAGTCTGATTTATATGTAAAAGGCATCCGCTTCAGATCCTCGAGAGTCCGGATATCCTCCGGCTTAATCCCTGCCGCATCCATCTTCTCACGATAAGGTTTTACACGCTCATAAATATACCTTACCGTTTCCTTAAGCTTCGCAAGCTGGATCGCTTCGATCTCACTTCTTGGCAGAGTCTCTTCCTTTGCCCAAATCATTGTGTTTACCCTCCTTCGCTATAAAAATTAGCCTTTCATTAGTATAACACAATACTTTGTCAATTTAAAGCGAAAAATTGCGGGTCTGACGGAAGAGGAGAAAACTGTAAGGGAGGAGGTGTCCGCCGGAGGGAGATGCCGTCTTCAGACCCGCTCCCGCTCGGAAAACAACGCAGCGGTACATAGGCGCGCAAAGAACGCGCGCCAAGGACCGGCGTTGTTTTACGGTCCTTATCCGGCATCTTCCTCCGGCTGGGCTGTTCTCTCCGGTTGTTTTCTCTTCTCGCCAGCAGATCTTGCAGAAGAGGAAGGCGGAAGCAAGGGGAAGGTTTTAATTCGAGGGGCGGGAGGACGCGCCTTCGGCGCTGTTTCCGGAGTGCGGCAACGGTCAGATCCTTATAAATTGTGTACGAAAAGGGAGCGGTGCAGACATAGCCGGATTGTAATCTTTCCGTTCTGTCTGCACCGCTCCCCTTTATCCCGATCCGCTGCGGCGGGAACAGCCCACCGAATCAGATTTTAACAGAGCGGATACTTCTCCGTCAGCTCTGCAACCATCTTCCGTGCCTTCTCCACGTTATCCTCGCTCTCGATCACCATGGCGATGATCTCCGCAATCTTATCCATATCATCCTCTTTCATCCCGCGTGTAGTCACTGCCGGGGTGCCAAGGCGAACACCGCTTGTGACAAACGGAGAACGGGGATCGTTGGGGATCGTATTCTTGTTGCATGTCACGTGCGCATCGTCGAGACGCTTCTCCAGCTCTTTCCCGCTGACTCCTGCCTCTGTCAGGTCTACCAGCATGAGATGGTTGTCCGTATCGCCGGATACGATCTTCACACCGCGTTTTTTCAGCCCTTCGCACAGAGCCTTTGCATTCTTCACGATCTGTTTCTGATACTCTTTGAACTCCGGCTGGAGCGCCTCTTTGAAGCAGACTGCCTTTGCCGCGATCACATGCATCAGAGGACCTCCCTGGATTCCCGGGAATACAGCCTTATTGAAGTTGAACTTCTCGTTCATCTCATTGCTGGAGAGGATCATTCCTCCGCGGGGACCACGCAATGTTTTGTGGGTCGTGGTCGTCGTCACATGTGCATAAGGGATCGGGCTCGGGTGCAGTCCCGCAGCCACAAGACCTGCGATATGCGCCATATCAACCATGAGATATGCTCCGACTTCATCCGCGATCTCGCGAAAACGTTTGAAATCGATAGTGCGGGCATATGCGCTGGCGCCGGCTACGATCATTTTCGGTCTGCACTCTTTTGCGATCCGAAGTACCTCATCATAGTCGATCACGCCTTCATCGTTCACGCCGTAGGGAACTACATTGTAATATTTTCCTGACATATTGACCGGTGATCCATGAGTCAGGTGTCCGCCATGATCCAGGTTCATACCCATATATGTGTCTCCCGGCTGAAGTATGGCAAAAAATACTGCCATATTTGCCTGTGCGCCGGAATGGGGCTGGACATTGACGTATTCGCAGCCGAACAGTTCCTTTGCACGCTCCCTGGCAAGGTCTTCCACCACGTCAACACACTGGCATCCGCCGTAATAACGTTTTCCCGGATATCCTTCCGCATATTTATTGGTCAGCGGACTTCCCATTGCAGCCATCACTGCCTTGCTGACCCAGTTTTCAGACGCGATCAGCTCGATATGCGAATTCTGTCTCTCCATCTCGTCCTTGATCGCCCCTGCGATCTCCGGATCCGTTGCCATGATCTCATCGAAGTCGTACATTCTCATTCTCCTCCATATAATTTAGTCCAGACAGCAGCCATGGAAATCTTTTCCATCCGCCGACAGGTTTTCCTGCCCCTGCGCCGCCTATGAAAAAGATTATATCACGCTCCACCCGCTTCGTCCATAAGAAAGTAGGTCCGCCGGCAGTACATCCCCGCCGGCGGACCCAGACTCCCGCCAGAAGCCTCAGAAATCAAACAGCGACAGCTGATTGCTCTGCGGCAGATCTCCAAACAGTCCCAGATCAGCCATCAGATCGATGACCGTCTTGCTGACTTTCGTCCGCTGACGGAAATCATCCAGAGACAGATAGGGACCGTCTTTCGACGCTTCTTCCACCGCCTCCGCGGCCTTGTCGCCCATACCTTCAATACTCGCAAGAGAAGGCATGAGTTTGCCGTCTATGATCTGGAACATCTTTGCCTTTGCCCGATAGATGTCAATGGGCATAAATTCAAATCCCCGGGCATACATCTCCTGGACGATCTTCATATCCTTCATGACATCCTGTTCCTTCTTGCTCAGAGAATCGCTCCTCTTTTTATAATCTTTCATATAATAATCCAGTTTTTCTTTTCCCTGACACATGATCTCATAGGAAAAGGCATCCGCCCTGATTCCGAAATACGCCGCGTAGTAGGCAAGGGGATAATGGATCTTGCAGTAAGCGATACGGTAAGCCATCATGACATAGGCCGCGGCATGTGCCTTCGGGAACATGTAGCTGATCTTTTTACAGGACCAGATATACCAGTCAGGAACATCCTGCGCTTTCATGGCTTCCTCCCACTCGGGCTTGAGTCCCTTTCCTTTACGGACACTCTCCATGATCGTAAACGCAAGCGCGCTCTCCACCCCTTTGTTGATCAGATAGATCATGATATCGTCTCGGGTACAGATTGCCGTGGAGATGGTCGCCTTCCCGGACTTTACCAGTTCCTGGGCATTTCCCAGCCACACATTCGTTCCGTGCGACAGCCCGGAAATACGGATCAGATCCGAAAGAGTCTGAGGTTTTGTGTCCTCTACCATCTGGATGACGAAATCCGTACCAAACTCCGGAATTCCAAGACAGCCCAGCTTACATCCGTCGATATCCTCCGGTTTGATTCCCAGCACGTCCGTGCCATGGAAAAGCTCGATCACTTCCTTGTCATCCAGCGGGATATCCGTTGCGATAAACGGATGCTCCGCGTTGTATTCATTGTCCATTGCATCAGAGGTGATATAGTCCTCAAGTGTACGGATCATCGTCGGATCATCATGACCCAGGATATCCAGCTTCAACAGGTTATGATCGATGGAATGGTAGTCGAAATGTGTTGTCGTGATCCCGCATTCCATATCGTTGGCCGGATGCTGCACCGGCGTGAATTCATTGATGTTGTGTCCGTGAGGAAGGACGACAATACCGCCGGGATGCTGTCCGGTACTCCTCCGGATCCCGGTACACCCTTCTGTGATCCTCTCTATCTCACAGCGCCGTTTTCTCTGATCATGATCCTCGTAATAGTTTTTCACAAAGCCGTAAGCCGTCTTATCCGCAAGCGTGCCGATCGTTCCGGCTTTAAACGTATGGCCTTCTCCAAAAAGGACCTCCGTATATTTGTGTGCTTTTGCCTGATAATCTCCGGAGAAGTTCAGGTCGATATCCGGCTCCTTATCGCCCTTGAATCCAAGGAAAGTCTCAAAGGGAATATCAAATCCCGCCTTCACCAGCTTTTCCCCGCATACAGGGCAGTTTTTATCCGGCATATCATACCCGCATCCTCCTGCAAACGCGCGGACCTCCTCGGATTCAAAATCGCTGTAATGGCATTTCTTGCAGTAATAGTGGGGGCTTAACGGATTAACCTCCGTAATCCCGGCCATGGTCGCCACAAACGACGATCCGACAGATCCTCTTGATCCTACCAGATATCCGTCTGCATTGGATTTCCACACCAGTTTCTGGGCAATGATATACATAACGGCATAACCGTTGGATATGATCGAGTTCAGTTCTTTTTCCAGTCGGGAGGAAACCTGTACCGGCAGATCCTCTCCATACATCTCATGTGCCTTTCTGTAACAGATGTTGCGAAGTTCCTGGTCTGAATTTTCAATGACCGGAGGACATTTGTTGGGATTTACCGGCGAGATCTTCTCCACCATTTTCGCGATCTTGTTCGGGTTGTCGATCACGATCTCCCGCGCCTTCGCGGATCCAAGATAGGCAAATTCGTCCAGCATCTCCTCCGTCGTCCGCAGGAACAGAGGCGGCTGAGTATCTGCATCGTCAAATCCTTTTCCTGCCATAATGATACGGCGGTACACTTCGTCTTCAGGATCAAGAAAATGAACATCACAGGTCGCCACAACAGGTTTCTTGAATTTTTCTCCCAGTTCCACGATCTGTCTGTTCAGATTGCGAAGATCTTCCTCTGACGTCACATCCGGGATCTTGTCGCTTTCGATCATAAACCGGTTGTTTCCAACAGGCTGGATCTCGTAATAATCATAGAAATCCGCAAGACGCGCGATCTGTTCGGAAGAACGTTTTTCAAGCACAGCGCGGTAAAGCTCGCCGGCCTCGCAGGCACTTCCGATGATCAGCCCTTCCCTGTGTTCATTCAGAAGGCTCTTTGGAATTCTCGGTCTTCTGGCATAATAAGTCAGATGGGATTCCGTGATCAGCTGATACAGATTGAATCTTCCGATATCGTTCTTTGCAATGATAATGATGTGATATGTGGCCATTTTCCGTATGGCATTCACATTCCGGTCTCCAAAATGGTTCATCTCCCTGAGTGTGTTGATGTTTCTTTCCCGGAGCATCTCCACAAACTTGACAAAGATTTCCGCGGTCGCCCCCGCGTCATCCACAGCCCGGTGGTGATTCTCCAGAGAGATTCCCAGTGCTTTCGCCACAATATTCAGCTTATATTTAGACAGCGTAGGAAGGAGCACTCTGGCAAGGGCAACCGTATCCACATAGGTAAACTTCCTGTCAACAGCCTGATTTCTGCAGTTTTCCTCGATAAATCCCACGTCGAATCCGGCGTTGTGAGCAACAAGGATACCATCACCCACAAACTCAAGAAACTGCGGAAGGATCACTTCGATCGTCGGCGAATCCATGACCATCTCATCCGTGATGCTGGTCAGGTTTGTGATCTCAAAGGGAATGGGGCGCTCCGGATTTACGAAAGTGCTGAACCTGTCCACGATCTCGCCGTTAACAACTTTTACCGCGCCGATCTCGATGATCCTGTCACGGACCGCGCTGAATCCGGTAGTCTCTATATCGAAGACGATATAGGTGTCATCCAGTGTCTGGTCTCCCGCATTCACTGCAATGTCAGTAAGATCATCTACCACATAGCCCTCCACACCGTAGAGTACTTTAAAAGGATCGTCCGCATCCAGTGTCTCTATGTAATGATTGGCGTCTGGAAACGCCTGAGCCACACCGTGATCCGTGATAGCGATGGCCGGATGTCCCCAGTCATGAGCCCTCTTTACGATGTCTTTCACCTCTGACACTCCGTCCATATCACTCATCTTTGTATGGCAGTGGAGTTCCACCCTTTTCGCAGGGCTCAGGTCCTTTCTTGAGACAGTAAAATCACCGATCTTTTTGATGCCGGTCACAGAGCCGATAGTCAGCTCGCCGTCAAACTTGTCAATGGTAGTGATACCCTTGATCTTTACAAAAACACCTTTTTTCAATTCTGCAAGGATCTCGGGAAGCTGATCGTTTCTCGTAAACATTTTCACTGTGATCGTATCTGTAAAATCTGTCACCGCGAACATGATGATCGTCTTTTCATTCCGGATCTCACGGGTATCAAAGTTAATGATCTTCCCGTGGATCGTAATCTCACCCATCTCTGTGATCACCTGATCCAGTGTGATCGGTTCGTCATCAAAATTCTTTCCGTAAATAAGGTTCGGATCATCTCCGATCTTGACCGGACGGTAGAAGTCCTTTTTCCGGAATTCCTTTCTCCCCTTCTCCCTGTGTCCATTACCTGACCCGGATTTTCCGCTTCCCTGACCGGAAGGTGAAGTTTTTTTCTCCGGATCGTCTTTCTTTTTCTCACTCTTCTGCGGAGGCTCCTCGCCGCGCTGCCTTGCCCGTCTCTCAAAGATAGCGTTGATCTCCTGCTGGATCCGCTGCTCGTCATATTCCCGCGTCCCGCTTCCCTCTGAGGAGCGGTAGGATATACGGATATCCGCCGGTATTCGGAACCTGCGGTCATAAATTTCTTCAAGGAGAGACCGGATTTCTTCCTTCCGCCCTTCCGATACGATCGTATTGACCAGCCCCAGATTGACAATCCCGCCTTCTTCAAAAGTGATCTCAGCTTGAGCAAACATATTTGCCGCAAGGACACTGATCGTCTTAAGCTCCTCTATGATACTCTCTCTGTATTCCCTCATAAGCGCTTCTGCGGTGTACTGTCCGGACAGTTCATAGACTTCCCTGATCTGAACAGCTACAGATGTTGTCCCGAAGAGCTGTTCCTTGATCCGCTGTTCCATCTGCCAGATCTGTTTCTTCTGGATCAGATGCCGGCTGAAAATGTGAACGTGAAGAAAATCACGACTGGAATTCGTCGTGATCTTCTGTACTTCTACATCTCCGAAGAGGATCCTTATATCGTCCTCCACCTTCAGTGTGGGGAACACATTGAAAAACGTCTTTTCGTTTTTTACTGCTTCCAATCTAACAACTCCTGACGTAATGTGCTGAGAAGTTCCTCCTCTTTTACCTTCTTTACGATCTGTCCCTTTTTGATGAGAAGACCTTCGCCGATACCGCCTGCGATCCCGATGTCCGCCTCTTTCGCCTCTCCGGGGCCATTTACCGCACAGCCCATGACCGCCACTTTGATATCCAGCGGAATGTCAGCCACCATTTTTTCCACTTCGTTGGCAAGTCCTATCAGATCGATCTTTGTCCTTCCGCAGGTGGGACAGGATACCACTTCGATGCCGCCTCTGCGCAGTCCAAGCGTCTTCAGGATCAGCTTTGCGGAGCGGATTTCTTCCACCGGATCCCCTGTAAGAGAAACCCGGATGGTATTTCCGATCCCTTCATGGAGGATGATCCCCAGCCCGACGGAAGACTTGATATTTCCGGAATATACCGTGCCGGACTCCGTGATGCCTACATGGAGCGGGTAGGGACACTGTTTCGCGATCAGTTCATGTGCCTCGACGCACATCATCACATCCGATGATTTGATACTGACGACAAGATTGTCATATCCCATCTCCTCGATCATATGGACTTTGTCGAGCGCGCTCTCTACGATTCCTTCTGCGGTCACACCGCCATATTTCTCCAGCAGATGTTTCTCCAGAGAACCGCTGTTTACCCCACACGGATCGGTACGCCGTACTCTTTTGCCTTATCCACCACAGCCTGCACTTTTTCCCGTGAGCCGATATTTCCCGGATTGATCCGGATCTTGTCCGCCCCGTTCTCGATCGCCGCGATGGCAAGTCTGTAGTCAAAATGGATATCCGCCACAAGCGGAATATGGATATTCTTCTTTATCTCTCTGAGCGCCTCCGCTGCCTCCATGGTCGGAACCGCACAGCGTATAATATCACATCCGGCCGCCTCAAGGCGCAGGATCTGTTCCGTTGTCGCCTTAACATCTTCTGTTTTCGTATTTGTCATGGACTGGATGGCGATGGGATTGTCCCCGCCGATCTTTACATTTCCGATCAAAATTTCCTTTGTCTGATTTCTGTACATCTGACTTTTCTCCCATCAATTCTTCTCAAAGACCATCTGGTTCCCATATTCCCTCTCCGTCAGGGTCAGGGTCGTATTTTCGATATTATATTCATATGTGCCCTCAATGCTGTCGATCAGGTCTTCAAGCTGCGCCTCGGTGATATCGCCTTCCGAGGATTTCGCCTGCTCCTCGATCATCTCCTCGCTGACATGCACTGTGAGTACTTTTGTGGACTTATCCACGCTGCATTCCGTCCTGGCGCCAATGCTGCCGTCTGAAACGAAGACACTGTCCCTTTCATCCGTAAATGTCAGAGTAAGGTCGCCTTCCTCACTGACCCAGGTTCCCTCAAGAGGGTTATCCGTAAACAGCTTAACGACAAAGAACACTGCCACAATAATGATAAGGACAGAAGAAACTGTCAGTACAGCCCTCCATGCCGTGTTTCTTTTTTCTTCACTGTTTTTCATAAGCATGATCACATTTCCCCTTCCGTCCTTAATGATGTCTGGCTTATCTGTCTATCCGAACAGGAATCCGAGAAAACCGTATGACAGCACTGTCATGATAAATGCTGCGAGGCAGACGCCCAGCACGATCGCCGGAAACGCTTTCCGGAAGCGGATTCCCAAAAGAGCGGCAATCAGCGCGCCTGTCCATGCTCCTGTACCCGGCAGCGGTATTCCCACAAAAATCACCAGTCCCCAGAACTCATACTTCTCGATCTGATCACTCTTGCTCATCGCTTTTTTCTCCAGCTTTTCCACGATGGGCTTCAGTTTTTTCGTTCCCTTCATCCAGTCAAAGATCTTTGTGATCAGAAGAAGGATGAACGGGATCGGGAGCAGATTTCCGACCACACAGATCGGGATTGCCTGCCACATCGGGATGTCAAGCAGCGCCGGTCCGGCTGCAAGAAGTCCGCCTCTGAGTTCCAGGATCGGCACCATGGAAATGATAAACGCGATAAATTCTTTACCGATCTTTCCTCCAAGTGCTCCGATAAACCAGTCTATCAATGCTTCACTCATAAATAGAATTCTCCTTATTTCTTGATATATTCATCGAGGAAATCAAAGAGAGCCTTCATTTCCTCCGGCGTTCCTATGGTGATCCGGAGATAATCTCCGATTCTGCCGCCGTCCCAGTGTCTGACATAGATGTCATTTTCTTTCAGCGCGCGGAACAGTTCTCCCGCGTCTTTCTCCGGATGGGACGCAAAAATAAAATTAGCCTTTGCGTCCGGAAAGATAAAGCCGAGTTCTTTCAGTTTTTCCTTTGCCTGCTCTCTGGTCTCTACTATCTTACGGACACTTTCATGGAAATATTCCCCATCCTTCACAGCCTCCACGCCGCATAGGATGGATGTCTGGTTCATGGTATAGGAGTTGAAAGAATACTTCACATCATTCAGCGCCCGGATCAGATCCGGATTGGAGACCGCGTATCCGATCCGCATCCCCGCCATGCTCCTGGCCTTGGAAAAAGTCTGGACTACGATCAGATTGTCATACCTGTCGATCAGCTCCATGGCCGATTTCCCGGCAAAATCAATATAAGCCTCGTCAACGATCACAACAGAATCTCTGTTGTGTTCCAGAATATCTTCCACAAAGTCAAGTTCCTCATAGATTGCTGTAGGAGCATTCGGATTCGGGAAAATGATTCCTCCATTCTCCCTGTAATAATCCTCCCTCACGATCCGGAAATCCTCATCCAGCGCGGGGCACTCATAGGGAATCCGGTAGAGATCCGCCCAGACTTTATAAAAGGAGTATGTAATGTCCGGAAAAAGGATGGGTTTCTCTGAATTGAAAAATGTGAGGAAGCACATGGAGAGCACGTCATCGGATCCCACTCCCACAAACACCTGATCATCCCCGACTCCGTAACACTCCGCGAGCGCATGCACAAGTAAGCCTGCCTCCGGATCCGGATACAGTCTGAGTCTGTCTGTATCCATCTCCTTCAGGACTCTGCGCACTCCCGGCGCCGGCGGATACGGGTTCTCGTTGGTATTCAGTTTGATGACCCGGTTCTGGGGCTGCTCCCCCGGCACATAAGGCTCCGTTCTCCGGATGTTCTTCAGTAACTCTGCTCTTATCGTCATGATCCTTCACTCCCGCTTATTTGTATTCTGCTGCAAGTTCCGCAAACTTCGGCAGAGAGTTGACGATGGTCTCATATGCAACGCAGTAGGCAATGCGGACATATCCCGGACATCCGAAAGAGCTTCCCGGAACAAGAAGGATATTGTATTTCTTTGCCGCCGCACAGAATTCTTTCTCGTCCTCCACCGGTGATTTCACAAACAGATAAAACGCTCCCTCCGGTTTGATGCACTCAAAGCCCAGGTCTTTTAATCCATTATACAACGTTTCCCTGTTTCTGTCATAGAAGGAAATGTCTGTTTTTTCATTAAGGCAGGCTTTCACCACTTTCTGCTGAAGAGTCGGCGCGTTGACAAATCCCAGGATACGTGTCGCCACGTTTGCAGCCGCGATCAGATCCTCACTGTCCGCGGCCTCATCCGGGATCACCAGATAGCCGATCCTCTCTCCCGGAAGGGAAAGGGATTTACTGTAGGAATAGCCCACTACCGTATTGTCATAATATTTAGTAAGGTAAGGAACCTCGACGCCGTCATAGGCCAGTTCTCTGTAAGGTTCATCCGAGATCAGATAGATATCCGTCCCGTATTCCTTCTGTTTCTTCTCCATAACCGCAGCCATCTTTTTGATGGTATCCTCAGAGTAGACAACTCCGGTGGGGTTGTTCGGCGTATTGACGATGACCGCCTTTGTCTTTGGGGTGATCTTCTCCTCGAACTCATCCAGTTTCGGCTGGAATGTGGCAGTGTCAGGAGATATCTCCACGAGCACGCCGTCGTAATTGTTCACATAGCTTCTGTACTCTCCGAAATACGGAACAAAAGTGATCACTTCGTCACCCGGATTGAGAAGCGCCTTCAGGATCACATTCAGACCTCCTGCCGCCCCCACTGTCATGGTGATGTTTTTCCCGGAAAAGGCTGTGCCAAACCGATCATTGAGAGACTCTGCCACTGCCTGACGCACATCTTCATACCCGGCATTGCTGTTTGTATACCCATGAAGAACAACCGGATCCTCCTCGTTAAGGAGATCAATGATCGCCTTCTTCACAGCCTCCGGCGCAGGGACATTCGGGTTGCCCAGACTGAAGTCAAAGACATTCTCCGCCCCGTAGATCTTTGCCAGACGGTTGCCTTCCTCAAACATCGCGCGGATCGCCGAACTGTTTGCCACCATGTTTTCCATTTTCTTTGAAATCATCACTTTCACTCCATTTCTTCTGTAATCATATTTCTGTCACAATACCTTTTTCTACCATAAACGCCGGCCTGTAGGACAGCTTTGCCTTCCGCAGGCCCTCGGAGCCTGCATCGTCTTCTCTGTTCACGTACTTGTAATCCATACACTCATGCTGCACAAACTGCTGATTGATCATAGGGTAGGCTCCTTCAATATCCGCAAAAGCCTTCTCGATATGGACCACAAAGGTATCACTGCAGAGAGGCTCTCCCATAGAGAACGCAGCGATCTGCCCGTTCACTCTGAGTATTCCCCCTGTCAGTCCCAGTTCTTTATACAGGCGCAGGGAATTCAGTGTTACGCACATCTCCGCGTTCTTCTCCGCATCGTCGTCGCAGCCGTTTTGATTTCTCCACTTAAGCGCCATCTGGAAACATTCTTCAACATTTTCATCATTGATATGTTCATAGGACCAGTCTGGATAAAGTGTCTTGAATTTGTTGATATGGTTTCTCTTTCCGTGGAGTTTCTTTCCCGCAAGAGTCGCCAGTTTCTCTGTCTCGTACACATAGTCCGCCACGTCCCTCACGTATTCTATCCGGAATCTGCCCGGGAACCACTGATCAAGCTGTTCAAAATGCTCCGGCGTCACATTGTAGAGCTTAAAAGGATGTCCTTTTTCTTTTGAATATTCCATCAGTGCTTCCAGAGCATTTCTCACAGCCTCAGGTTCTCCTGCCGGATACGCAAACGCATATCCGTCGCTCTCATCCCGGAATACCAGCGCATCCCGGATCACCGCAAACTTCACTTTATAATGTCTGGACCAGAGGAACACATTGACAAAAGTCCTCTCGCAGCTTCTTCCCGGAGCCTGGAAAAAGTAATGATTTACCAGGTCTCTGTCCTCCAGCTCAGGGCGTTTAAAATCATATTCCATGGATCATCACTCCTCCATCTTCGCCAGTTTTGCCGTCTGATCTGCCGCGATCAGACTGTCTATGATCTCATCCAGATCTCCGTTCAGAATGCTGTCCAGCTTGTGCAGTGTCAGCTTGATCCGGTGATCTGTCACTCTTCCCTGCGGGAAGTTATAGGTCCTGATCTTTTCGGATCGGTCTCCTGTCCCGATCTGGCTTCTTCTCGCTTCTGCCTCCGAAGCCTGCTGTTTCTCCAATTCCAGATCATACAGTTTGGACCGGAGCAGGCGGAACGCCTTCTCCTTATTCTGGAGCTGTGACTTCTCTGTCTGGCTGTAGATCACGATTCCCGTGGGATAATGAGTGAGCCGGACCGCGGAATCTGTCGTGTTGACACACTGGCCTCCGTTTCCTGACGCACGCATGACATCGATACGGATATCTTTCTCATCGATCACCACATCCACTTCTTCCGCCTCGGGCATGATCGCCACAGTGATGGTTGATGTATGGATCCTTCCGCCGCTCTCTGTCTCCGGCACTCTCTGCACCCGGTGCACGCCGCTCTCGTATTTCAGACGTGAGTATGCTCCCTGTCCTGTGATCATAAACACACATTCTTTGAAACCGCCGATCCCGTTTTCATTCAGGGAGATCATCTCTGTCTTCCACCCGCGCTTATCAGCATAATGCACATACATGCGGTAAACTTCCGCGGCAAACAGTGCCGCTTCATCGCCGCCTGCGCCGGCACGGATCTCCACGATAACGTTCTTGTCGTCGTTCGGATCCTTCGGGAGAAGAAGGATCTTCAGCTGCTGTTCCAGCTCGGCTACTCTCTCTTTGGATTCGTTCAGTTCTTCCTTTGCCAGTTCCTTCATCTCCTCATCGGATTCTTCTTCCAGCATGGCAAGACTGTCCTCTATATTCTGATTGCACGCCTTATATTCCTTATATGCTTCGACGATAGGCGCAAGGTCACTCTGTTCTTTCATCAGCTTCCGGAACCTTTCCGGATCATTGGCCACGTCAGGTTCCTGCAGTTCCCCCATCACCTCTTCATATCGAATCAGTAAATCGTCTAATCTGTCAAACATTTTCTATCTGTCCTTTTCTCTTTCTATCTCTTCTCTGTTTCTCCTGAATCACTGTAACACGGCTGACACGACACGGTCAAGTCCTGCCAGATCCTTTTTCACCGTTATCTCTGTATATCCCGCTTTGCGTAAAAGTTCCGAAACGTCTTTTGCCTGGTCGTATCCGATCTCAAATATAAGGATTCCTCCCTGCTCAAGATGCGGCTGTGCCTCACTTACGATCCTTCGATAAAAATACAGGCCATCCTCTCTTCCATCCAGCGCGAGGACAGGATCATGGAACCTGACCTCGTCCTGAAGCCTGCTGATCTCCTCTGTCCGGATATAGGGAGGATTGGAAAGGATCATGGAATACCTCCCTGGAACATTCCCGAACAGATCACTTTGTATAAACCCTGCCTGCGGATACAGTTTTTGAGCATTTGTCCGAGCAACCTGAAGCGCCTCCTCCGAGACGTCCGCTCCGGTTCCTTCTATCCTCAGTTTCCTGTTACAGTGCCTGTTTTTTCTTATATATCTCTCTGCATATATCAGTACACTCAGAAGGATGCATCCGGATCCGGTGCACATATCCAGAATCCGGAGAGAGTTTTCAGGCGCCGGCACTTTTCCCTTCTCCAGGTACTCCAGCGCATGTTCCACAAGAGTTTCTGTATCCTGTCTCGGTATAAGCACATGCTCATTCACCTGAAATTCCAGCCCCATAAACTCCTGCGATCCGGTCAGATGCTGGAGCGGGATATGTTCCCCTCTCTTCCGGATCAGGGTGCGGTAGTCTTCTTCCTGCTTCTCAGCTATCTTCCTTCCCGGGTCTGCATAGTAGGACGCTCTGCTTACGCCCGTCACATACTCCAGGAGATACCAGGCGTCAAGCTGCGCGTCCTCCACGCCTTTTGCAGCAAGCTGCTCCTGTCCCCATATGCAGGCTTCTCTGAGCGTCACAGGTTCTCCTTCTGCCAGGTCCGCCAGTCAAAAACTTCCTCCACTGCACGGATCCCCACTTCGATCATGCTGTCATCCGGCTCTTTGGTAGTCATATTCTGAACCCACATTCCCGGTCTGCTCAGAAGATTGATAAATACATTGTCGCTGTTGCCCGCCAGACGGATGATCTCATAGGAAACCCCTGCGATCAGCGGCAGCAGAGCGATACGGATGACCACACGCAGGACCTGTGATTTTGCAGTGATGAAGAAACAGAATATAATACTTACGATCATCACAAAGAACAGGAAACTGGTCCCGCACCTCTTGTGCTGCTTGGAACTTTTCCTCACATTCTCCACATTCAGTTCCAGGCCGTGCTCGATACAGTTGATGCACTTGTGTTCCGCCCCGTGATACATAAAAGTTCTCTTTATATCCTTCGTCCTCGAGATCAGGAAGATATAGAGCAGAAAAATGGCGACGCGGATCACTCCCTCAAAGATTGTCATCAGCGCCCGAGATGAAGTATATCTCTCCACCACGCTGCTGAGAAAATACGGCAGAACCATAAAGATCACAACAGCGATCACCACTGCGAAAGCAACCGTCAGATTCATGATCAGCTTCTCGCTCTTTTCCCGCTTTGCCGCCTCCTCTTCCGTCAGCAGTTCTTCCTCTTCATCCTCAAAAAAACTGGCTGAAAACATCAGCGTCTTCATACCCAGCACAAGTGAATCCACAAAATTAAAAATCCCCCGGACAAACGGGATCTTCATCGGAGCCTTCCAGGGGATAACGCTTTTATAGTCCTGCACATCGACCGCGATCTCTCCGTCGGTCTTACGCACAGCAACGGAATATTTTCCGCCGTTTCTCATCATAATGCCTTCCAGGACTGCCTGTCCGCCGATATTAGATGATTTCATAATGCCTCCTGTGAACTGTAATCTAATGAAACAGGCTGAGATGCTTCCACCTCAGCCTGAACCATGTCTTTCTTATTTGATACCGTATTTTTTGTTGAACTTGTCAACACGGCCGCGGGCCTGTGCCGCTTTCTGCTGTCCTGTGTAGAACGGATGGCACTTGGAGCAGATTTCCACGTGAATGCTCTTGTTTGTGGAACCTGTGACAAATGTGTTTCCGCAGTTGCAGGTTACAGTTGCCTGATAGTATTCGGGATGTATTCCTTCGCGCATGATCTTCACCTCTCTATTTTAAAATTACTTATTATACTCTCTAAACAGCTTTCTCATTGTAGCATAAGATATTTTC
>ERZ1090862.339-NODE-339-length-21072-cov-5.847695_pt1 | contig 21072 bp, 19 predicted proteins | sample MGYA00478481_ERZ1090862 | MGnify/ENA primary metagenome ERZ1090862 (study PRJEB33644, sample SAMEA5815745) | chicken gut metagenome | biome: Chicken; feature: Gastrointestinal Tract; material: Caecum | place: Ireland | collected 2019-01-01 | study: A study of the... | reverse complement strand
ACATGTCTTAGGGTCTCGTGGGCTCGGAGATGTGTATAAGAGACAGGTGATAACTATGCAGTGACAGGGAACAAATATGCCAAACTATTCGTAAAAGATGGAGTTATAGAAGGCGGTGTGAGTGTAAACGGGAGCCTAACCTTGACTGGGGGCAAAGTTCAAGCTGCAAGTCCGGTTGGTGTTATAACGTTGGGGGCTTTCGCAAAGTTTGTCATGTCAGGGGGAGAGGTTGCTAATACTGACACAGTAACTGCAATTGCCACTCGGATCTGTGCCGTTTCTGCAAACCAGTTGTCGGATGGTGTTGATGGGGCGCAAGTAAATATAACTGGAGGGAAACTATCCTCCATTAAAGGACCAGCCTTATACCTCTCCAACACATCTTCTGTCGACACCGATGTTCTGATATCGGGGACAGCGATGCTAATCTCAGAAAGTACATCTGCCTTGTATTTTGACAGCAGCACAACAACGAGCGGAGCATCTTGCAGAGTTTCTATCGGTGAAGAAGCAAAACTGAGCGGAAATGCGTACATAATTGAGATTGGTAATTCGGATCGAGCCGAATCTTTTCTTTCTATCAATATAGATGGCGGATATTTTGAATATCCTTCAACTTCGATCCCGTTCGCTCCTAATAGCTCCTATATTACATATCCGGATGGACAGGTTCTTGCTGTAAACCCTGTCAGCCAGGGCGAATTCGCTGGATATTATACATTAGCCAAAACAGAAGATATGACCCAGATAGTTGGCAACCAGGAGTGGGGATATCAGTATTTCGATGACTTGAACACCGCTATTACTGGAGCAGAGGCTATCTACCGACAGGGGAATGGGCAGGGCAAATATGATTCCGTTCTTTGGGATGCTTTTGCGAACGCGTATGAAAATGCCATTCCGATTCTGAGTAACAGGAATGCTAATCAAAACGAGATTAACTACTTTGCAACACAAATTGGAACAACACAAGCTGAAATGATTGCGAATGCAGAAAGCGGAGTGGATATTTCTGATCTTCCAGATGGTGACTATACTGTTGATATTGAAATGTGGAACGCTACCTTTACAGGCCTTTCCATGTCAAATGGTGCAGTGAAAACGTCCGCCCGACTGGAAATAAAAAATGGAGTAGGAACCCTTACCGTTGACTTTCAGCCAATTATGCAGCTGGGCTACTGGGGCTCACTGATTCAATTCTGGGTGTTCGATGGAGACAGTCCGAGTGCGGCGAAAGAAAACATAAATAAAGGATCTGCGGGAGATAAGACAGAAATGTCCTATCCGTCTTACCAATATGTAGATTTTACCCAAGGTACAGTAACAGCAATTGAAGGTTCCCCCGAGGAAATGCCTACATTGGAAAATGAGATCCGACCAGCGGCTGTCACAATCCCTCTTCCATATATGGGTAATTCCGGGGATAGGAACAAAATTTATTGTTATCTCGGCGTGGATATGATGCGCTCTCTTGGAGTGGGAGATCAACCGGCTATTCTCTACATTAAGTACAGCACTTTGGAGGCTGTCTCGGTTCAGGCGACCCTCTCTGTGGATGCAGACGAGATGTCCCTGCTCAAGGCCGGAACCCAGTCCATTGGAGCCAAGGTCGCCGGCGATACCGGTTGGACGCTTTCCTATCAAAGCGGCGATACTGGAATCGCAACAGTTAACGATTCGGGCACAGTTACTGCTGTTGCTCAGGGCGAAACTACCGTAACGGTCACTGCCACGAAGGAAGGCCGTGATGCGCTGACAAAAACTGTGAACGTGAAAGTCGCGGCAGACGGCGCCACCGCTGTTGAGCCCGAGATCAGCGGAGATACCATCACCATCAGCGGAGATACCATTGTGACGAATAGCGATGCCGTGGATGTAGCAGATGCCATTGTGATTGATGCAAGCGGTTCCTCCAGCAGCGGCGTTACGATTTCGTTTGCGCCGGATACGGTGGCAGCTTTGAGGAATTCCGGAAAGGATGTGACTATCCAAACCGGTACAGGCAACATTAAACTGGATGCCGCTCTGCTGCAGGCGATGGAATCTGCAAAGAACGGTCAGGCGGTAGAACTGGGGTTTGATAAAATCTCAATTCCGTCGTTTGAAGAGGACAGCATTGATCGAGGTGATTTTGCAGCCGCATATGAGCTGACCCTCACCAGCCAGGGTGGGAATATTGATTTTAAAAATGGCGCGGCTACCGTCTCTGTGCCTTGGAGTTCTCGATATGGATATGCCTATTATGTGGAAGACGGCGAACTCTTGGATGTCTACACAATGACCGTGAGCAACGGGATGGCAAGCTGGACCACGGATCACTTCTCCACTTGGGCACTAAGTTCCAAGGGTAATTTGATGGAGCAGGTCGGTATCCAGGAAGGCGTTTACAGTGTGCCTATTGTCATCAAACAGGCCAATCAGCCAAGCACCGATTCCATGGCCAATGATGCTACCGGCAGCATGGTGGTTGCGGATGTCACAGATAGCGGCGTCACCTACACTATGTTTTTGAAAGCTCGTGTCGGCACGGAACTGGGCGGCGAGCCTCTGCGCGGCCATTTGCTGAAAATGTGGTATTACGATCCTGATGACACAGATCGTGAAAATCCCATCAGCGCTACTGTTATCCGGACTTATCAGGATAAGGACATGTATGGCGAAATCGACACCTTCCCCAGGGAGGTAGAAGTTTGGCAGGAAGGAGACCCTCAGTCGCAGTATTACATCATGGTTTCCGTTGACGCTATGGGAGCAGACCAATATCAGGATGCCCTGGTCAAACTGGACTGGGACAACGCGCTGGACGATGGTGGCGAGGCTGCCCGCGAGGGATTCGAGGACGAGTATGCTACGGAGCAGGTCATTGACTCCGGGGACAGCGTTTCCCGCAGTGATTTGAAGGATTGGATCGACAACGAGTGCATTCTGCTGGTTCAGGGCAGGGACAGCGATCTGACAGCTTACTTTGATACGGATGCTTTGGAGGATATTTACGGTCAGACCAGCTCCAGTGTCAAGTTTGTCTTGGAGGAACTGAAGAAATCTAAACTTTCCGATGAGCAGCAGGAAGTGGCGGGAGATCGTCCGATTTATCAGCTGAAGATTACTTCCGGAAGCAAAACGATTACCGAAATTGATGACGGCAATGTGGAAGTTACTTTCCCCTATGAGCTGGAAGAGGACGAAGTCAAGGAAGGCCTGCTGATTCAGCTGGTGGATGACGATGGCGACGTCCAGAAAATCAAGTGCTCGTACAGCACAAAGGGCGAGACAGTCAGCTTCGATACAACAAACTTCGGCATTTTTGTGATTGGCTATGATGCCGACCAGATCTGGGAGAACCCCTTCACGGATGTCAAGGAAGAGGATTGGTTCTATGAGGCCGTAAAGTATGTGGTTCAGAAGGGCCTGTTCGCAGGTACCTCTGAAACGACCTTTGAACCGAATCTGACCATGACCCGGTCCATGCTGGTTACGGTCCTGTATCGTTTGGCCGGTTCCCCCGAGGTAGAAGGAAGCAGCAAATTCTCGGACGTTGCGCCTATTGCCTACTACACCGATGCCGTGATCTGCGCAACACAAACTAGGATCGTCGGCGGCTATGATAATGGGCAATTTGGCACAAATGATCCGGTCAGCCGGGAGCAAATGGCAACGATTCTGTATCGCTACGCACAGCATATGGAATACGATGTCAGCCTTGTCAAGGGGTTGAATGACTACACTGACAGCAATCAGGTATCCAGCTACGCCGTCCGTGCCATGCAGTGGGCGGTGGCAAATGGGATCATCAATGGAACCAGCAGCACCACGCTGTCCCCGCAGGGCAGCGCCACCCGTTCTCAGGTGGCTGTGATCCTGATGCGCTTTGATGAAGAGATCGCTGTTCCCGCTGAGCAGCAGAAGGAGGAGGGCACAAAGACAAAATAACGACACGGAAAGCCGAACTGTTTGGCTGAATTCAGCAACGGGAGCTGCCCGATAGGGGAGGGGTATCTGGATGCCCGCCTGCGCATCGACTGGGATCAGGTGTCCACCACCTCTCTGACCCAGATCCAGCCGGACAATACCATGAGCAGTGGCGAGGTTGAAAATGTGGACTGCACGGATGCTGCCACCGGCGTCCGCCTGGTGACTGACAGCACCAAGGTGGCCACTACGACCCAGTTCAAGGTGGAGCAGGTGACCTCTGGTTCGGATTATACCCTTGCTAAGAAAGCCCTCACCGGCGTCTCCGGCAGTTTTACCCTTTATAAAGTTTCTCTGGTGACCGAAAACGGCACCCAGACCGATCCGTTCGGTGCAATCACCCTGTATTTCCCGTACAGTGATGTGAGTTCCATGTACCGCATCAATGATACCGGCACAAAAACCGTCCTCCGGGGTACGGAAGGTGACGAGGGTTATGAGATCATGACCACAAAGATTGGCCTCTTTGCTATTTTCGGCGGCACCAAGATGGAAATTACGGTCAAGCCCGACACCGGGAATGGCGATGACACGCCCACCACGGATGTCGCTTCTGCCTTTACTGATATTTCCGGTCATTGGGCGGAGGAGTATATCATCCGCGCCACGAACCAGGGATTGTTCAGCGGGACCAGTTCTACCACCTTCAGCCCTGACACCTCCATGACAGCCGGGATGGTGATTACGGTCCTCTACCGCATGGCGGGTTCTCCTGCCACCACGCTGCCGGACTCCATGGAGAATGTGGCTGTGGGCTCCTGGTATGAGATTGCCTGCGCCTGGGGCTATAACAACGGCATTATTGGCGGATACAAGACTTTCTACCCTGATCAGGCTGTGAGCCGTCAAGAGTTTGCCACTATGCTGTATAACTTCTATAAGCTGAGCAAGACTCCTGGTTCCGGAGCGGATCTGTCCAAGTATACGGATGTCAGCACCGTGGCCTCCTGGGCAAAGGATGCTATGGCTTGGGCCAATGCGGCTGGGATCATCAGCGGTACCAGCTCCACCACGCTCTCTCCTGAGGTGGGCGCCAGCCGCTCTCAGATTGCTACCATGCTCTGCCGCTACCTGGATTACGCAGGCTGATTTCTAAGATCGGGTGGGAGTTGGCAGGAGGCCTGAAATAGAGCTTCCTGCCACCCACCCTGTCTGCGTACATAGGAGGAGCTGTAGATGACAAATCGACAAGAAGAATATTTGCTTTTGTTTGCAGTACGCAGCAGCAGTGGAGGTTGTATCGCAAATGCATCAGAAGAGTTTGGAGTGTCTAAGGCAACCGCCTCCCATCTGAGCACTGCGCTGGAAGAGTTGGGCATGATCCGCAAGAGTGATTATGGAAGAATCGAACTTACGGAACTTGGCTACGCTCAAATCATGGAAAAGCTGAATCGTGCAAAAGAGTTAGAAACCTGGATGGTCTCCGGATTAGGGCTTGCTCCGAATCTTGCTGAGCACGAGGCACGGCGCATGGTAGTTACATTAAAGCCGGAAACAGTGGAGGCAATTATTAGAGATTGGGAGCAGCCCAAACAAGCCCAGGCGTTGGTTCAGGATGATTTCTTTTCTCACCTTACATATGGCGTCTATCAGCTTCCTTTCCATGTATGGAAAAAGGATAGCAATGAGCCGTCCATGGGTGATCAAGGATTTAGGAAACCGGCCATCTTGGTTTGTCAGGAAGACGGATGCTCAGTATTCCTGTTTCCGCGCAGCTTTCAGTACCGCCTATCAACGGTTAAAGCTCGCCGACATACAGGTGTGCTGGAGCGACTCTGGTATTCGCTTTCCGGAGTATGGCATGAGTCGCCGGAGGAAGAGAGCGGAAGCCGCATGATCCCCGGAGAAGCACTGGTGTGTGAGCGCGGACTGGATGGCCACATTGCAAAGGTCCGCATCCGGGTCAGAGCACGAGTCCCTGTTTTCAGAATGCCGGAGAGTGAGGCGGATTTAGTGTTTTTGCTGGATCAGTTGAAGCTGTGCAATGAATCCGCTTCCACGATGGTATAACACAATGATTGGAGTTATGAACATGTTGAGACGAAGGATATTCTCATTGGTATTGTGCCTGGGCCTGATGACCGGTTTGTTGTCCGTCAGCGCTTCTGCAGCAGAGGTCAAAAGCGGTGTCTATACCGCCAGCATGGTCACCACCTATTATAATCCGGATACTGGAAATGTGGATGATGGTGGAACTGCCAATGCTGCGCTGGGCGAGGGCATGTGTCGCTCAGCGACCGATGAAACCTGCCTTGTCGAGGTTGATGGCGATGATATTTGGATCACTGTCCGCTTGTTGCTTCAGAGCAACTGTAGTAATGTTGCTCTCTATTCCCGCAGTGGATATGACAGTTACTCGCAGGTCAGTTATGACATCATGTCTGAAGATGCCGCGAATGACTCGATTGATTATCGGATCAAGGTCAGTGATGTGGGGCAAAAGCTGAAATGCACCATGTATGTTTCTCCCATGGGGCGTGATGTGCTGTGGTACTTATATGTAGACACCGCTTCCTTGACTGCCGGCAGCGGCGACTTTGTGGTGAGCATCGACCCCAGTGCGGAGCCGGAGACATCCGCACCGGAGCAAAACGTCGGGACTTCCACTCCCTCCACCCAGGCACCTTCTACCCCTGCGGCATCCACGACTCCTTCCGTGCCCTCTGCTCAGGAACCGGAGGAAACACCTGGAAACAGCGCAGATCCTGTGCAGTCGGAGGAACCTGTGGAGAGCACACTTCCGGAGGAGACAGATATGGTGGAGCCCACTGAAACCCCAGAAACACCCGATACAACTGAAAAGGACTCGGAGAGCAGTCAGACTCCTGAGCAGAATAACGCTGAGACCGGCAGCACCGTTGAGCAGGAGTCGGCTTCTGCGGGTATGTCCGGCGGAGTGATTGCAGCAATTGTGGTCGTGGCAGCTATCGTTGTGGGCGCAGTGATTTACTTTGTAAAGAGGAAGAAATAAAGATGAAGCACCGTTTTTTGAATCGGCTGTTGGCAGGCGGGTTGGCCTGTGCAATGGCGCTTTCTCTCACAGCCTGTGTGGACCAGCACCCGGAGGAGAGCTCAAATACCGGGAATGGTGAGACGACTGGAGAGAGCCGTATCGTGGCCACCTCCAACGCCACCCTCCAGATCTGCGACCGGCTGGGGCTGGACTTGGTTGCCATCCCCACCACCACCGGCGAGGTGCCGGAGCGCTATCAGGGGCTGCCCGAAATCGGCACTGCCATGGCTCCCGATGCCGAACAGATTGCCCTTCTGGATCCCACGGATGTGATTGGGCCGGATACACTGAAAGAAAATATTGAGCCGACCTACCAGGCGGCAGGCGTTCCCTACACCTGGATTGATCTGCAAAATGTTCAGGGTATGTACGACAGCATTGCCATGCTTGGAGAAAAGTACGGAAAAGAAGCCGAGGCTGAGGCCCTGATCTCAGAATACGAAGAGACCATGGCAGAGTTTGAGTCATCCATCGCCGGGAAGGAGCATCCCACGGTGCTGGTACTGATGGGGCTGCCCGGGGCCTATATCGAGTGTACCCCTAACTCCTATGTGGGCTCTTTGGTGGAGTTGGCCGGCGCCACCAGCGTGGTTCAGGTGGAAGATGAGATGAATTTTGTCTCATGGAACACGGAGGAGCTTTTGGAACTGGATCCCGATGTGATCCTGCTGACTGCCCACGGCCTTCCTGATCTGGCCATGGAAATGTTTGCGGAGGAATTTACCACCAACGACATCTGGAAACATTTCCGGGCCGTGCAGGAGGGGAGGGTCTATCAGCTGGACTACAACACCTTTGGCATGAGCTGTACCTTTGACTGGCCGGAGGCCCTGGAGATCCTGAAGGAGATCCTCTATGACGGTACCTATGAAGCCTATGATGCGGAGGCGGCTTATGCGGAAAGCGGTACATAAGGATGCTCTGAAGGGCCTTGTGGGCTGCCTGGTTCTGGCGCTACTGATTTTTATCCTTGCGCTGATTGCTATGAAGATGGGTAGTATTACCATTACCTACCGGGAACTCTTTGAGGGGCTGTTCGTGGCCTATGACAAACGGGTGGCCACGATCTATGACCTGCGGTTTCCTCGGATCATCGTAGCCTTGCTGGGAGGTGCGGCCCTGTCCTGCTCCGGTTTGCTGTTCCAGGCGGTGCTGAAGAACCCTCTGGCTGACCCGGGAATCATCGGTATTTCCGGCGGCGCATCTCTGGCAGCATCCGTCATCTCGGGCCTTTTTCCCGTCCTCTATTTCTCTGTACCCCTCTTCGCTTTTCTCGGCGGGCTTCTTGCCTTTGTGCTGATCTACTCTCTCTCCTGGAAGGGGAGCCTGGACCCGGTGCGCATCATCCTCATCGGCATTGCTGTGGCGGCGGTGTTCACCGGACTGGAATCGGTGCTGGGAGGGCTGACGGACCGCACTGGTGTGTCCGTGTCCGTCAGTGGACTTGCCCAGCTGGTATGGTCGGATGTTGCAATGATGGCGGTGTATTCCATTGTCGGACTGGTCCTGGCGCTGGTGCTGTCTCCGGTCTGCAATCTGCTGGCGTTGGACGACAAAACGGTTCGTGGTCTGGGAGTCAATGTGGATCTGGTCCGCTTTGTGATCTCTGTGGCGGCGGTGCTGCTGGTTTCCGGCGTCACCGCTGTGATTGGTGTGGTTGGCTTTTTGGCCCTGATTGTGCCGCATATGGCACGGCGGATCGTAGGCTCCGACCACCGTATTCTGGTGCCCTTCTGTATCTTGCTGGGCGGTTTTGTGCTGTTGCTGGCGGACACTGTGGGCCGGTGCATTGCACCGCCCAATGAAATCGCTGCGTCCGTCATTATGAGCATCGTGGGCGGCCCATTCTTTATCATTCTGTTGAAGCGAGGTGACCGGCATGGTAAGCGTTGAGCATCTTACCTTTCATTATGACAACGATCCGCCCGTTCTGCGGGATTTGTCACTGACCATCCGGAGCGGAGCCATTACCACGCTGATGGGAGCCAACGGCTGCGGAAAATCCACCCTGCTCCAGATCCTCACAAAAAATCTGAAGCCGGACAGCGGGACAATTCGTTTCGATCAAGCGGAGCTTTCCGCCATCTCGCTCAAAGAATTTGCCAGGAGAGCTGCCATCGTCCACCAAAAGAACACAGCACCCGATGATCTGACTGTGGAGCGGCTGGTGGCCTATGGCCGCCTGCCGTACAGCTCGATTTTTAAGGCAGGGCTGGACCAGGAGAATCAGGCTCAGGTAGAACGGGCTCTGGCGCTTACCGACCTGACGGAGCTTCGGGACCGACGGGTGGGCGCACTGTCCGGTGGTCAGCGGCAGCGTGCTTTTATCGCCATGGCGCTGGCACAGAATACGAAGCTACTATTCCTGGACGAGCCCACTACTTTTCTGGATGTCCGCTATCAGGTGGAGATTCTGCGCCTGGTGGAGCGGCTGAACAAAGAGGAAGGGATCACCATTGTTATGGTGCTCCACGATATCAACCAGGCGCTGTCCTATTCGGACGAGGTGATCGGACTGCTGGACGGTCAGGTATCCATTCAGGGGCCTCCGGAAGAGGTCATTACTTCCGAGAGTATTCAAACTCTGTATGGCATTGATTTGCCGGTGATCCGGGCGGATGGCCGGCTGTGTGTCATGGCAGTGTAGCGAGGGGAATCAATTTCATGAAAATCATGCTTATTATTCTGGGCTTTTTGGCCCTTGGTCTGGGCGCCGTAGGACTTGTGATTCCTGTCCTGCCCACCACACCCTTCTTGCTGGTATCCACTTTTTGCTTTGCCAGAAGTTCGGAGCGGCTGAACACTTGGTTTAAGGGGACGAAGCTTTACAAAAATAATCTGGAGACATTTGTTCGGGGCCAGGGAATGACCTGGAAAGCAAAGCTGCGCATCATGGGCACCGTGACCGTCATTATGGCAATCGCTTTTATCGCCATGCAGAACGTTCTTATTGGTCGGATCTGCCTTGCTGTGGTTTGGATTGCCCACGTCATTGCCTTTTGCTTTATTATCAAGACCTGCCCGTCCAAGCACGGTAAGTCCGGTGAGGTGACGTGATATGATGATCAATAAGCGTCTCATTGCCATGGTACCCGAGGTGAAACCGTTTATTTTCAAAAAAGTGGTGACCAGTTGGGTTTCGCTGCTGGCAGGTATCGTTCTCTGGTTCACCGTGGCCAAGACGCTGGAACAGGTTCTGGAGGAAGGGGCGGTTGCACAGGGCACCGGGACTGCGTTTCTTGTCGCCGGGGGATGCATCGTGATCCGCTTTTTCCTTACTCGTTTGTCGGCCGGATACACCCACCAGGCGGCAGCCTGTGTCAAGGCAAGACTTCGACCGGCCATTTATGATAAGCTGCGCAGGCTGGGCAGCAGCTACACAGACCAATTCCCAACAGCGGAAGCAGTTCAGCTGGCGGGTGAAGGCGTGGAACAGCTGGAGACCTACTTTGGAAATTATCTGCCCCAGTTTTTTTATGCAATGTTGGCACCCCTAACGCTTCTAATCGTGTTCCTGCCCCTCTCGCCTCTGACGGCGGCGGTCTTGTTTCTCTGTGTGCCTTTGATTCCTGCGGCTATCATTGCCGTCCAGCGAGTGGCAAAGCGCCTGTTGGGGAAATATTGGGACGCCTATGCCAATCTGGGGGACAGTTTTCTGGAGAATATTCAGGGGCTGACCACTTTGAAGGTTTATGGCGCGGACCAGGCCCGGCATAAGGCGATGAATGAGGAAGCGGAACATTTCCGCAAGGTTACCATGAAGGTGCTGACCATGCAGCTCAATTCCGTAACCATCATGGATCTGGTGGCCTATGGCGGGACAGCCCTGGGAAGTATTCTTTCGGGGCGTGCATTCCTGCTGGGTCAGGTCTCTTTTGCCGGAGCTGTAGCCATGATCCTGCTGGCCAGTGAATTCTTCCTTGCCATGCGGGCGCTGGGCAGTTTTTTTCATGTGGCCATGAACGGCATGGCTGCCAGCGAGCGGATGTTTCGGCTTCTGGATCTGACGGAACCGGAGGAAGGGGGTAAAACGCTGGAGAACGGCCCCATCTCAATTCAGGAACTCTCGTTCTCCTATGACGGCAGGAAGGATGCCCTTTCCGGGCTGGAATGCACCATCCCTCAGGGTGGCTTTTTCGCCGTGTCCGGCCGGAGCGGCTGTGGAAAGTCTACGCTTGCCGCTGTCATCAGCGGCGCACAGACCCATTACCGGGGCAGTGTTCAAATCGGCGGTACCGAACTGCGGGAGGGATCCGCGGAGAGCCTGCGAAGCCTGATCACAGTGGTGTCCTTTAATAGCTATATCTTTGGCGGTTCGGTACGCAGTACGCTCCTGGAAGGACGGCCGGACGCCGACGAGTCGGCGCTGCAGGAGGTGCTGCGCCGGGTCAATCTGCTGGATTTCGTGCAGTCCCAGGGCGGTCTGGATATGCCCCTGATGGAACGGGCGTCCAACCTATCGGGCGGGCAGCGGCAGCGTCTTGCTTTGGCCCGCGCTTTACTCAAGGACAGCCCGATTTATATCTTTGATGAAGCCACAAGTAACATTGATGCAGAGAGCGAAGAGGACATCATGGGTGTGATCCGTTCCCTCAAAGGGCGGCACACGGTTCTGGTCATCTCTCACCGGCTTGCCAATGTGACGGACGCAGATAAGATCTTGTATCTGGAACATGGCCGGCTGTGTGAAAGCGGGTCCCATAACGCACTGATGAAGACGGGCGGAGGCTATGCCGCCCTGTTCCGGGCACAGCAGGAACTGGAGCATCCGGGTGGAAAGGAGGGGGCGGAATGCGAAGAAACGGCATAAAGATCATGTGGGGTCTGCTGGGGCTGCTGCGGCCTCTGGCCCATGTCATGGTATTCTGCGTTGCGCTTGGTACACTTGGCTTTTTCTGTGCCATTTCCATCACGGTTCTGGCGGTGAATCTGCTGCTCACTGCCATGGAACTTTCCCCCTGGAGCCTCACCTTTGCTGCCGGTGGCGCAATTATGGCTGTGTGCGCCGTGGCCCGGGCATTGCTTCGTTATGGAGAACAGACCTGCGGACACTACATCGCATTCAAACTGCTGGCGGTCATCCGGGACAAGGTATTTGCCGCCCTGCGGCGTCTGGCTCCGGCAAAGCTGGAGGGCAAGGGACGGGGTGACCTGATCTCTCTGATCACCAGTGATATTGAGCTTCTGGAGGTCTTTTACGCCCATACCATTGCCCCCGTCTGTATTGCCGTGCTGGTCTCTCTTTCCATGACGGTTTTGATCGGCAGCTTCCATCCTTTGCTGGGCCTGCTGGCTGGCATCTCCTATCTGCTGGTGGGCTGTGTTATTCCCTTGGCTACCTCCCGTATCGGACGGAGGCAGGGCATGGAGGTTCGAAATCAGCTGGGTGAGCTGAACAGCTATGTGCTGGAAAGTCTGCGTGGTCTGCGTGAGAGTCTTCAGTACGCACAAGATGGAGCCAGGGCACATGAGATGGAGCGGAAAACCGAGCAGCTCAACCAACTGCAAAAGCAGCTCAAACGGCACGAGGCTGCAGCGTCCTCCTGGTCCGGTGGGGCGGTTATGGCGCTGACTTTGGCGATGCTGGGCATGGGAATGGTGTTGAATGTATCGTTCCCCGTACTTCTGTTGACCACAGTAATGCTCTCGTCATCCTTTGGACCTGTACTGGCGCTGGCAAATCTCTCCGCCACCATGGATCAGACGCTGGCTTCCGGGGAACGAGTGCTGGCGCTTCTGGAAGAAAAGCCGGAGACGGAGGAGGTGCTGACCGGCCAATGCCCGGACTTCTCCGGAGCGGAGGTAAAGCGTCTCACATTTTCCTATGGCTCTGAGGAGATCCTTCACGATCTCTCCGCTCAGTTTCCCAAGGGAAAGATCATTGCCGTCACAGGAAAGAGCGGTTCCGGGAAATCCACCCTGCTCAAACTGCTGATGCGCTTCTGGTCTGCGCCGGCGGAAAGCGTTTTGATCTCCGATACGGATGTAGGTAAGATCCCCACCCAACACCTGCGGCATTTGGAAAGCTATATGATCCAGGACACCGACCTCTTTCATGACAGCATCGCGGATAACATCCGTATCGGGAAACTGGATGCTACCCAGGCGGAGATCGAAGCGGCAGCCCGGAAGGCAGCCCTCCACGACTTTATTCTCACATTGCCCCAGGGCTATGATACGCCGGTGGGCGAGTTGGGCGATACCCTCTCTGGCGGTGAACGGCAGCGGATCGGCCTGGCCCGAGCCTTTCTTCATGAGGCACCCTTTTTGCTGCTGGACGAACCCACCAGCAACTTGGACAGCCTCAATGAAGGAATTATTTTACAGGCTTTGTGTGAGGAACAGGATGATAGGACAGTGATTCTGGTCTCCCACCGACATTCAACGCTTTCAATTGCCCACAAAACCTACACTGTGGATTATGGGCGGCTTTGTTAGCATATGACACGCGATTGCGACCCTGTGGGACGGTGGTTTTCTGGACATAAATGAGAGATATTACCTGCATTTTATAGATACAAGACGATAGACTGCCGAGGCCACTTATGAAAACAATTGCTTTTTTACGGGGATACTTGGGGCAGTTGGTGCGGATCCTATCACCGCCGAGTGGGATGCCTGCCGGATTGAGCATATGATCAGTGAGGAGTCCTTTGAGCATCTGAAAATGGTTTATATACTTAACGAGAAAGCGGTGATATCATCGGACGAGTCATAATTTTGGAGCTACACGAAAGAGATACGGAAGTTTTGGAGCAGATTCTGGCTATCCTCAAAAACCACCCTGAGATAAAAAAATTCGAGGTCGGCGAGGAACCGATGGTGTCGCTCCCTGGTCTTGAGATCTTTCCAAGCAAGCGGAAGGTGTTTCGGGATCGCCAGGAGATTCAGCTTACCGCAAAAGAATATCGGATTCTTCTGCTGCTGGCCGCCAACAAAGGTCGTGTGCTAACCTACGCCCAGATTTACGAACAGGTCTGGGGCGATTTCACTACAGGAAACGAAAACAATACGATAGGTTTTCATATCTGTAACTTACGCGAGAAACTATACCGGGCTAATCCAGATGCCCCGTTCTACATTCGCTCTGTGCGGGAGGTAGGCTACTGTCTGGATATCGATGAACCATAATTCTACCACCAGCCCCTTTACCATGTTAACTATTCTCTGTATTAAGTTTTTCGATAGAGTGGGTTCTTCTGGGGGGACCATAATGAACCCACCCTGGGTCCAGCATCAGGGCACATGAGTCACTTGGCGGCCCATTATAAAAAGTGAAAGTGGTTTGTATCACGAGATGACATTAAGGTCAAAAGGGGGTGTGACACAATACTTCAGGTTTGATATAATGTAGATAAAACAGGGTGGTGGCGGAAGATGTCATACAGGGCCAACGGAAGCCAGCAGTTGTCCATATTCGACCGCAGTCTCCGGCTCACGAGACGGGAGCGGAGCTTTTTGGAAAAGTCATGGGCAAAAGTGTTTTCTGATGAGATTTTTCCCGCCATTGACGAAGAACGTTTCCGAGTTTTGTGTTCTCAAAATGCTTCACGACCCAATACCCCAGTCAATATTATTGTGGGTGCGCTCATTATAAAAGAACTGTTTGCTTTGTCCGATGACGAGATTGTTGAGAATCTGATGCTGGACATCCATTATCAGTATGCTCTCCACACCACCAGCTACGAGGAGCAGCCGTTGAGCGACAAATCCTTGTCCCGTTTTCGGAAACGCTGCTATGAATACGAAAAAACTACCGGCGTAGATTTGTTCCATGAGTGCGTCTGCGATCTGAACCGCAAAATCGCAAAACTGATGGGGATCAATTCTCACGTCAAACGTATGGATTCGCTGATGATCGAGGCAAATATCCGAAAATTAAGCCGGATCGAGCTGCTCTATTCCTGTGTTGCAAGACTTGCCAAGCGTATCGAAAAGAAGGAAGGCATCGGTAAACTGACAGGACTGGAACATTACTGCCAGCCAGGTGACCGCAATTTCATCGTGTATCATTGCCGGAACACAGATATGAATGAGCGAATAGAGACCATTCTGAAAGATGCGGACCAGCTTCTGCTGCGGAGTGCGGCACAATATCAGGAAACAGAGGAGTATCGTCTGCTTGTCCGATGCCTGGACGAGCAGACCATTGCCGGAAGCGGCGGAAGACGGCTTCGCAAGAAGGGAGAGGAATCCCCGTCAACAACTTCCCTGCAAAATCCTACTGACCCGGATGCGACATACTGTGTAAAGGCAGGGAAAGACCATATTGGGTATGCTGCGAATGTGGTGGAGAGTGTGGACAGCAGCGGTTCCGTGATTACGGATTATCAATATGAGAAAAACATATTTTCCGACCCGCGCTTTCTTCGCGACCATCTTACGCGCACAGAAGAACAAAAGGAGACCGTGCGGATTGTTGCGGATGGCGGCTATGTGGGGCAGGAGTGCAGAGAACTTGCAGCAGAGAAAAATATTGAGCTCATCAATACAGCATTAAAGGGTGTAGCTGTACCGGATATTTACGGCGGTTTTCTGCTAAGTGATAACGGAAAGAGTGTGCAGCAATGTCCAGCCGGATATGCGCCAATACGCTGCTCCTACACAGAAAGAACGTCCCGAATCAGGGCCTACTTTAAATCTGAACATTGCATGGGATGTGATCACCGCGAAGAATGCCAGGCAAAGCAGCGACGGGCGACCTGTCAAATGTCACTTTCCCGCTCGGCTGTGGAGCGCGCAAGGCAGCAGCAACAGATGCATGCACCTGATTTTCAAAATTGGCATAGAATTCGGAACGGAATAGAATCGGTTCCGTCCATACTGCGTAACCGGTACCAAGTAGACAAGATGCCCGTGAGAGGATTTATCCCGAGTAAATTCTTTTTTGGGGCTAAAATCTCCGCAATGAATTTCAACAAACTTCTTCGACACCGGAGAGGCTTGTTGTCCTGCGCCCAAAATCCTCTCCTCAGTTAAACAATCGGAAGATTGGATTGCCTGCCGTCCCGTATAGAGGGCCGGCAGGCAATTTTTATTGGTATGATATTGTTTTGGAGCAGCAAAACAGGCCTAACATTAGCTGCGCTAACTTCAAAACCTCCCTTTTGACCTTAATGTCACGAGATGATACAAACCACTTTTCACTTTACCGCACAGTGTATAGGTTTGAGGTATGGCTGCCATTTGCGCGGTACCTGGGGTTCTTGAGCAGGAATCCTTTGTCTTCCAACTCGTTAATCGCTCTCTTCACAGTGCTGCGTGACAAGCCAAGATCTGAGGCGATTGTCTTAATTCCCGGCCAACAGGTGCCAGATGCATTGGCACGATCCCGGAGGTAAATGTAAACGGTCTTGCACCGATGAGGCAGCTCGGTGTCAGCATAGATCGATTCAAAATAACCCACCTTGTTCACCTCCTATTATGTTCTCAGGCTGGAATCGTTGGAGGACCAAGTATGGCCATCTTCCTTTTTCATTTCCTGTTCTCCATTTTGCGGTGGCGCGGCATCTGCTTTTTCCGATGCTACATTTTTCAATGCATGACATAAAATACTCTCCTCCAGTTCCTTTCGTCCCGCGTAGTGGACTTGCATATTTTCATGTACCGGAACAGTGTATCCCTCTTTTTCGAAGGTAATTCCCCATTCCAGAAAGAGACGGAGTCGAGTTTGCATTGGATGGCAGCCAGTCTTCATCACAACAAAGTGCCCCTTGGGAATCGATTTCAACTCGTCTGGCGTCATCAGGGGGCGCTCCACCATCTGCAGGGATTGGCTGGGGTCATTCTTGCTCTGGCTCACAGAGCCGGACTGCACCGTGCGGGTGCCAAGGTTTTTGGACAACACTTCGGCAGTTTGGCTGCCAGGCGCAAAACCGCCAAAGATCGTAGGCAATCACATCGCGGTCAATGTGCCGCTGCTTCATCAGGTAGGCAAAGACGCGCCGCATATTGGTATTCGCTTCAGGAAGTTCAAACGGTTTTTGTGGTGGTTTCTCCCGCTCAGCAGCAGATGGGTATATTGTACCCTGCTCACCACCCAGAAGCACTTTGACGGCTTCTGGGTAGCTGTAATTATAAAACCACCGGACAAAGCTGATCGCATTTCCACCCTGTCGGCTATCATGATCGAACCATTCACAACCACGGATGGTCACGCTATGATCTCTATCGAGCCTCTTATCCCGTCCAGAAGGAAGGAGTTTTTCTCCTCTCTGGCGTAGGAATTCTTCCAGATCCACTTCAGCTGCTCGCTGTTTCTGCTCATCGGTGAAATGAATATACTGAGCCATAGTACCTCCTTTCCCTTACATCGATGGCCCATTTTGCCATCCCTGCTCCTCATGATCATCCGCTTTATGCCCAAGGGCTAGTCGCTTGGCCATCAGCTTTTTCCTGCGCTTGGAATCAATTCGAAGGCCCAACGGACTAGTAGGTGCCATTGCATTGTCACGGAAAATCTGGCCCATGTGATAGAGGAGACGAGTTACCGCAGCGATTACTGCTGGGTCGTGGTTGTTCACTGCCGGTGACTTAATTGGCTGTTGGGCGCTATCCGTTTTTTGGAGTGTCTCGGTCGAATCAATTTCTCCTGATTCTTCGTTCGCATTTGGGTTGGTGGAGTCCATCTCTTCCTGTTCCAATTCCAGACGTAGACGATCAGCCTCGCGGATAATGGAGTTCTTGATTGACATGAATTCCTTTTGCTTTGAGAGGGGATTATGGACACGTGGTTTGTCCTTGTAGTACCCCTCCAATTTATCACGCAGATCATTCCAGACCTGATAGCACGCTATCCGCAGTAAAATGCAGAACAGGACTGCACTTTCGGGGTTATTATCACTATACGGAAGATCGTCAGCGGAAGATATCATCCTTTTCCATTCTTCATCGCTAAAAATATACGGTGTGTAGGTATGGGAGCAACTCGGATATTCCGGCTCAAATGCAGCAACACCTACAGAACGCAAATATTTTGAAAGCCCCCTGTATCTCGCAATGTAGCTTACTTTATTTGCGCTTGTTCCACATATCGTAGAAAGCCACTGGTTGACGGTGTTTTCATCGAGACACCTTGTAGAAATATTGCTTTGCAGCAAAAAAGAATCCAAGTTCCTAAGCATGACTTCATGATTGTGCGTGCTCCTTCCAGCCGACAGAAGCAATCGGAGATAATCGCGAAATTCAATGGCTAAGATACTCTTGAAATCATTTTTCATTGAAATCCCTCCCCATATTATCAAGCCATTCTTTAAGCTTACCCGTAGCTGGAGGGACAGCAATTGCGCATCGCCGAAGGTTTTCAATGTCCAGACGGACATAATTATTAAAGCAAAGGGAACTTTGATGCCCCAAAATCTTGTGTACTACAGAATACGGAACATCTTCCGCCACCAATTCAGTTGCAAGACTCATGCGCAGAGCGTGTGGGCCGGTTTTTCGGTCACCTGTATATATTCCGGCTTTTGCCAAGTAGCGTGTCATTATATGGTGTACGGTGGATCGTCCGATTGGTGTGAACGGGCATTGTGCCCTCAAAAAGATATTTGCACTATCTGAGTCAGGACGTCCCATTGTTAGGTAAGCAAAAAGTGCAGCTCTGATTTCCGGTAGAAGTTCCAGTTTTGCAAACACGCCAGTTTTAATTTGCGTGAATTCAATTGTATTTGTGTCCCAGTGGACATCATCCAGTTTTAAGTTGCAAATATCAGATACACGAATACCAAGCCGTGCTGCCAGCAGCAACATAACATAATCGCGTAATCCTTTTGCAGTACATTTATCTACTACATTCAACAGCTTTTCGATCTCGTCTTTTGAGTAGACGGTAGGCATGGGTTTTGCGCGGCGAACTGAAGGTACAAATTCAGTTAAATCCACAGGGTGGAGCTGCTCTTGGTAAAGATACTTCAAGAGTTTCCTGGCTGCACAACCAAAATTTTCTTTTGAGCCACTTGCTGAAAATGCCGCATAAATAATCTGTGCATTGATCTCTTTTGGATCTGAAATCCCCTGCTGCTCTATAAAGTGAAGGAATTCATAGCAATACAGTTTTTGGAGTTTGCGTGTACTTTCGCTAATAGGTTGTTTGCGCAGCATTTCAGAAAAACCATCAAAAACATCGTTGAAATATCTCAATTCTTTCTGGCTCGCTTTTGTGTGAACCATAATATATGGTTGTTTATTTAGAATGTCGTTCAATCTTTTTACATGAAAAGACATATAGAAAGACCGACCATTGGAGGTTCTTTCATCATGCGTTGCCAGATAAGCATCACCTACTGCTTCGGTATATTCAGATATTTTGTTTTCCCTCATGTAGCGGTCTACTCTACCCATGGCTTCGCGGTAATGGCGTATTGACTTACTGGGGTACTTCTGTTCCTGTAGCTGCAGAAGAAGTTCCTCCCACAATTGCGGCATATTGCCTGTGATAATTTCACATTTCATGGAATGCACCACCCTCTATATTCTGATTGGCTCACGCCTGGTTTCAGAATACAAAACGGCAGTGCATTGAGCAATATTATCCCAGAAACAGTATTAGAAAGGCGTGATATAAATGAAAAATATGAAAATTCCTCGGATAACAAAACTCACGGAATTATATGGATTATCCCAGTTCTAAGATAAGCCGCACATACTTCCAGTGAGCATGGCTTGCTCCTGGGCAGGCGTAATGCCCCGCCTTTCGTTGTTGTAATCGGCCAGACAGCGATTTTGCTCTGGGCTGTCCGTATTCCAGTCGCTCACGTAGTATCCGCTTTCGCCCCGTTTGATACAGATCAGGGTTCCGTCGCTGGGCAGCACCGACCAGCACAGATCCGGCAGGCGTGTCTGTGCGTCCGGCGAGAATCTCTCATCCTCTGTCTGGATATTCCAGTCGCCCGCATTCCAGAGGCTGACATAGAGCTCTCCCTCGTCCAGTTCGATGGGGCGCTGCTCGAAGCCCTCGCCCCAGCCATCTGAGGCTTGGCCTGAAATGTATTCGGCCAGGGTTTCCTTTTCCTCCGGAAGAAGCTCCCCAATTACCTTACACTCTGCCACGCCCCAGAGCTGCCCATCCCGGTCTTCCACCTCAAATACCACCGACTGGACTTTTGCCTCTACACCATCCTGCTTATCGTACCAGTGCATCAGACCGCGGTCCGCCTCCTGCGGCATCCGGTTCTCCAACAGGGCTTCCCGGATGCTGCCCTTATATCTGCGGAGATCCTGCCCATTCATCTCCTCACCCTGATCGCTCGGGTCGCCCCAACTGTCATAGCTGCGGTATGTTGCTGTGAGCGGCATGTAGAACTTCAGCGTCTGAGGTTCCGGGGGCAGAACCCTGAAGCGGTCCTCTCCGAAGATTAAGGCAAGCCCGCTGCCGTTATCCCACTTGACGTGGAACTGCCCGGCATCATCGATGTCTTCCAGTGTGCCCATGCTGCCAGGGGCAATCGGGTAGGGATCGTCTTTCATCTCAATAAGCCGGATACGGCTCCCCTTGGGATATTGATCCCGCAGGAAGTCCAGCCATTCCTTTTCCATAGTCACTTCACATGCCTCCCATACTCATATTTTGTGCGGGGCTGTTCTGTACCAGCTCTCGATGCAGCCGTCCTACCGCCTCGTAAATGACCGGATCGCTCTTGAAACTTTCCAACTTCTGATAATCAGGAAAGAACCGCTGCTCTCCGCCTGCCATGTGAACAATATCCACAGTCGCAATAGAATCTTTAGTGACGCCGAGGCGTTTTTCCTGGGTGTCACTGTGCCGGTAGATCTGGATTGCCTCCTCCAATGTCAGTTCACAGGAAAGTTGCTCCTGGGCGGTGTTACACTCCGTCAATACGAACCAGGCATAGGTGTGGGGGAGGGAGGGATCTGCCGCATCCCGAAGCATCGGCGTACCTTTCTCCGTGAGGCCATAGTCACATACCCGCTTTGGATTTTCCTCGCCAGCAAAGTCCAGGACGATATCATCCACGGCCTTTTTGACCTGTGGGTCATCGGTAAGGGTTTCGTACCGGAAGCCTGTCGTATTACGGTAATGAGATCCTTCATGCTGGTGAGATTCAGTTTTTCAGCCATCGCCTGAAATTGCG
>ERZ1090862.336-NODE-336-length-21135-cov-7.419924_pt1 | contig 21135 bp, 12 predicted proteins | sample MGYA00478481_ERZ1090862 | MGnify/ENA primary metagenome ERZ1090862 (study PRJEB33644, sample SAMEA5815745) | chicken gut metagenome | biome: Chicken; feature: Gastrointestinal Tract; material: Caecum | place: Ireland | collected 2019-01-01 | study: A study of the... | reverse complement strand
CTTCTTTTAATCTTTGTGGTATATATTAATATCAACAAAACAAACAACATAAAATAACCGCAGAGAAAAATGAAGGGAGAGAAAAGATATGATGAAAAAATATATCGCAGCGGCAGCAGTATCAATGGTGGTTTTAGGAGTACTCACAGGGTGTGGGAATAGCGGGAATTCAGGAAGCGGCGCGGGAAGCGCGGATATCGGACGGGACGCAGCTCTTGAGGCAGCGCTGAACGACGCGGGAGTGAGCGAGGCAGATACCTCCAGACTGAATGTGTCGGAAGATATGGATGATGGAAGAAAGGTTTATGAGATTGGATTCGATGTGGCGGAAAAAGAGTACGACTACGAGATCCAGGCTTCTGACGGGGCCATCTTAAGTTCAGATGTGGAGACAAACGAGGGCTATACAGCGTCACAGAACAGCGGTGCGCAGGATGATACTTCCGGACAGAACACAGGTGCAGCGCAGGACAGCACTCAGTCACAGCAGAACGCGAATAACGCGGGAACAGGCACTGCGGACGTGGCGGTGAGCCTGGAGGAAGCGACCAAGATCGCACTGGATAAAGTGCCCGGAGCGACCGAGCAGGATATCCGGATCAACCTGGAGCAGGATGACGGAAGACAGAAATACGAAGGAGATATCATCTACGAGCAGAAAGAGTATGACTTTGAGATCGATGCAAATTCGGGAGAAGTGCTTGAGTGGAATGAGGAGAGACTGTAGCGTATAGAGCCAGATGTGATAAACCCAGAAGAAAAAAGATGATAAAAAAACAGCAGCATCAGGAGTAAGTTCCGATGCTGCTGTTTTTTGTGACGGCGACCGCTTACAATCCCGGAACGTGCCTTTTGGCATTTCGGGTGATTATTCTTTTTGGTGGGCACATTGTATGATCAGTTCGTTCAATCTGACCAGAGCTTCGTCCTGTGTGTAGAACAGTTCATCATCCAGGGTTTCAAAAAAATCCAAAAATGCGTTGGTCAGTCCGGATTCCTGTATATTGAGATAAACCGGCGAACTTGAGCCATTAGGAGTAAAGAGCAGGTAGCCGGCGCCTGGTGTGATATAGATATTAGCTCCGTTCTTGACTGTACCTATGCTGTGTTTGAGCATACGGATACAATGAGATCCGTTGCGGCATTCATCGGCAAATCGTTTGATGAGCTTCAGACGGTCTTCCAGCTTAGGCGGAAGATAGATATCTGAAGGATATTCTTCCAAAAGCCCCGTTTCCAGAAATTCTCTAACTCCTTCCAGCGAAAAGATGAGGATCAGATTTCGGTTTTGATGACGCTCGTAAGTATTTGTGACATGGAGCATCAGATTATGGATAAAGGTCTGGCGTTCAGGCAGTTCGGAAATAATATATTTTTCTAAGAAATCTTCTGTAAGAAGATCTGTCATGCAGGGCGTCATCTGAAAACTGTATTCAACGGATGTGTCATCCCGAAGAAATTCCTGTACATAGGCGAGCTGTGAAGAAACATCGCTGATCTTCTGCAGCAGAGGGTGAGCTTTTTTTCTATAATCCGAAAATATGTTTTTCAGTAAGCTGAGGAAGTCCGGCTGCTTTGTCATGAAGCCTGTTTCAAATGTTTCAGAGAGAACGAGGGCTCTGCTCTCGGTAAGTATCAGGTAAGGAAACAGACGGAATGTATCAAGACGGGACGTGATATTGTCGTAATAATAGCAGGGCTGATAACTGCATCCGCATGTGCACAACGGGAGAATTTTCATCAGACAGTGGAGGTTATAGTTTTTCTTGTCGGATGTGATATGTTCATTATTATTCAGGCACATAATATGATCGATAGAGATGGAATCCTCCTCTTTCATCAGCGACGTAAGAAGTTCGATGAGGAAGGTGAATTCCGGAGGTGCGATAATACACAGGTGCCGTTCTCTTCCCTCGATCAGATGTGTGACAAGAGTATAAACTGCCTGGTTGACTTCTGAAGCAGTAGTCAGTGTGATATTCGGGCTGTCGGGTGAGAAATACGTGCGGGGAGGAAGCAGGGGAACTCCGGTGTCCATAATATTTCTGAAATTGTTGAGAAAGTTCATGATATCCCTGCGCCGGTAATAGTTGTCCCGACCTTCCAGTGAAATTTTATAGGCTGTGGACAGCTCCTGATATTCGGAAGGTGTGAGATGGAGAAACTTGGATATTTTATCCAGCGTTTTTATAGATGAAGGCATACGCTTTCCGCGGATAACCTTATACATCATAGAACGCTCCATACCGCAGTATTCAGCCAGCAAATAGATGCGTGTGCCCTTCCGATGTGTATATTCAGTAAGAAGATCTGAAAATTCTGACATATGTTTACCTCCGTATATTCGTGAATTCTGGCTGGTGTTTTAAATCTGTTTGAGTACCAGTATAGCAGAAAGGAAAATTATTTGCCATATATTTAGAAAAAACCCTGTCCACTTCCCTGTCCACACCTTGTAAACATATAAGCTTTTCAGTAAAATTTAAAAGGTTAAGTAGCATTTATAAGGGGAAGGCGGTAGAGAAAGTGGAAGAACTGCAGATTGTTTCTGCTGAGGAGCAGAAACAGACAAAACTGTTGGAAAACGGCCTTGTTATGGCAGACCGTTTTATTAATAAGAACTATCTGATCAATATGCAGGAACGGGAGATCGTTCCGATCTCAGAATATGAGAAGAATACCGGAGCACTCCGCCTCTTTAAAGTAAAAAAGCTTGTCTATGATAAGAAAGAAAATGTAAATGATAAGCTGATCAGTGTCTACAGTGCGCTTCAGGATATTGAAGGGACTGCGCTTATGATCGTGGACAGCGACGGAAAAAGGATTTCCTACTATATCGGCGTGCGTACTGCGGAAAATGCGGCGACGGCAAGTATGATTCTGGAGAAGAGTTTCATGGGAAATTTCAGTGGAAGCGAGCTGCATGGCCTGAAGAATTCCGAGATCGCTGAGGTGATGTCCCACATTACGGAGTCGCAGTTTGCCAATACACCGCGCAACGTGGCTGAGGTTACAGTGGTTCCGTCTCCGAGAGATGAGGACAAAGAGAAATTTGTGCAGGGGATCGAGAAATTCATAGATACCATGCAAGGGGAAAAGTACACGGCAGTGTTTATCGCGCATCCGTTGAGCAAAAACGAGCTGGAGACGCAGAAACGAGGATATGAGGAGCTGTATTCCGCTCTGTCTCCCTTTGCCAAGACCACACTTGCATACGGAGAAAACTACAGCAAGGCTGTGTCAAAGGGGATGTTCCAAAACTTTTCCCATTCCGTCAACAACAGTATTTCGAATACAAATGGGGGAAATGAAGGGACGAACTCCTCCTATACTCAGGGAAGCAACTGGGGGTCCAGCTCAAACTGGGGCGGTTTTGGAAGCAGTTCGGGATCATCCAGCAGCAGCACGACAGGATACTCTTCCGGAAAGTCCTGGTCCACAGCAGTGACAAGCGGCAGCGCGGACACCACCGCTGAGGGGACTCAGAGCGGAGAGTCTGAGACGACAGGCGACTCCCGTACCCTGACCCTTGAACATCATAATAAAGCGGTAGAGGCTCTCCTTGAGAAGATCGAGGCGCAGCTCAAGAGAATCCACCAGTGTGAGGCATTCGGCGTGTGGGACTGCGCGGGGTTCTTTGTGGCAGATGATATCCAGACCGCTGTTGTGGCGGCAAATACATATAAAGCCCTGATGCTGGGCGATGAGACCTATGTGGAGAATTCCTTTGTCAATGTATGGGGGCTGAAGAACGAGGGGATGACCAAGCGCGTTCTGGATTATATCCAGTATGGAATGCAGCCCAGGATCGCAATCCGTCCGGAGGCGGGATTTTCTGGGCAGCTGGTGACTCCGGGCAATTTCATCAGCGGAAAAGAGCTGCCGCTTATGATGGGGATTCCCCACAAATCAGTGACGGGTCTCACAGTGAGCAGCATCGCTGAATTCGGCCGCAATGTCTTCATTCAGAACAGGAGAGGGGAGCGCAGGCAGATCCAGCTTGGCCGCGTGCATCACATGGGGCGTACGGAGGCGAGCACAGTAAAACTTGATCTGGACAGCTTCACATCACACTGTTTCATCACCGGTTCCACAGGATCAGGTAAGTCAAATACGACCTACTGTCTGTTGGAGAAATTTATGGAAAATAACGTTCCTTTCCTGGTCATTGAACCGGCAAAGGGAGAATATAAAGATGCATTCGGAGCAGTTCCGGGCATTCATGTATTCAGCACGAATCCGAGGATCGGGGAGATGCTGAAGATCAATCCGTTCCGGTTTGATCCGAATATCCATATCCTGGAGCATCTGGACCGTCTGATCGAGATCTTTAATGCCTGCTGGGAGATGTATGCGGCGATGCCGGCGATCTTAAAGGACGCGGTGGAGAAAGCATATATTGCAAAAGGATGGGATCTGCTGAATTCCGTGTATATGAATGAGGGAGAACCGGAGTATCCGACGTTCATGGATCTTCTCGAGATTCTGCCGAAAGTAATACAGAATTCCGGATATTCATCCGATACCCAGGGAGATTATACCGGAGCTCTCGTAACACGTGTCAGCTCTCTGGCAAATGGTATCTCCGGACAGATTTTCTGTGACTGCTATGACGTTCCGGACAATATCCTGTTCGATGAAAATGTAGTTGTAGACCTGAGCCGTGTGGGGGCAGCGGAGACAAAGTCGCTGATCATGGGCGTCCTTGTCCTGAAACTTTCAGAGTACCGTATGGCAAATGCAGACGAGGCAAACAGCGGACTCAGACATATCACGGTCATGGAGGAGGCCCACAATCTCTTAAAGCGTACAAGCGGAGAGGGAGCCGGAGGATCTACGGTGATCGGAAAATCCGTGGAGATGATCTGCAGCAGCATTGCGGAGATGCGTACTTATGGAGAGGGATTTATTATCGTTGACCAGTCTCCGACAGCGGTGGATATCGCAGCGATCAAGAATACGAATACAAAGATCATCATGCGTCTTCCGGAAGAAAAGGACTGTGAGGCGGTTGGAAATGCTGTGGGATTGGACGAAGAGCAGCAGAAAGAGATCGCAAAGCTTGGAACAGGAATCGCAGTTGTTATGCAGAATAACTGGTTGGAAGCTGTGCTTACTCACAGCGATGCATTTTCGAATAAATATGAGAAGAAGTTTACTATGGTGAAACCGGCGGATATGAAGCGCCTCAGGGGCGCCGTGATCGGTGAGCTGGCGGTACAGTATATAGAGAAACGCAAGATGGATTACGGCAGGATGGAAACTTTGATCGACAGTCAGAATGTCCTTTCGGAGAAGAAAGCGGAGATGAAGAACTGTATGCAGGCAGTCATCGGCAGACTTTCGAAAGGAAGAGACATCAAGTTCTTCTGTAAGACACTGATGAATGTGAGCAGCTGCAGGAATCTGTTCGATATCCTTGAGAAAGACATTTTGTTTGAGAGAGGAAGCGACGGAATCCACTATGACAGGGACAATATCCTCGAGTGGCGAGAGAGCTTTGTCGACCAGCTGGGACGCTATATCGAACTTCCGCAGAGCATCAGAGAAGCCCTTTTCCAGTATCTTCTCTTTGCGAAAACACTGGAGAAGACAATCGTTGATTATGGCGCAATATATGACCTGTTGTATTAGGACGCAAGGCGGATTGCGGCTTTGACAGGTGATTTGAAAGGGGCGTAGAGAGAAGATGAGTCTTGAGAGTGGAGAGAAAAATAACGAGGTCAAAGAAGATCAGGAAGTAGAAAGACAGCGGGAAATCCAGCAGCAGGAAGAGGCCAAAAAAAATGCAGAGACGAAGCGCCGGGGCAGTGAGCTGGATGACAAGCAGAATCTGGATTCGCCGGAGAAAAATGAGGTAGATGAGGACTCTGAGAAGGATAAGGTAGACATCGAGAAGGAAACTGAGGATCCGAAGAAAGACAAGGAGGATACGGAAAAGAAGAAAGAATCAGAGAAAGAGACTGAGGACCCAGAGAAGAAGGAAGAGCCAGAGAAGGAAACTGAGGATCCGGAGAAAGACAAGGAGGACCCGGAGAAGGACAACGAAGATCCCGAAAAGGATAAGGAAGACCCTGAAAAGGAGACCGAGGATCCGGAGGATAAGGAAGACTCAGAGAAGGAAACCGAGGATCTGGAGGAGAAGGAAGACTCAGAGAAGGAGACCGAGGACCCAGAAAAGGAAACCGGGGATCCGGAAAAACATAATATGTCAGAGCTTCCGGAAAATGCGGAGATCGTTGACGCATCTAAAATTGATATGACCGATGCCCGCGGCATGGATGACGAACATTTCTGGGAGCATCACGGAAATACAAAAGAAGATTATATGAGGATCGCGGAGCATATCCCAGACGTCCAGAAAGAGCTGGACAGCGGGAAGACACTTGACGAAATCCGCGAAGATCCTGAGCTGAGAGATACAGTTGCTGCATATTATGACGCCGACAAGATGGTGAAAGTGGAAGAGAAACCTGACGGCAGTTATGAGTTCCAGGACGACGGAAGACATCGTGTCGCGGCGGCACAGGAATTGGGCTATGAGATCCCTGTCGATGTGGTAAACAAAGGAGAAGTTCAACAAGAAGGCGGGGATGCGGACGGGGCAGAGGTATCAGAAAATACGGAGACTATGGTGGAGAAAGGATCCTCCAAATCCATGGAGAACATTGAAGACAAATACAGCGATCTTCAGGAACGCTTTGATGATACGATGTATAATGATTCCGACAGAAAAAGCAAGGTCCAGGAGATCGAAAAACTCCATGAGGAAAATACCGAGGCGATTCAGGACGTCTCTGATAAGAAGCAGGAAGTGGACCAGCGAAAAGACGAGATCATGGAAAAAATCCGGGATATGCACATGAAGGACGAAGATGTGACTCCAGAAAATAATCCGGAACTCAAAGAGCTGAGCGAAGAGTACCATAAGTGTGAGGAAGACAGCTGCCGTCTCGACTATCTGCAGACCAAACTGGAAGATAATAATCTTCAGCTTGAAGAAAAGAAAGAAAATATCGAGGGCAAATCTCTGGATCAGATTATGGAAGGAAAAGAGTCTGTCAAATCCATGGAGAGCATTGAGAGAAGGTATGAAAAACTTCAGGAACGTTTTGATGGTGCGCTGTACTATACACCGGACAAGAAGAGTCAGGTCCAGGAGATGGAGAAACTTTATGGAGAGAATGCCCAGGCGGTTCACGATGTTTATGCCAGAAAGCAGGAAGTTGATCAGCGAAAAGATAAGATCATGGAAGAAATCCGTGACATGCATATGAAAGATGAGGATGTGACTCCGGAGAATAATCCGAAACTCAAAGCGCTGAACGCAGAATATCTTGCGTGTGAAAAAGAGAGCCACCGTCTTGGTTATTTACAGGGGAAGATAGAGGACAACAATCTGCAGATCGCAGAAGTCACAGGCAGGGACTATGTTGCTGCTTCTGATGAGTTTATGGCAAACGGCGGAGGACCTGAGGCAGAGGCTGCATATTATGAAAAATATCTGTCCAGTTCCCTTGAGAAACTGGACAGTAATGAGACTTCCGCTGTGGACGCCTATGCGTTTGCACAGTTGAAGGCACGGCTGGGAGATTCGATCGATCGTCTGGAGACAGCCTATGCACCGAATAAACCGGACGGGCCGGCAGTCCCGAAGGAGAAGATCGAAGAGCTTCGCAGCAAGATGGAGGAACTGGGCAGCAGATATGCGGAGGAATATAAGGATTGCAAATTCCAGCCTGACGGCACATACGACAGGACAGAGACGAAGAGCACGGAAGAGAAGGAGATTTTCTCTTCGGAGATAAAGACGGATCATGGAGAGAAAAGTTTTTCCGTGAGGAAAGGCTCCAGGGAGTCAAGACTGGACGAGAACCGCGTGATCTTTTCAGACCGGCTCAATACGATGAGTCACAGGGAAACTTCCGACGGGATGAAAGTAGAGTCGGCCTCCAGCAAAATTGACGACCAGGGTAATCTGTCAAAAAAAGAATTTTCAGCCAGTGTATTAAATTCGAATATAGAACGGAACTATGACAGCACAAAGAGCAAGGCCAGCGGTAAGGTGGAGACAAATCTTGCGAAGGCGGAGAGCAGCCGTGTCGAGCGAACAGAGACAGGCGTGAAGGAGACACATAAGAGCGTCACCATCGGGCATACCGAGGCCGGGGGAGAACTCAAAGTGGATGGTGGAAAGCTAAAAACGAAAGCCCAATATGAGAGCAGTGCGGCAGAAGCGAAGTTCGATCATGTAAGTATGAAAAAGAATGAGGAGGGCAAACTCGAAAAAGATTCCGAGATCAAAGGGGATGCTTCCATAGGAAAGACGGTGGTGAAACTGGAGGCCGATACCGGAGAAATGAAGGCGAAGGCAGAGGTTTCCAGTACGGCAGCAGAGGCAGGCGGCTCCTATTCTAAAAACGTAATGGGAGAAGAGCTGAAAGTAGAAGTTCGGGGATCACTCGGCGAAAAGAAAGCGGAAGCGGCGATGGATCTGAAGAATCTGGACGCCCATGCGAAAGCCGAGAGCAGCACCGTGGCAGGAAGTGTAAAAGCAGAGCTGGGCTCTCATAAGATCATAGACCGGTCAGGAAAGATCAACGAACAGAAGGCGGAAGTAAAATCGGAGGCTCTGTCGAAGGCGTCTGAGATCAAGCAGTCGGCGGAAGATACGAAAAAGAAACTTAGCAAACTGCACGATCTTTTGAAGAAAAAGACAGAATGAACATAGATATAGAAAAAGTGAAGGATAGGGAGTGACAGTATGAATGAGGTGATTTTAAAACTAGATCCATACAAAAACTTGAACATGGTATCCCTGAACCATCATCATCTATCACCGTACAGCGAGCTGAACAATTTTATGAAACAGCCCTTTTTTGCCTGGGCGGATCAGTTCTTTGACGCGGTGGAGAGGGAGATCAATGATGATTTTCATCTTTCCGTATGCTCGGAGGAGTTCGAGAAGCTGTTCTTTCAGGACATGGCGGAGATGGCAGATGCGTGCATTACTATCGGCACGACAGAGTTCAGGCTGAATACTCCGGTGAGAGAAAGACTTACCATGCTGGAGGAACTGAAAAATAAGTATCCCGATGCGGCGGCCGGAGAGAAACAGGGTGTGTCCTGCTATGTAGAGCAGGATGAGGGGCAGCAGCTGCAGGAAGGGTTCTACCGTGTGGACGATTACCGGGAGGCATTCGTGATCCTGGCAGCCGGCGAAGATCATCTGGAGGAATATATCGATGATGGAAGACAGCACATCATCCTTTTGGAAGGACATGCAAACGGGCTTCAGAAGATCGGAGGAAGCTTTGTATGGGTGGCTGAAAAAGACAGGATCCCCCGGATCCTGGATGCGGCAAGAGAGCGCTTTTTTGATATCCCGTATATCATAGATGAAGTGAGAAAGCTGGCGGTAAGAGCGGGAGTGTTCACTCCGGAAGAGAGAGAAAAATACGAGATCATACAGGCGACCACGCCTTACATAGCGGTGGATGCGATCCCGGCGATCGAGACCGGAAGATGCTTTTATCCATCTTACCGTATCATACCGGAAGGGGAAATGCTGCCGGACATCCGAATAGTTTCCCTGAACGAGGATGTATTGAGGACGGACGGAGGGATCCTTGCAGGAATCAAGCCCGGAAGGACCATTCTCGAATTCTACCGCGAGGAGGAAAATCTTCCGTTTGAGCGCAGGGAAGTGACAGTGTTTTATAAACATACGGTCCGTCAGATACAGCTGACATTGGCAGCGCCGGTGATGGGCGTGAATTACAGGCAGACGATCGGAGTGACTTTGAGCCCGCCGGATGCAGACGATGTGAACCGTCTGACATGGACCAGCAGTAATCCGGCAGTCGCTACAGTGGCGGCCGATGGAAGCGTTGTCTCCCATGCTCCTGGTAAATGCAGGATCACTTTGGCAGGAGAAGATGCGGAAGCCAGTGTGGATCTGGAAATACGTCCGCAATTGCAGATAATATCTCTTCCTGCGGATGAAGTTGAATGTTTTGTAGGGGAGACAGTGCCGATCAACGTAAGTGTGGCGCCGTCCAATGCTTTTAATAAAAAAGTAGAGTGGTGGACGAGTGACAAAACGGTAGCTGTAGTCGAGACAACTGAGTCAGGAAATTTCCGAATCCGCGGAATCGGTATCGGAGAATGTACCCTTACCTGCCGTGCGGTGGAGGGCGGGGCATCAGACTCTCTGGAAATGAAGGTGTACAGTACACTTCAAAGGAAGAAAAAGCGCTGGCTTTTTTCATAAATATCACATATGAGGAGGAATTTACATGTTTTGTAGAAAATGTGGAAAAGAAGTAGATCCAAATGATAGTTTCTGCTGGAACTGTGGAACAGCGATTCCGAAACCCGGAAATGCGTCTGAAGCACCGCAGCCACAGCAGTACACAGCGCAGCAGGAAGCACAGCCGACACCGCAGCCGCAGCAGTACACAACACCGCAGGCGGCGCAGCCGACACCGCAGCCACAGCAGTACACGACGCAGCAGGCGGCGCAGCCGATACCGCAGCCACAGCAGTATACAGCGCAGCAGGTAGCTCAGCCCCAGCATACTGTACAGCAGGAACCGCAGATGGCAGGTCCGGCGCCGACGCCGCAGATGTATGGCCCGCAGGATGCTGTACAGACTCCGGTTCAGGGCATGGAATCAGCTGAATATAGCAATAAGGTGGTAGATGTATCCAAAGAGACAGAGGAATATGATTACAGAAAACTTCCGACCGAGAAACCGACAGGAATCAGAAGTTTATATTTTATTGACTTCCTGCTGAGACTTACGGGAAAGTCCAATATTCCACTGTGTATCTACCTTGTACTCAATGTGGCCCTGATCGGATTATTCGTAATGGGATGTTTCGGACTGCCTGTGGGGTGGGGAATAGTATCGGCTCTGTTGCTCTACATTGCATCAATTTCCATTGCTATTTCACCAATCGGAGAGTTTATCCTTCGTCGTCAAAACGGGTGTAGAAAGATAGATGAAGTGGATGTTATCAACCGTCTTGAACCTCTTTTCAGGGAAGTTTACTATAAGGCGAAAAAAGGAAATCCAATGATCTCCAATGATGTCAGGCTGTTCATCAATGACGATGAGTGTCCCAATGCGTTTGCAACAGGCCGAAAGACGATCTGTGTTACAAGAGGGCTTCTTCAGTGGAGCGATGATGAGATCAAAGCAGCTCTCGGACATGAATTCGGGCACTTGGCCCATAAGGATACGGACCGTATCCTTGTAGTTGCCATTGGAAATACGGTAATAGAGGGAATCTGCATTATGTTCCAGGTTGCAGCCATCGTCATGGAAGTGATTATGGGAATCATTGCTGCGTTTATGAATAATGATGAAGGCATATTCCTGCATTTCATCGGAGCAGTATCCCGGTTTTTTACAATTGTGCTCATCCGTGCGTTCAATTGGATATGGACGCAGATTGGCGTGATGTTATGCATGAAGACCAGTCGTGATAATGAGTTCCTGGCAGATGAGTTTTCTTTTAACCTGGGGTATGGAAATGCACTTTGCCAGCTCCTTTCAACACTGCCTTCAGAGAAACCGAAAGGATTGTTTGCCAATCTGGCAAGCAGCCATCCGGAGAGCGCAAAACGTGTCGCGCATCTTCAGAGCCTCGGTGCTACATATGGAATCACAGAGTAGGAGGCGTTTGCATGGCATTCGGTAAGAAAAAACAGGAGAAAGAGCAGAAGGTAAAAGTTCAGACTGTTGCAATGAGTCAGAATCCACTGTATCAGCAGCAGGAGCGTTCTCTGAAGGAAAGCCTTACGGCAATCGGCATAGCAGCAGTGGCTGTACTCCTGTTCGTGGTGATCGTATCAAAATTCAGTTATTATTCGACGGGATACAACAGTGGATACGATTATGCCGGTACTGCCGTTTCTTCGAATGTGTCATCCTCGGTCGCAGATGATGAAGTTAATGTTACGGAGGAGACATACGATGGAGAAACGTATGCTGGTGCGGCAGAGAGTACGGCTGAAACCGGACAGGGGGAAGATATTTACAGAATAGAGGAAACAGAGGATTCATCGGATAGTTCTGCTGCGGAAGCATCAGAGGCGAATCAGGCAATGGCTTCTTCGGAGTATGGATCTGTGTCAGGGGAGTATATTCTGGAGGGCAGTGACATAAGGTATATCTCGGAAAGCGAGCTGACCGGTTTGACGGAAGATCAGCTTCGGTATGCGCGCAATGAAATTTACGCCAGACATGGAAGAAGGTTTGATGATGCGGGGTTGCAGAGTTATTTTGATTCAAAAGACTGGTATCATGGTACAATCTCCCCGGAAGATTTTGACGAAACGTCACTTAGTGAAGTGGAAAAGGCAAATCTAGAGACAATCGTGGCATATGAGTCTGCTCAGGGTTACAGATAACCATATGTCTTAAGGGTGAGGAGAAGATTATGGCATTTGGAAAGAAAAAAGAAAAAGAGAAGAAAGTGAAGATACAGACTGTCTCGGTGAGTAAGAATCCACTGTATCAACAGCAGGAAAGTCAGGTGAAAGAGGTGCTCTCAGCTCTGGCGGTCGCATTTGTGGCGATAGTACTGTTCTGTCTTATTGTATGGAAATTCAGTTATTATTCTACGGGGAATTCATACAGCAGTAACAGTGGTTACAGCAGTGGAAGTCCGGATCCGGGATATGATTCTCAGACGTTCGTTGCAGGGGAAGGAAGCGATGACAGTTCTGACAACGGAGATGTCCAGTTAGATGAGGAAGAGATCGATATGTCCCAGGTGGATGTGGATGCGGTGTCCAATGGATATGTGGAGCTTGTCGGACGCATAGTATCAGATGGAAACAACCTGTTCCTTCAGATGGATGAGCCTCTGAACTTCTATGTATTTGATCCAGTGCAGTCAGAAAACATTCTTGTACAGGGCGTCAATCAGCCTTATATAGCCGATTACAGTACGGTGCCTGTGTCTGATTATGAAGAGAGAACAGTTACGGCTGGCGGGAAGGTACGCTTCGATAACGGGAATATCATTTTCCAGATCAGTAATATCGTCAGTGCGGAACCGGAGCAGGATGATCCCGGGATACACCAGTATCAGATCGTGGTCGAGGACTGTACCTGGTATGATGCGTTTACCAGAAGCATCAATCAGGGAGGATATCTGGCAAGGATCAGTTCGCCGGAAGAATATCAGTATATCGTTGACATGCTCAACAGCGGAGGATATACGAATATCCATTTCTATCTGGGCGGACGCAGAGACGACACGGGAGTCGATTATTACTGGGTAAATGAGCAGAATGAATTTATGGGAGACTGCCTGAACAGCAGTGCATCCTGGTGCAGTTCATACTGGTATCAGAATGAGCCGAGTTTCCGGGATACCGGTTCGGATGCCAATGGAGAGATCACCGAGAATGTGATGAACCTGTTCTGCGTTTCAGGCTCATGGTATCTGAATGATTCTTCAGATAATCTTGCCGGAAATTATCCGGATCTTCTGAGCGGGAAAGTAGGGTATATCATTGAGTATGAGGAATAGAGGGAAAAGAAAAAAGGGAGGGATTCCAAAGGCATTGATCCTGATCGCGGCATGTCTGTTCATCTGCCTGTGTATCCTTGCCGTGGTCCTGTATCGGAATGCAGGGACAGAGAAAGTTTCGGATACAGACAGCAGCGAAACGACAGCAGAAAATGAGACCGGCGGAGAGAAAGAAGAAACCGTATCGGAGGAGGAGCAGAACAGGGAGAAGATCCAGAGTATTATTGACAACATGACTCTTGGAGAAAAGGCTGCCCAGCTTTTTATGATCACTCCGGAAGCTCTTACGGGCGTAGGTCAGGCGGTTCAGGCAGGGGAAGGGACGAAAAACGCCATCGAAGAATATCCGGTAGGCGGGATCATCTATTTCTCTCAAAATCTTCAGGATCCGGAACAGGTCAGAACAATGACAGAAAAGAGTCAGGAGTATTCCATGGATCGGATCGGCCTTCCGCTGCTGCTGTCTGTTGATGAAGAAGGCGGCGCGGTGACAAGATTCGGAGATAATCCTCAGTTTGGATTTGACGCGTCGGCAGATATGAAGGCGATCGGGGAGTCGGGAGATACGCAGCAGGCGTACGATCTGGGAGCGCGGATCGGCGGTTTCCTGGCGGATCTTGGGTTTAACATGGACAATGCCCCGGTTGCAGATGTTCTGAGCAATCCCGAAAATACTGTGGTCAAGGACCGCTCTTTCGGATCGGACAGCAGGGTTGTGTCGGAAATGGCGCTGGCAGAGTTGAAAGGTCTTGAAAGCCAGGGAATCACAGGAGTCCTGAAGCATTTTCCAGGTCATGGAGCGACTGCAGCGGATACGCACGAGGGGTACGCATATACGGACGCATCGCTGGAAGAGATGAAAGAAAATGAACTCATTCCGTTTATTGATGGAATAGAGGCGGGCGCTGATGTGATCATGGTCGGACACATTTCCTGTCCCGGGGTGACGGGAAATGATGAACCGGCGTCTCTGTCGGAAAAGATGGTCTCGGATATCCTCCGTGATGAACTGGGATTTGACGGGGTGGTGATTACGGACGCCATGAACATGGGTGCTGTTTCAGAGATGTATTCTTCATCGGAAGCGGCGGTGAAAGCGATCCGCGCAGGTGTGGATATGCTTCTGATGCCGGCGGACTTCAAGGCGGCATATGAAGGGATCCTCAGTGCTGTGGAGAGTGGCGAACTTACGGAAGAGAGGATCAATGAGTCTCTGTACCGGATCATTGAATTGAAGCTTAAGATGGCCGGCGAGATCGGAGGGACAGAAGGCGGTGAAGGTCAGACTGCGGAGAACAACGTTCAGACACAGCAGAAAGCAGAGGAGAAACTGCAGAGTAAATATACAGTAGTCATAGACGCGGGACATCAGCAGCAGGGAAACAGTGACCAGGAACCCGTGGGCCCCGGAGCGTCGGAGATGAAGGCTAAGGTTGCATCCGGGACAAGCGGCGTGTCGACAGGGATTCCGGAGTATCAGCTTACCCTTGACGTATCCATGAAGCTGAAGGCAGAACTGGAAGAGCGGGAATATCAGGTTGTGATGGCCCGGGAGACAAACGACGTGGATATCTCGAATGCGGAAAGGGCAGAAGTCGCAAATGACCTTGATGCGGATGCCTTTATCCGTGTCCATGCCAATGGCAGTACGGACAGCAGTGTGAACGGGATGATGACAATCTGCCAGACTCCGGATAATCCATATAATGGGGCGCTGTACGATCAGAGCAGAAAACTTTCGGATTCGGTACTGGACTGTGCAGTCGCAGCAACAGGCGCCCGGAAAGAGCGTGTGTGGGAGACAGATACGATGAGCGGGATCAACTGGGCGCAGGTACCTACAACGATCGTGGAGATGGGATATATGACAAACCCGGAAGAGGATGAAAAAATGGCGGACGAGGAATATCAGAACCAGATCGCTGCGGGAATTGCAGATGGAATAGACACTTTTTTTGGATTGTGATCCTGGCGCGGGCTTTTTGAAAAAAAGACAGGATAAAAATAATTTGACGTATTGCAGGAATTCTGGTATAATTTACGAGATGCGTGAGTAGAATATTCATGCATCCCGTATAAGGCGCAGTAGCCAAGTGGTAAGGCGTGGGTCTGCAACACCCTGATTCACCGGTTCAAATCCGGTCTGCGCCTCTTTTTTGAAGGCAGGGGGAAATGCTGAAGAAGCGGCATTTCTTCCTGCCTTTTACGTATATGGAAAATGGATGAGGTCTCTGGAGAATACGGAGGAAAAGGAAGGGTAACGAGGATGGAACAAAAGCATGAATCTGATATGACGCCAAAGGAAAAAAGACAGGCGGAGATTGAAAAGCTCCGCGGGATGAGCCTGGGGGAGAAAGCGGGTTATCTCTGGACCTACTATAAAATCTGGCTTCTCATTCCGGTGATCCTGATCATCGTGATCTGGCAGGGGATACAGATCTATCATAATGTCCGGGAAGTGGAACTGCTCTCGATCGGGATCGCGGATACAGGGCTGGATACGACAAGCGGACAGGAGGCGCTTGAAAGTGATCTGCTGGGACTGCTCGGAACCGGGGACAAATATGAGGTTATAACGCTGGATACAGGAATCAGTTCCGGAGATGACTCCGCCGCTGTAATGAAGCGTGCGACTGTGATGGGGGCGGGAACGATGGATATGCTGATCTGTGGAGAAGAACTCTATGAAGAGTATGAGGCACAGGGAGCTTTTGCGGACTGGGAGGAGATCCTGGGAGAGGATTACGGGAAATACGAGAAATATTTTGATGACGGACGCCTGGAACTCTCGAAGAGCGCACGCTGGGATGCCTATGGGGTGGTCGCATACGAACCAGTATACGCCGGAGCTCTTGTCGGGGCGGATAAGACAGACGTGTTCCGGCAGTTTGCCGAGTATTTTCTGAGTGATATGCAGTGAGAAAAATGTAAAAAATTATGTTCTTTAATGTTCCTTTAATTTTTCTCATTTATACTGGATACAGGATAAGGACAGGAGGAGGGACATATGAAGAGCAGATATATATTGACAATGACAGGGATCATACTTGCATTTGCGCTTCTCACAGGATGCGGTTCGGTATCAGGCAGGGGAACTCAGGCTGGTGGAAATACAACGGACAGTGGTTCGGCAGAGAGGGAAGAGGAACTTCAGGCGGAGATCGATTCCCTGAGAGAGGAACTGGACGCCCTGAAAAATGCTCAGAGTTCACAGGATGTATCTGGAGCAGACAACACATCTGCATCGGGAACTGCGGACAATGCGCAGGATCAGAGTTCGCAGAGCGGCAGTGCTTCGGGACAGAGCGGAAGCGGCGATGCTGCACAGAGTCAGGATAATGTGGAAGGCAGTTCAGGAACAAGGAGCGGAGGACAGACGTCTTCCGGCGCGCAGATCAGTCTGGAGGAAGCGATGCAGATCGCACTTGACAGGGTTCCGGGCGCCACAGAGCAGAACATCTCCATTGAACTGGAGAGAGACGACGGCTGGCTGATCTACGAAGGGGATATCCTGTACAACAGGATGGAGTACGAGTTCGAGATCGATGCGCAGAGCGGAACGATGCTGAAATGGGAAGAGGAAGCGTGGTAGGAAAAGCCTGACGGAATACTGACAAGAAAGATCGGGATAATGACGAGAATAGGGAACCCGGAAATACAGATCCAGAGATGGATTGTATTTCCGGGGTTTTTATTTAATAGGAAACTTCGGTTTGCTCTGAAAATCTTAAGAACTAAAATCGGTGAAATGATTGTGGCGCAGACACGAACATAGTATAATAAAAGTGAGAAAATTTAATAAAATAATGTGAATAATCTGAAAATATACAAGCGGATTATTCACCAGTGAAAGGAGGGAGCAGTATGAATAAAGCAAGAAAAATCATGGCATGGATGATGACAGTGGCCATGGCGCTTGGGATGGGGACAACGGTGTCGGCGGCTGAACTGATGATCACAAGTCAGCCGGAAGATGCAGCTTCCGCCGAAGGAAGCACCGTGATATTTGAAGTTGCGGCAGAGCCGGCGGAAAATGTTACCTATCAGTGGCAGCAGGGAATTTTGCAGGAGAAAGAAGATGAGGACGAGAAGCCTGTTTATTCCTGGACGGATATACCGGAAGCTGATGGGGTCAGATATGAACACAAGGTCACGGCAGCGGATCTGAGCGGAAATGTATTATACCGTTGTCAAGTGAGCCTGAATGGCGAGAAAGTGTATTCTGAAAGCGTATCGGTGAAAGAAGTGGATTTGGACAGTGAACCGGCAGACGAGCCTGGGCAGGAACCTGACGAAATAATTCAGGAAGGTCCAGGAGCGGAGCCAGAACTGACGGAGCCGACGGAGTCAACAGAACCGGAGTCAACAGAACCGGAATCAACAATTCTGTTGAATGGTCTGAATGATCCGACTGGCGAGCCGAGTGATCCGTCAGGAGAGCCGGCTGTACAGGCAGGCGGGGCAGATGATCCGGCAGAAGAGCCGAACGTGCAGACGGAAGAGCCGAATGTGCAGACAGAAGAGCCGACCGAACCGACTGGCGAGCCGGATGTACAGACAGAAGAGCCCGCGGAACCGCCGGAAGCCCCCAAACTTGTGAGCCGGACGGATACGATGCTGGAAGTAGAGGTGCTTCAGGGACAGCAGTACCGGATCGATCAGAATGAATGGCAGGACAGCGGAAAGTTTGAGGGACTTACTCCGGATACGGAATATGAGATCGAGACAAGAATGGCAGGAGAAGGAGAGCAGGCTCCCGTGAGCGATCTGTTGAAGGTGAGGACGATGAGAGCCGGAGCCGGTGCACCGGAGCTGCCGAACCTGGAGTTTGCCGGAGTGGACAGCATAGAGGTCACGGTGGTTGAAGGAGCGGAATATGCGATCTGTGAAGGCAGAGCGGCCGCAGATCAGCAGTGGAACTGGCAGACGTCCCCGGTGTTCAGCGGTCTGAAAGTGGGAACGGAATATTCAATCGCAGCCAGAATCGCCGGAACAGAGGATCAGATGCCGGGAGAGACAAGTGAAATTCTGATTGCATCTACCGAGAAATATTCGGCAGACCCCCTTGCCAGACCGGAACTGATTTCGGTCAGCGATACGAGGATCGAAGTGAAAGCAGTCAGCGGACAGGTGTACGCGATCTACAGGGGAAATACGATGCCGGAAGGATTGAACTGGCAAAACAGCGGGATTTTTGAAAAGCTGGATCCGGCCACAGTATACCGCATCGTGACGAAGACCCCGGAGACGGAGGATCACAAGGAAAGTGTTGTGAGTGAGGCGCTGGCTGTGACGACAGAGAAATCCCCGACAGAGGCTCCAGAAGCCCCCAAACTGACAAACAGAAGCCAGACCGTTCTTGAGGTGGAGAAAAAGACCGGGCAGGAGTACTCGATCGATGGAGGAAAAACTTGGCAGGCAGGAGGGCGGTTTGAAGGGCTGAAAGCGGAGACAGCTTATGAGATCACGGCAAGGATAAAAGAAACGCCGACCGCTGCGGCAAGTGCGGCGAGCCAGCCGCTTAAGGTTTCCACACTGAGATATCCGATCAAAACCAGTACAAATGAAAATAAGATCACGGGTATCCGCAATGGACAGATTATCAAGGTCAATAAGAACATAAAATTTACTGCGGAAGGCGGAGGAATGAATATCGAAGAGCCGATCGAAGGGGATGTAAGATACGTTCCGGTCAAATGGCAGGGACTGACGGAGGGAACCTGGAAGGAGGCGCCCTACACGGCCACTGTAAAAGCAGCGAAAAATGGAACCTACACTCTCAAAGTCACGTTTGACAGACAGGTGTATAAGAACGGGAAATGGGTATCTGACGGAGCGGATGATATCAAATCTGTCCAAGTCAGAGCTACAGAGACCGGCAAGGCGGCAGTGAAGACCGGAGACGAGACGCAGTGGATGCTGTATCTGATCCTTCTGGCAGCCGGAGCAGGCGCTACGGTGACTGCAGGAGCGGTTATGAGAAAGAGAAGGAGGGCGTAAGAAACATAAATGCATAAGGGACGAATAAACGGAACCTGCCGCGCAGTGGTTTCTGCGCGGCAGGTTTTATGATGCCGGAAGGCTAGTCAGAATGTTTATCTTAAGACTCATTCAGCAGAGATCTGTTTGTGAAGAACAGTTGTTTCGGACTTTTGGGTTTGTCAGGCATACTCATCCGTATACGGTCTTCCTCTACCAGCGGCATTACATATTTCTGGATGGCATAGGAAGTAGAATTCAACCCGAGAAATTCACAGATTTCTTTTTTGGTGCGGGGCGTTATACAGAACAGGAGGAGATCATGATCCCCGGGCCTTTCTTCCTGGGTCTGACGGGAAGGTTCTTTGGACTCCAGTTCCTTTCTGAAACACACTTTAAAACTTCCGCGTTCATCTGAAAATTCGGGTTCCTTCAGACCATATCCGGCCATTTCTCTGCGGATTGTAGGTATTCCGGAGTACCGGTTTTCTGTAATTCCCATTACTTCAAGAGCCAGTGCAAGAACAGGATTTCGTGTATCAGGCTGTACCTTGCCCAGCTGGTCGGCTTTGATGCGTCCGTAGATTCCGCCCGGACTTCGGATCTCTATTCTGTCATCAAACATGATCAACTGAACGGGCATTGCCTCAGTATGCATACTGTAATCCCGATGTACCAGTGCGTTTAGTATGGCTTCACGAACTGCCGTGAGCGGGTAGTCGGTCCGATCTGCTCTTCTTCCTGTGTCAGGATCGATGATGGTATGGTGACGCATATTCCTCTTCACGAACTGGAGGGCAGTTTCCAGCATTTGCGGGATAGTTCCTTCGATTCTCTCATTATCTGTAAATCGTTCGCCGAGATCTCCTGTTTCGCCCATTTCCGTTCCGGGAATTACCATGGCTATAATGGAAAAACCGGGAAAAAAGGCCTGTGGATACGGACAGAACAGCATGACTGCGGTTAAAGTCAGAACACCATCCCTAGTAATGCTCATCAGTTCACAGATTGTATCATCAGACAGATTTGATAAATTCGGTTTTCCTTCTTTCAGCTTTTTGACGTAGGCTTCCAGCATTTGTGTATCGATCGTCTTCATAGTCGCTCTTGGAACAGTACGGATATCATCCTGATATTTTTTCCGAAAAGCTTCATAGCTGTAAATTTCATATTCGGTCATTGGTTCATCACTGTCACCGGAACGAATATACGAGCCTTTGATCCGCCCGACTCCTTTGTAATAGCAGGGGCGTTCTGAAAGATCCACGGAAGGAATTTCAGCAGAGACAAAAATCTTGCCGTCTTTTTCCGCGACAGTAAAGAGCGGTCTGACTACAGGCTGCATCTGGAGACATTGGCTGTTTACCTTCTTTTGCAGATCCTGTGGGTCATATACGCCTGTTTCCTGAAAGTCATTGTCTTCATCCACACCGAAAATGATGATTCCGCCGTCGTCCTGATTGGAAAAACTGGAAAGAGTATCGAACAGTTTACGGGGGCAGCCCTTTGCGGCGCATTTGATTTCCATTGTTTGAGTTTCAGATTTGTGCTGTTGTATCTGTCTCTTATACACATCTCCGAGCCCACGAGACCCTAAGACATCTC
>ERZ1090862.335-NODE-335-length-21135-cov-18.075095_pt1 | contig 21135 bp, 20 predicted proteins | sample MGYA00478481_ERZ1090862 | MGnify/ENA primary metagenome ERZ1090862 (study PRJEB33644, sample SAMEA5815745) | chicken gut metagenome | biome: Chicken; feature: Gastrointestinal Tract; material: Caecum | place: Ireland | collected 2019-01-01 | study: A study of the... | reverse complement strand
CATATGGCTCAAATAACAGCTTTTTCATATACAACAGCATAGGCGCCGAGGCGGATACTTCGGCAATAATTTCCTCGCTTTTAAAGCAGGGCAAAAGCGTACTTCTGCCACGCGTGGAGGGCAAAGATATGGTCGCCGCCCCTTACGGAAAGTTAAAGGCGGGCTTTGGCGGCATACCCGAACCCGTCACGCAGGCCTTCCGCGGATATGCTGCTGTAACGGTAATTCCGTTGCTTGCCATAAATCCGCGCGGGTACAGGCTGGGCTACGGCGGCGGCTTTTACGACAGATATTTAAGCGGCGCACAAACCATAAAAGTCGGCCTGGGCTATTCTTTTCAGCTTACGGAAAAGTTTGAAGAGGACGCCTGGGACCAGCCGTTGGATGCGTTCGTGTGCGAAAAAGGCATAATCACATTTGAAAAATCATTAAAAGGCGGCATAAATTGAGGGTTATAAGCGGAAAATACCGCGGCCTTGTGCTTGCGGAGTTCAAGGGCAGGGACATTCGTCCCACGGCCGACAGGGTAAAGGAAAGTCTTTTCAATATAATTTCATCGGAAATAGTCGGCTCGCGCGCGCTCGATTTGTTCTGCGGCAGCGGAAGTCTGGGCATAGAGTGCCTCTCCCGCGGAGCGGAATTCGTGCAGTTCAACGATATCTCCGCGGACAGCATAGCCGTTCTCAATAAAAATCTGGCGCGTATGCGCGGCGAAAATTTCCGTGTAACCCGCGGCGACTGGAAGGCATGTTTAAGCGCGCTAAAGGACAAGTTCAATCTTATCTTTATCGACCCGCCGTATGCCGATGATTGCGGCATATATGCCACCCAATTTGTGTTTGAACACTCCGTTTTGGCTGACGGCGGCACGCTTGTATATGAGCGTGACCGTGCATTTTCTGGCGAAATTGCGGGTGCAAGAGTGTTCGATGAAAGAAAGTACGGAAAGACGTACCTCACTTTTTTCACTACTTCTGATAAATAAACTGTATAAAACACAGCCTATAAAAAGCGTACTGTGGCAATAATATTTAAAGTTACGGGAAATAACATAATATGAAAAAGTGCGTATTTGCAGGCACGTTCGACCCGCCCACGTCGGGGCACGAGGCTGTAGTGGAGGCCTGCCTTAAAATTTTTGATGAAGTCGTTGTGGCTGTAATGGTCAATACTGCAAAAAAGCCGCTCCTTTCTGAAAGTCAGCGTGCGTTTTTGCTTGAAAAACTGTTCAGGGACAAGCCGCAGGTAAAAGTTACAGTGTTTGAAGGTGCCGCCGTGGACCTTCTTGCAAGGGAAAATACTATTTTTTATGTCCGCGGCGTGCGCAACGGCATTGACTATGAGTATGAAACGGCCGACTTTCTTGCAAGCAAAAAGCTTATGCCCGAGCTGGTGGAGATATACATCCCCGCCGAGCAGGACAAGGTGCAGATAAGTTCGACCCTTGTAAAAAATTCGGTAAAATTCAGAAAGGAGCTCTTCGATTACGTACCAGAGGCGGTAAAGGAGGACTTTCTTTCCATGCTGGAGGAAAAAGATGTTTGAAAAACAGATAAAGATACCCGAACCCGAAGAAATCAAGGCAATGGTGCCGCTGCCTGAAAACCTTAAAAAGATAAAGGCGGAGCGCGACAGACTGATAACGGACGTAATCACGGGCAACAGCAAAAAGCTGCTTGTCATAGTCGGACCCTGCTCCGCGCACGAACCCGACCCCGTGCTTGGCTACGTGGAAAGACTGGGCAGACTTAATGAAGCGGTCAGCGAAAAGATTGTGCTTGTGCCCAGAATATATACCAACAAACCGCGCACAAAGGGCGTAGGCTACAAGGGCATGTTCTCCCAGCCCGACCCCACCAAAGGTGAGGATATTTTAAAGGGCATCCTCACCATACGCAAACTCAACGTAAGGGCGATAGAGGCCAGCGGACTTTCCGCCGCGGACGAAATGCTGTATCCCGCCAACTACGACTATCTTGACGACCTTCTTTCATACGTTGCGGTTGGCGCGCGTTCAAGCGAAAATCAGCTTCATCGCCTTGTCGCAAGCGGAATAGACGGCCCCGTTGGCATAAAGAACCCAATGAGCGGCAGCGTGCTTGTAATGCTCAATTCCATATACGCCGCACAGAGTCCGCAGGTGTTCAAGCTCAACGGCTGGCAGGTAAAGACGGGCGGCAACCCGCTCGCCCACGCAATACTGCGCGGCGCCGTGGACAGCTACGGCAACGATATTCCCAATTTCCACTATGAAACAGTCATGCAGGTGGCGGAAGGGTATGCGCAGTCGGGACTTGCAAACCCCGCAATAATAATAGATTCCAACCATTCCAACAGCGGTAAAAAGTTCCGCCAGCAGATAAGAATCTGCGAAGAGGTAATGCAGAACAGAATCTACGACAAGGACTTCAAAAATATAGTAAAGGGCTTCATGATAGAGAGTTTTATAGAGGAAGGCAATCAAAAGGAGGATGTGGTTTACGGCAAGTCCATAACCGACCCCTGCCTCGGCTGGGAAGATACAAAGCGCCTCATTCTCGATATAGCGGAAAAAGTATAAATACAAATTGGTGCGGCAATATGCCGCAATTATTACAAAAAATCTGCAGTTATGGCGGCCAGTCTTAACAAAAAAATATGACCGTATGACGGCATAAAGGGGGTGCGCAATGTACAAAAATGTAAGCTATCTCGGTCCGCAGGGCAGTTATTCTTATGTCGCGGCAAAAAAGATGTGCCCCGATGCGCACCTTATTCCCTGCATAACATTCGCGGCTGTGGTAAGGCAGCTTCTCGATGGACTGGCCGACGCGGCCGTTCTCCCCATTGAAAACACGTTAAACGGCGGCGTGTTGCAGAATATGGATTTGTTGCAGAACAATCCTTCGCTCTGCGCCGTCCGCGAGCACACTCTCCGCATAGACCACCGTCTTATAACGCTTGCGGGGGCGGATAAGGGTGCGATAAAGCGCATTTATTCCCACCGTCAGGCGCTCGACCAGTGTTCGGAGTTTTTGCGTAAAAACTATCCCGATGCACAGCTGATTGCAGAAAATTCCACGGCGGCCAGCTTGTCGCGCATAGAGAGCGCGCAGGACGCCGCAATCGCGGGGCCTCACTCGGCGGGTGTTGGATTAGATGTGTCGGAGGAGTGCATCTCCGATGAAAAAAACAACTTCACGCACTTTCTGCTTGTTGTAAAGGGCAGTCTGCCAGAAGATTTTTCAAGCAGCAGAGTTTACTTTACAATTACCTGCAACCACGTGCCCGGCGCGCTTTTGAAAATGTTGTCGGTAATATACGAAAACAATCTGAATATGACCAAAATAGAGTCCCGTCCCATAAAGGAGCGGCCGGGCGAATACCGCTTTTTCATTGAGATTGAAGGCGACTATTCCAGGTCAGATACAAAGCGCGCGCTTGAAAGCATTAAGGCGGCGGCACATTCCTTCCGCATACTCGGCGCATATTAAAAAATTTGCGTTATTTGCGGCATATACAGGGGTCAATTTAACATATGGCCAGCAGAATTGCAAAACATAACACGCCCTGCACAATCTTTACGGCCACAAATTTTAATGAATTTACTCCCGCTTTTGTCAGGTAGCTCAGCTGTTGGAACAGCACGCACAGTCCGCCGCTCGTCACAAGGAAACCTGCAAGCGGAACGGAGAAAGGCGAGCCCGCTTTTGCAAGTGCGGCGCACCCGCCCGTCATTTCAATGAGTCCCCGCGCCGCCGCGTGCGCCGTTGCCTCGTCGGTAAACAGCATAAAAATTTTTTCGGCGGGCATAAGAAGGCAGTAATCTTCCGCCATGGCTGAGAGCGTATAAAAGAAGGCGATGAATGCACCCGCCGTCAGTGCGGACTTCACCGACCCGAAAAAACATTCCTCTAAAATATTTGCATTATTCATTTGCACGGCGCAGATTTCCCGGGATGTCGGCTGTGACTTTTTGCCCATAAGCGCAAGAATTACACCCGTAAACAGCACGGCCGCAAGGTGTGCGGCAATGAGTTTTGCACCAATTGCCGCGCTTGCAAACATTCCTGCGCCGACCGTACCCGCAAGAAAGACAGGTCCGCAGGCCGTGCATATAAAGGCAAGCTTTTCCGCGCCGCGGCTGTCGGTTTCGCCCGACTCATAGAACAGCGTCACGTTGCGTGCGCCCGCGGGATAACCCGAAAGCAGACCGAGAAGTATGCAGACGGGGGCGCAGGACGGTAACTTTGCCCTTTTGCAGAGCCATCCGAACTGACGGGAGATTTTCTCCGCCGCGCCGCTTGCTATCAGCAGCGAACAAACCACCATGAACGGAAAGAGTGCGGGCAGAACGCATTGCGCCCACAGCGCAACTGCCTCCGCACACGCCGCAGTGTATCTTTCTGGGCGCGTTAAAATTGCAATAATAACTGCAAGGCAAATGCAGGTTATCAGCACATAAAAAATAGCTCTTTTTACCTTTCTCCCCGAAATTTTTTTAATGCGGGGCAGCCGCTGTCGGCTGTATGATTGCGACAGAGAGTTCATCAATAAAAATTATTTGAATAACGGAGAAATTATGAGTAAAAAATTGGGACTTGCGCTCGGCGGTGGCGGAGCGCGCGGCGTAGTGCACGTCGGAATTTTAAAGGCGCTTGAAGAGGAGGGTATAAAACCTTACTGCATTTCCGGCACATCAATGGGTGCGATAGTGGGCGCCTGCTACGCCAGCGGAATGTCCGTTGATACTATCCGCAGCGAAATGCTTAAGCTTAAGACGTCGGACATAATCGATTTCGGCGTGCCGTTTACCAGGCTCAGCCTTCTGCGCAGCAACAAGCTCCAGAAACTGCTTATAAAGCACATAGGCGAAATTACATTTGAAAATCTTGAAATACCGTTCTCCTGCACGGCAGTTGACCTTCTCAACGAAAAGTTGTACGTGTTTACGGAAGGTCTGGTTGCAAAGGGAGTGCAGGCCTCGGCAGCCATACCCGGCGTGTTCAAACCCATTGAACACGAGGGAATGTTGCTTGTAGACGGCGGAGTTTTATGCCGCGTACCCGTAAGGCAGGCAAAGGCTCTCGGCGCAGACGTGGTTATTGGCATAGATGCGATAAAGAACACGGGCGACCCCGTAAAGGAACTTACCAGCATACCCTCCGTGCTTATGCGCGTATTTGATACTCTCGACAATATAAACGTGCGTGCAGAAAGGCGTGCGCCCGACTACCCCTGCGACCTGCTGCTCGAGCCTGAGCTCAACGGCATAAGCCAGTTTGCGGTAAAGAATCTGGACAAGGTGTACGAGGAGGGCTATCAGCTCGGCAAGGAGAACATTGAAAAAATCAAGGAACTGATTGCCGATTAAGCGCGGCTTTGACGCCGTAATGTGCAGACTTTTGCTCTGCGGGTTGCGTTCGGCGTAAAGTTTGCTCTTCTTTTTTTGCGGCGAATACATTCAGTATTTTGCCGATTGCGGCCTTATTAAAAAATCCGCGCAAAAATGTCGTGCGGACAAAATATAACTTTTTATTATGGATCTTTTTGACTTTAACGGAAACGAAGAGAGTGCAAAGCCGCTTGCCGAGCGCATGCGTGCAAACAATCTCAATGAATTCATAGGGCAGAAGCACATTGTTGCGGAGGGCAGCCTTCTGCGGCGCGCAATCTCTCTGGACAGACTGGGCAGTTGCATATTCTGGGGCCCTCCTGGAACGGGCAAGACGACGCTTGCCAACATAATAGCCTCCACAACGCACGGCGAGTTTATCAAACTGAACGCCGTTCAGGCGGGCGTAGCCGATGTTAAAAAGGCGGTGGAGCAGGCGCGCGACAACTTAAAGATGTACGGCCGCCGCACATACCTCATGCTGGACGAGTGTCACCGCTTCAACAAGACTCAGTCGGACAGTCTTCTGCCCGCGATAGAGCAGGGTACGATAATATTCATAGGTTCCACAACGGAAAATCCCTATGCCTCGATGACGCCCGCAATCGTTTCGCGGTGCAGGGTCTTTGAATTCAGAAGACTCTCCGAAGAGGACATAAAGGGTGCGCTTTTAAAGGCGCTCAAAGACAAGCGCAAAGGGCTGGGGACATACTCCGCATCGGTTGACGACGATGCAATAGACCACATCGCCAGAATGGCGGGCGGCGACCTGCGTACGGCTTACAACGCGCTCGAGCTTGCCGTGCTCACCACGCCTCCCCAGGCAGACGGCACGATAAAGGTGACCATAAAGGACGCCGAACAGTCTATACAGCGCAAGGCCCTCTCCTATAACGAGGACGAATATTACGACTATCTTTCGGCATTCTGCAAATCTCTGCGCGGCAGCGACTCCAACGCCGCGCTCTACTACGCAATGCGCCTTATCGAGGGCGGATGTGACCCCATGACGGTTGCGCGCAGACTAGTAATTCATTCGGCGGAAGATGTGGGAATGGCCGACCCTCAGGCGATGGTGGTGGCAACCTCTGCAATGTACGCGCTTGAAAAGACGGGCTATCCCGAGGGGCTCATACCCCTTTCAAACGCCATAGTGTACGTCTGCGAGGCGCCCAAGAGCAACGCGGCGTGCGCGGCGTATCACGCGGCTATGGAGGACGCCCGCAACATACGCGACGACGACGGCGTTCCGCCCTATCTCAAGGACAATACATTCGGCGACAAGGCAACCAAGGCGCAGAGTCTTAAATATAAATATCCGCACAACTATGCCGAAGGGTATGTGGAGCAGCAGTATCTTCCCGATAAGCTCAAAGACAGGGTATACTATGTGCCCAAGGATATAGGTTTTGAACAGACGGTAAAAAAGATACGCGAAAAGAAGGGTAAACTCAGATAAATACTTTACATACGTATGCCGCAGATTTCTGCGGCAGAAATTTTTTGGAGGCAATATGAAGGTTTCCGAGCGTCAGGCGGAGGAAATAGCCCGCCTTGCCCGTCTTGAATTTTCTTCGGATGAGATGAAGGACTTTATTTCGGGCTTTGAAGAGATGATAGCTTTCTGCGAAGGAATGGGCGGAGATTTGCAGGCGGAAACGCATCGCCCCGCGAAAGAGCTTGATTGTTTAAGGGAGGACGCGGTGCAAAACTCCCTTCCCGCCGATAAGTTATTGAGCGGAGCGAAGAGCGACAACGGCTTTTTTGTGGTAAAGAGGGTGGTGAAATGAGCGGCAGAATAATGGCGCTTGCCCGCCTTTTAAGGGAGCGCAAAATTTCATGCAGGGAACTGATTGACCGCTACATATGCCGCATCGAACGGCTTAACCCGCTGCTCAATGCATATGTCTTTACTGCAGCCAGGCAGAGCTATAAGCAGGCGGAGCGGGCGCAGAAAATGATAGATGGCGGCTGCGGAGATATTCTCTGCGGCATACCCGTTGCCGTAAAGGACAACATATGCACGGAGGGCGTACCCACAACGTGCTGTTCAAAAATTCTGCAAGGGCACGTCCCCTTATACAGCGCATATGCCGTGCACAGACTGGAAGAGCGCGGCGCCATACTGCTCGGCAAAACCAATATGGACGAATTTGCAATGGGTTCCTCTTCGGAAACATCCTGCTACGGCGCGCCGTCAAATCCTGTAAATTTAAGTAAGTCGGCGGGCGGCTCTTCGGGCGGAAGTGCGGCGGCGGTTGCTGCCGACATTGCTGCCGTTGCCTTAGGCTCTGATACGGGCGGGTCGGTGCGTCAGCCCGCGTCATTCTGCGGCGTTACGGGCTTTCGCCCCACGTACGGCACGGTATCGCGCAGCGGACTTATAGCCTATGCCTCCTCGCTCGACCAGATAGGACCGATAGCGGCAAGCGCGGAGGATGCGGCCATAATCTACGATGCAATCCGCGGAAGAGATTGCCTTGATATGACCTCGGTTGAAAGTCCGTCTGCACCCTCTCTTGTTGAAACTGACATAAAAAAGCTTACCGTAGGCGTCCCTCGCGAGTTCTTTTCAGATATGGTCTCGGACGAAGTTAAAAGTGCAATTGGCGCGGCAATATGCCTTATCGAACGAGCGGGAGCGCGCATAAAAGAGGTAAGTTTTCCTCATCTTTCCGCCGCGCTTTCGGCGTATTATGTGATAAGCTGTGCAGAGGCCTCATCAAACCTCGGCAGATATGACGGCGTGCGCTACGGACGGCGCATTGAAGGTGCGGACGTGGAGGAAATGATGGTAAAGACGCGTTCCGCATACTTCGGCCGGGAAGTAAAGCGCCGCATAATGCTGGGCACGTTTGTGCTTTCTGGCGGGTACAAGAGCAGATACTATGCCCGCGCCTGCGCCGTGCGCGAAAGCATTTGTTCCGCATTTGAACAGATTTTCGGCGAATGTGACGCGATAATCACGCCCATCGCACCCACGGCCGCCTTTGATAAGGGCGGAAATCCCTCGTCAGCGGAGGCGTACAGCGCCGATATATGCACCGTACCCGCGAGCCTTGCGGGACTGCCCGCCGTGTCCGTGCCGTGCGGACTGACAGAAGGCGGCCTGCCGATAGGCATGCAGATAATCTGCGGAAGAATGAAAGACAGTCTTGCTCTTTCGCTTGCACATTTTTATGAGCGCGCGGCAGATGTGCGCGTTAAACTCTGCGGGGAGGTGCTCAGTGAACTGTAAAATGGTATCCGGCATAGAGACCCACGTGGAGCTTGCCACCGCAACAAAGGTATTCTGCGGCTGTTCAACTAAATTCGGCGCCGCGCCAAACACGCTGTGCTGTCCCATATGTACAGGCCAGCCTGGAGCCCTTCCCGTACTCAACAGAAAGGCGTTGCAGCTCTGCATACGCGCGGGACTTGCGCTCAACTGCAAAATAAACAGCCGCACCCGCTTTGCGCGCAAAAACTATTTTTATCCCGACCTTCCCAAGGCCTACCAGATTTCGCAGGAGGCGCTCCCCGTCTGCCAGGACGGCTTTATCCGCCTTGAAAGCGGCAAAATTATCCGCATAGAGCGTATACATCTTGAAGAGGACGCCGGTAAGCTTGTTCACGATGGCGACAAAACTTTTATCGATTACAACCGTTGCGGCGTTCCGCTGATAGAGATTGTCACGCGGCCTGACATATCCTCCCCGCAGGAGGCGCGCGAATATATCGAGTCGCTGCAGAACATTCTGCGCTTTGCGGGCGTATCGGACTGCCGCATGCAGGAGGGCTCTCTGCGCTGCGACGTAAATATCTCTGTTTCGGTTGACGGCGCGGAGGGTACGCGTACGGAGATAAAAAACCTCAATTCGTTGAGCAATGCTGAGCGCGCCATGCGCAGCGAGTACGAGCGGCAGTTGGCAATTCTTGAAGGCGGCGGGGTTGTGGAGCAGGCGACAATGCGCTTTGACGAAAAGAGCGGCCGCACGGTTGCCATGCGCACCAAGGAGAGTGCGCGCGACTACCGATATTTTACCGAACCCGATATCCCCGATATTTTAATTTCCGAAAGCGACTTGCAGGCGGAGCGGGCGGCCATACCCGAACTTCCCGCGCAGCGCAGGGAGAGGTATGTGTCCCTCGGCGTCAGCAGTCATACGGCAACTCTGCTCACAAAATACCGCGCCGTGTGCGACTATTTCGAAAGCTGTCTTTCAATGGGTGCGGGAGCGAAAAATGCGGCCAACCTCATTGCAGGCACGGTGTTTTCGGCGTTGCCCGCGGAGGAAGACAAACTTGCCTTCAATATAAAAATTCCCGCAGAGGAATTTGCAACGGTGGTACGCTACGCGGACGAGGGCAGAATGTCCATAACAGCCGCCCAGCTGGCAATTTTGCGCATGCTTGAAAGCGGGTGCCGCGCCTCGGACTGCATTTCGGCGGCAGATTTGAATAAAATTTCCGATGAGCAGCTTGAAAAACTTTGTCGCGATGCGATAGCGGCAAATCCTGCGGCGGCGGCTGACTATCGCGGCGGCAAGCAAAAAGCCATAGGCGCGTTTTTCGGCTATCTCAAACACGCAAGCGGCGGCAGAGCGGACATAAAGCAGGCCGAACTCATTATAAAGCGTCTGCTTTCCGAATAAAATTTTAATATCAAAGGCCCCCGCGGGACTGCAAAAATGCAGTCCCGCGAGGGCCTTTTTGCGTTAGTTATCATATCGCGGCGAAGGGAGTAATAAATTATACTGTCACACATTTGCAGATGTTATTTTCGGCAAACTTCGGCATAAAAGTCCAAATCTACATAAAAAACGCTTTCACAGGGCGGATATTATAGGAGAAAAGTTGTTTTGACGGCGGTATTCAGTCTTAAAAAAGTGCTTGCCTGCGTCCTTGCGGCGGCGGCTGTTGTAACTTTATCGGTGTGTGCGCACTTCACGGGCGCATATGCGGTGTACTTCGGCGGCACCTCGCGCCTGCTGCCCATTTACAGCGTGGGCAGGGATGACAAAAAAATAAGCATAACATTCGACTGTGCGTGGGGAACCGAGCATACCGATGCCATTCTCCCCGCTCTGGAAAAGTACGGCGTCAGGGCAACCTTTTTCATGGTGCAGTTCTGGACGGAAAAGTATCCCGAGTATGTAAGCAAGATAGATTCTGCGGGGCACGAAATAGGCACACATTCAAAGACGCACCCCTTTATGAGCAAACTTTCCGAAGGGGAGATACGTGCTGAACTTGAAAGTTCGTCAAAGGCGATAACGCAGATAACGGGAAAAGATGTAGAGGTGTTCCGCGCGCCTTACGGCGACTATAACAACCGCGTAATTTCCACCGCGCAGAGCATGGGGCTTTACACCATTCAGTGGGACGTAGACAGTCTGGACTGGAAAAATCTTTCGGCAAACGAAATTGTGTCGCGCGTCACATCCAGGGTAAAGAGCGGGTCAATAATTTTAATGCACAACAACGGACTGCATACGGCGGAGGCCGTACCCGTAATTTTGCAGACCCTTATTGAGCGCGGCTATACGTTTGTGCCTGCGGGTGAGCTGATATACAGACAGAATTACACCATAGACGTAAACGGCAGACAGAATTTATCTGCATGAAAATCAGTGACAAGAAAAACATTGGAGGCATATCATGAACTACAATACAGAAAAGAACAACAGAGTCTACATTCACGGCAAAATAGTGACCGAAGCCACCTTTTCGCACGAAGTATTCGGCGAGGGCTTTTACGAATTTTATGTAAAAGTGCTGCGCCTTTCGGGTCAGGCCGATATACTCCCCGTCACCGTGTCCGAACGGATAATGACGCCCGATATGAAACCCGGCGCAGATATATCCGCTTTGGGACAGTTCCGTTCCTATAATAAGCTGGAGGGAGGGCGCTCACGCCTTATGCTCACCGTGTTCGTGCGCGAGGTGCTGGAAAGTCCTCAGGGGAAAAACCCTAACAATGTGGTGCTTTCGGGGTATATCTGCAAGCCGCCCGTCTACCGCACAACGCCGTTCAACCGTGAAATAGCCGACCTGCTTGTAGCGGTCAACCGTTCATATAACAAGTCGGACTACATTCCCGCCATAGCCTGGGGTCGCAACGCGCGTTTTGTAAAAAATCTGTCCGTAGGCGATAAAATTGCGCTGTCGGGCAGAATACAGAGCCGCGAATATCAGAAAAAGCAGGAGGACGGTTCCTTTGTGACAATGACGGCTTACGAAGTATCCATCTCCAAACTTGCCGCTTTCGATGATGAGGCGCAGTTCGATATAGATGAGGAGTTCGAGCTTTATTCCCACCCCGTACCTGTGCACGTCAACGACCAGCAGTAAGTTTATATATTGTGTAAATTGCACAAATATTTGAAATGGGTATTGCAATCTTGCTTTGGGTGTGGTATTATTATTAAAATAATTTCTGTGGCGGAATGGTTTTAACGCAATGCCGCCAGAGGGGCAGAGCCCATAAAAGCTCGCACAATTTATGCGGCGCGCAAGCCGCAGAAATTTGCGAAATAATAAATTTTATAATGCTATGATGCGGAATAGTAACAATTGTTTCGGGTTCAGAGATTTATCGGTCGGTGCAAGATAAACGAAGGAGCGTTGCGAACTCGCCGCGGAGCAGCTTGGCTGAAATTATAAGTAGGCGAAGACGGTTTTCCGCCGTATAATGGAAAGGGTGTGCAGGCACCCGCAGAGGCAACTTGATTTGTTGCGAAGAAGAGTGGTACCACGTCGGCACGGCGTCTCTTTGTAGGAGACTCCGTGCCGTATTTTATTCCACGCGGAATAAAAAATATTTCAAGAGGTGGTATCATGAAAAATTATTCCAAGTATGAAAAGCAGTATTTTCTTCCCCCCGTGCGCTGTATGGACTGGGCGGAAAAAGACGCCGTGGAAAGTGCGCCCGCGTGGTGTTCGGTTGACCTTCGCGACGGCAACCAGAGCCTTATCGAGCCGATGTCGCTCGAAACCAAGCTCAACTTTTTCAAGCTTTTAGTTGAAATCGGCTTCAAGGAGATAGAAGTCGGCTTTCCCGCCGCGTCTGAAACTGAGTATGAATTCATGCGCAGACTGATAGAGGATAACCTCATTCCCGACGATGTAACGGTGCAGGTACTCACGCAGGCGCGCGAACATATAATAAGAAAGACGTTCGAGGCCGTGCGCGACGCAAAAAACGTCATTGTGCACGTGTACAACTCCACATCTGTCGCCCAGCGCGAGCAGGTATTCCGCAAGGACAAAGACGCCGTCAAAAAAATAGCCGTGGACGGAGCGATGCTCCTCAAAATGCTCACGGAGGAGGCGGGCGCCGACTACCGCTTTGAATACTCGCCCGAATCGTTCACGGGCACCGAACCCGAATACGCGCTTGAAGTTGTAAATGCCGTGCTCGATGTATGGCAGCCTACGGCGGAAAAGAAGGCGGTAATCAATCTTCCCGCAACGGTGGAGAACGCTATGCCGCACGTATATGCCCAGCAGGTGGAATACTTCAACAAATACATGAAGTACAGGGACAGCGTTGTGCTCTCTCTTCATCCCCACAACGACCGCGGCTGCGCCGTAGCGGCGGCAGAAATGGGCATACTTGCGGGTGCGGACAGAATAGAGGGCACGCTCTTCGGCAACGGCGAGCGTACGGGCAACGTGGATATAATCACGCTTGCAATGAATATGTTTTCGCAGGGCGTTGACCCCTGCCTCAGCTTTGAAAATATGCCCTATATATGCTCGCTCTACCGCGCATATACGGGTATGGATATCAACCCCCGTCAGCCGTATGCGGGTCAGCTGGTGTTTGCGGCCTTTTCGGGCTCACATCAGGACGCCATTGCCAAGGGTATGGAGTGGAGGGAAAAACACAATCTCTCCGTATGGAACGTGCCCTATCTTCCCATAGACCCGCACGACGTCGGCAGACAGTACGATGCGGACGTCATACGCATAAATTCGCAGTCGGGCAAGGGCGGAGTAGGATATATTCTGCAAAAGTCTTACGGCATAAATATGCCCGCGGGAATGAAGGAGGCCATGGGTTATGCCGCCAAGGACGTCTCCGACAAACTTCACAAGGAACTTCATCCCGAAGAGGTATACAAAGTATTCTGTCAGCGTTTCCTTGAAAACCGTGCCATATTCGACGTGCTCGCGGCGCATTATCGCCAGGAGGGCGGCATAACGGCCATCGTCACCATTTCAAAAGACGGCAAGACGAGCGAAGTGACTGCCGGCGGCAACGGCAGACTTGACGCCGTATCAAATGCGCTTAAAAAGGCGTTGGGTGCAGACTATACGCTCACCGATTACGAAGAACACGCCCTTTCCCAGCGCTCGTCCTCGCGCGCCATATCCTATGTCGGCATAGAGAGCAGCGGCAAAAAATTCTGGGGAGCGGGAGTGGACGAAGATATCATAACCAGCTCGGTAAAGGCGCTCGTCACGGCTATAAACAATATGCTTTCCGCATAAATTTTTGTTCTTAATACACAAGACGGATAAAACACGCGGAAATATATTTGACTTGCATTGCCGCGCAGGGGTATAATTACTGAGGATGCGGTGTTTTGCGCCGCATATGCGGCAGACCGCAAAATAAAGATAAAAGGTAAAAAAATGTATCCCGATCCTCTTTTCAGTATCGGTAACGTGCATGTGTACGCCTACGGCGTGTGCATGGCGGTGGGCATAATATTGTGCTTTGTGTTCCTTTTGTGGACGTTCTCATACAAGAACTTCAACGAGGAATGTACCGATAAAATGTTGCTTTTAGGCATAGTTGCAACGGGCATAGGCATTGTGTTTGCAATGCTCTTCCAGTCGGTTTACGACTATATCGCCGACCCCGAAGCAGGTTTCAAGTTCGGCAGTATGACGTTCCTCGGCGGTCTTATCGGCGGTGTAGGCAGCTATCTGATTGTATACAATGTTTATGTGTATGCAATAGCGCCGCGCGCCAAGTCGAAAATGTTGCAGAACCATATGAACGCCAGCCTTACGGATGCCATTCCGTTCATACCCATAGGCATAGTCATAGCGCACGCGTTCGGCCGACTCGGCTGTTCGTTTGCGGGCTGCTGCCACGGACCCGAAACGGACGCGTGGTACGGCATATATATGTACGCCCGCTCATTTGGCGAGTATACAAAGGTAGTGCCCACGCAGCTGTTTGAATGCATATTCCTGTTCATACTTGCGGGTGTAATGGCGCTTTTGTATTTCAAGTTCAAGTTCAACTGCAATTTCGGCGTATACTGCATAGCGTACGGCGTATGGCGCTTCCTTATTGAATTTGTGCGCGACGACGACCGCGGCGGCTTTATCCCCGGGCTTACCCCTTCGCAGTTCTGGTGCATAATAATGGTAATCATCGGTATAGGTTATTTCTTCCTGTACAAGTACGTATTCAAAAAGATGATGAAGCACCCCGAACTGCAACCTCCCGTCAATCCTAAAAAGGCAAAGGCGGTGCAGGGCGAAAGCAGTTCTGAAGAAAAATAAAAATGTATTTTAAGGCGCACGTTTGTGCGCCTTTTTTCATGCTTGAAATCCGTCGGCTGTGCCTGCGGATAATTTTTTTTATTGCAAAAATACAATATCGGCGTCGTCTTTACATATTCAAAACTTACGCAAAAAGAGAGTTTCTGAACAGGTATTTTTAATTTCCTGCATAAACATTATTTTCATTCACATACTTTTTCTGTAAATAAACGTGCCGCGCAAAAATTCATTCGTTGCGGCATATATGGGGAGTAATTTATGAAAGCTACGGGCATTGTAAGAAGAATAGACGAACTCGGCAGGGTGGTCATTCCAAAGGAAATACGTTCCACGCTCCGCCTTAAATCGGGCGACCCGCTGGAAATTTTTACTGAGAGGGACGAGCTTATGCTCAAAAAATATTCGCCGATTGCATCTCTTGAAAAGTTTTCGGAGGGCACGGCAAAGAGTCTGAACGACCTTTCGGGACATCTTGCCGTAATCTGCGATACGGACGGCGTGCTGTATGCCGCGGGCACGGGCAAGAGGGAGCTCTTCGGCAAGAGTCTTTCGGCGGAAATGGATAAAATTCTGGAAGGCAGGCGCAGTTACGCCGCCAGCGAGGCGGAGGGCGGAAACATTGTGCCCATAACGGAAGGGGGAGATAACGCCACGGCGCAGGTAATCGTGCCAATAGTTTCGGGCGGGGACTGCATAGGCGCGGTTGCGCTCATATCCACCCGCCAGGGCGACAAAATAGAGGCCGCGGCGGCAAAACTTGCACAGCTTTCCGCCGATATTCTCGCCTCTCAATTTGAATAAATGCTTAAGCAAAAAGCGGTTAGTTGCGGCATATAAGGGGGTCAATTTGCTTTTAATAAGTAGTATGCGCGGTACAATAAGGAAATTTTTTTCAGACGAGCGGACATATATAAGGGGCGCGGCAATAGTTGCCGCGGGCGGACTGATTTCAAAACTTCTGGGCGCGCTCTACCGCATACCGCTCACAAACATTATCGGTGGCGAAGGTATGGGGATATACCAGATGGTGTATCCCCTGTACTGTATTCTGCTTACAGTGTCGTCCTCGGGCATACCTTCTGGCATGGCTCGCCTTATAGCCTCGGGCAGGGCGCGGGGTGCGGAGCGACAGGCCTTTGTGCTTTACGGCCTTATAGGGCTTGCGAGTGCGGGCGTAATGTTTGCCCTCTCTGCGCCGCTCGCCGCCGTCCAGGGCGAACCCGCGGTGGAGCTGTGCTGTAAACTGCTTTCGCCCGCGGTGTTCTTCGTCTCTGTACTGGCGGTTGTGCGCGGGTACTTTCAGGGCAGGCGCGAAATGCTGCCCACCGCGCTCACGGAGATATGCGAACAGCTTTTAAAGGTTACGGCGGGGGTGGCCTTTGCGCTTTATTTCAAAAATAATATGCCGCTTGCCACGGCCTGCACTCTGCTTGCCGTTACTGTCAGCGAGGCGCTTTCTTCTCTTTTTGCGCTTATTATGTACCGCGGCGAAAGCGCTCATTTCCGTCCGCTGTATTCGCCGCGCCCTACGGGTTACAGACAGATTTTAAGATACACTGCAACCGTAACGCTCAGCGCGGTGGCAATGCCGCTCTCGCAACTGGTTGAAAGCATTGTTGCGGTGCATCTTCTGCGTGCCTCTGCCGAAAACGCTACCGCGCTGTACGGCATTTTTTCGGGTTGTGCGGTGACAATGGTGTCATTGCCGGTGTCGCTCACATATGGCCTTGCCGTGGCCATCATACCCCGCATAGCGCCGCTTGCCGCCGAGGGGAGGGAGGAAGAGGCGCGCGCTGCCGCCGTGAAGGCCTCGCTGATAACGCTTGCAATAAGCATACCGTGCGCCGTCGCTCTCTATGTGTTTGCACCTCTCGCCGTGTCTGTAATCTTCCGTTCGCTGGGCGAAAGTCAGTCCCGCGTTCTTATAAATCTTGTGAGAATAATGTCAGTCAGCGCGTCTACTCTTGCCATCTCGCAGACGGCGTCGGCCTGTCTTACGGCGCTCGGCAGACCGCTCAAAGCCGCGGCGACGCAGTGGCTTACCTGTATTCTGCGCGTACTGCTCACCGCAGTGCTCATTAAATATACGCGTTTGTCTGTAAGCGGCGCGGCAATCGCGGCAAACATAGCATATTTTGTTGCGGCGGCGCTCAATCTGTGGTATATTATACAAAACGGAAAAAGTCGTCCCGATCTGCGGCGGTCGGGCGTCAGACGGAGGAGCATATGAAGATTACACTTATAGGTTTAGGCGTCAGGGAGGGCGATATAAGCGCGCGCGCCCTTTCCGCGCTTGAAAGCGGCGCAAAGATATTCGTGCGCACGGCAAACGCGCCTTCTTTCGGTTCTCTGAAAAATTTTCAGACTAACCCGCTGGACAGTCTGTTCGAATCCAGCCGCAACTTTGATACGCTCAATAAAAAGCTTGCGCAGACCGTGCTCGCCGCGTCGAAGACGGAAGACGTTATCTACTGCGTGGACGGCGCCGTATGCGAAGATACCGCCTGCAAGATAATTCTTTCAAGGCATAAGGATACCGAGGTGATAGAGGGCGTGTCCAAGGCGGCGCGCATAACCTCTCTTGCGGGCATAAAGAGCGCGCAGGTGACAAGCATATCGGCGTACGATATCCACAGCCTTAAAAGCACGCCCGCCGTTGCGGTGTACGATATAGACAGTTTTTATATGGCCAGCGAAGTCAAAATAAAACTTTCCGACCTCTTCGGCGAGGAAACGCAGTGCACTTTTGTGAGCGGCGACGGAGTAAAGAAGATGAAAATTTACGAAATAGACCGCTTGAAAGAGTATGATATGTCCTGCGGCGTCGCCGTGGAGGAGGCCGACTTTTTACATAAGGACAGGTATGACTACGCCGACCTTCTGCATATGGTGGAACTTCTGCGCGCCCCCGGCGGCTGTCCGTGGGACAGGGCGCAGACCAACGAGAGCATACGCATAAACATGATTGAAGAGGCTTATGAACTGGTTGACGCCATCAATAAAAACGACGACGATATGATGGAGGAAGAGACGGGCGACGTGCTGTTGCAGGCGGCATTCCACACCGTGATGAAGCAGGAACAGGGCGCGTTCGATTCTGAGGATGTGACCACCCGCGTGGTGAAAAAACTGATATTCCGTCATTCGCACATCTTCGGCAAGGACAAGGCCGCGGACGAAGCGGCCGCCCTCGGCGTATGGGAAAAGAACAAGCGCGAGGAAAAGCATCAGAACACCTTTGGTGAAACGGTTGCCGCCGTACCCACGGGTTTTCCCGCGTGCATGCGCGCGCAGAAGGTGCAAAAGCGCGCGGCAAAGGCGGGGCTGGACTATCTGTCCTCCGTATCGGCGGCCGAACAGCTCACCGAAGACGCGCAGAAATGCATAAACGCGCTTGTAAAGCAGGATAAAACTGCCGCGGAGAGTGCGTGCGGAGATTTGCTGTTTACAGCGGTAGGCCTTTGCAGACTTGCGGGCGCAGACTGTGAACAGTCGCTTGCAGACGCAACGGAAAAGTTTGCAAAAAAATTCATAAAGGCGGAGGAAATTGCTCTTTCAGAAGGTAAAAACGTCACCGACTTTACCGAACTCGACTGGAAGTGGTACTTGATGCAGGCAGAAAATGCGCTTAAAAAAGATTGACATAGGCGGACTTGAAACGCCGAACAACGTATTTCTTGCCCCGCTTGCGGGGTATACCAACGCGGTATTCCGCGAAATGTGCTACAATCTCGGCGCGGGACTTACGTTTACCGAAATGGTCAGCGCAAAGGGACTGTGCTACAACAGCCAGAACACGCGCGAACTGTTGTACATAACGCCGACGTACGGCGGAATAAAGGCCGTGCAGCTGTTCGGCTCCGACCCCGAATATATGCGCCGCGCCGCGGCAAGCGAGGAGATTGCACCCTTTGAACTCATAGATATAAATATGGGCTGCCCCGTACCTAAAATTTTCGGCAACGGCGACGGCAGTGCGCTACTTCAGGACTTTGCAAAGGCTTCGGCCCTGATTAAGGCGTGCAAGGACAGCGGCAAACGCGTTTCGGTAAAATTCCGCATAGGGCTTACGGCGGATAAGCTCGTTGCGGCAGATTTTGCAAAGATGTGCGAGGACAGCGGCGCGGATATGATATCCGTTCACGGCCGCACGCGCGATAAAATTTACGCGGGCGAGGTGAACACCGAACAGATTGCCGCGGCCAAGAATGCGGTAAAGATTCCCGTGATTGCCAACGGAGGAATATTTACCCCCGCCGATGCAGACCAACTCATTGAAAGGACGGGCGCAGACGGCGTAATGCTGGCGCGCGGGGCAATGTACAGCCCTTGGCTGTTTGCTGAGATTACGTCGCGGCCAATGCCTGACAAGAGAGCGCTGGTTAAAAAACAGCTTGAGGACACTTTCAGAGTGTACGGCGAGCGGTTTGCAATAGTTTTCATGCGCAAGATGGCGGCCTTTTACACAAAGGGCAAGCCCGGTTCTTCCGCCCTGCGCGAAAAACTGTTTGCCTGCGACAGCATGCAGTCGCTTGAAAAAATGATTGACGGCATAGAATTTTAAATATAACAAAGGGGGTCGCCCGCGTTTGCGGGCGGCCCCCGTATTTTGTTTATTCCCCCAAAAGTATAAAATGCGCGCTCATTCTGCAATATTTGCGGGGCGCGTGTGTGTATACTTTCATCATGCAGGTTTATGTGGAGCTTGCGCTCGCCGAAAATTTCTGCATGGATTTTACGCTGCTTGTCTGCGCCAAATTCATAACAAAAAACCGTTGCGGATTTTTAAGGCTTGCACTCGTTTCCGTTGCGGCCGCCTGCCTTGCGGTAGTCTTTCCGCTGATACCTCTTTCGGGGTTGTGGGCGCAGATACTTAAAATAGTCACGGGTCTTGCTATTGCCGCGGCGGCGGGGCGTTTTTCCCGATTTATGCAGTACATAAAATTTGCCGCAGCCTTTATGGGACTTTCCTTTCTTTTGGGCGGAGCGCTCATTGCCATATTCTCCCTTGCGGGGGTGGAGTATTCCTCCGCGCAGGGGTATATGCTCTCCTCCGTACCCGTGGGAATACCGCTGTTTTTTGCGCTGTTGCTTGTGCTCCTGTGCCGTGCTTTGGCCAAAAAGATTGCGGCTAGAAGGTCTGCGGAGGTGGAGTGCGAAATATTCCTCGGCGGAAAGAGCATAAAGCAGAAGGGCTTTTTCGACAGCGGCAACCGCGTATACAGCGGCGGCTGTCCCGTAAGCGTAATTTCAGCCGCGGCGGCGTGCGCCATAACGGATGTCACGGCGATTACGGATAGCGTAAAGGTAAGCACGGTGGCGGGCAGCAGGCGTATGAAAGTTTTTACCGCGGACAAAATTGTGATATATAACGGCGGAACGCCGCATACAATAAAGTGTGTGAAAATAGGGATAAGCCCGCGACTGATAACGCGTGCGGTGCTCCACCCCGACCTCGCGGAGGAAGAAGGTAATGTTTGAAAAGATTAAAAAATTGCTTGCCCTGTTTTTCAGGAAGAATCAGCTTGACTACATCTGCGGAACGGAGGCTCTGCCAATGCCGTTTTCGCAGGAGGAGGAGAGCGACAAGATAACCCGCCTTGAACGCGGCGACGAAAAGGCCAAGGCCGCGCTGGTGGAGCACAATCTCCGCCTTGTGGTGTACATAGCCAAAAAGTTTGAAAATTCGGGAGTTGACGGCGACGACCTTGTGTCTGTGGGTACAATCGGACTGATAAAGGCCATAAATTCCTTCCGTTCGGATAAAAATATCAAGCTGGCGACCTATGCCTCGCGCTGCATAGAGAACGAAATTTTAATGTACCTGAGGCGTATGTCGCGCGTAAAGCAGGAAGTCAGCTTTGACGAGCCGCTCAACACCGACTGGGAGGGCAACGAACTGCTCCTTTCGGATGTGATGGGTACGGACGCGGACTCGGTATATTCGGACATAGAGGGCGGGGTGGAGCGCGAGCTGCTCAAAAATTCGCTGGCCAAGCTGCCCCAGCGGGAACAGAAGATAATGCGCATGCGTTTCGGACTTGGCGGCGGCGAGGAGATGACGCAGAAAGATGTTGCCGATGCGCTCGGCATATCCCAAAGCTACATATCCCGTCTGGAAAAAAAGATTATCAGCAAGCTCAAAAAGGATATTTCCCGTCAGATTTGAACTGCCATAAAACAGGCGGCGGGGCGAAGGTTGGGGCCGTCCGCCCCCCCCGTTGGGGCGATTATTTTTCTGCAAATTTTTGTGG
>ERZ1090862.319-NODE-319-length-21455-cov-5.353131_pt1 | contig 21455 bp, 18 predicted proteins | sample MGYA00478481_ERZ1090862 | MGnify/ENA primary metagenome ERZ1090862 (study PRJEB33644, sample SAMEA5815745) | chicken gut metagenome | biome: Chicken; feature: Gastrointestinal Tract; material: Caecum | place: Ireland | collected 2019-01-01 | study: A study of the... | reverse complement strand
AGAAGGGGGAGGTCATGAAAAAGATAATCAGCGTCAAAAATCTATATAAGCTGTACCGCGTCGGGGACTCCTGTGTCCGGGCGCTCGACGGCGTCAGTTTTGATATCCGCGAAGGCGAGTTCTGCGCAATCGTGGGTACTTCAGGTTCAGGAAAATCCACACTCCTTAACATGCTTGCAGGTCTCGAAAAACCGACCAAAGGCGAGATCGTAATTGACGGATGCCATATCGAAAAACTGAAAGAAGATGAACTGGTGCGGTTCCGGAGAGAAAATGTGGGCTTTGTTTTTCAGTCCTTTCATCTCATCGGAACCATGAACGCGGTGGAGAATGTGGCTCTGCCCCTGACCTTTCGCGGAGAGCCCAGAAAACAGCGGATGAAGAAGGCGGAAAGGATACTGGAACTGGTTAATCTGACAAAGCACAGGAAACATATGCCGAATCAGATGTCCGGAGGACAGCAGCAGAGAGTGGGGGTGGCCCGTGCGCTGGTCTCGGATCCGAAGATTATTTTTGCCGATGAGCCTACGGGAAATCTGGACTCTCATACATCGGAAGACGTGATGGGGCTGATGCAGAAAGTGGTAAGAGAGCAGGGCAGGACGCTTGTGATGGTCACACACGACGATCACCTTGCCGAGTACGCAGACAGGGTCTTCCATATTATTGACGGGAAGATCGTCAAGATCGAAGAAAAACAAAAAAGAAAAGAGGGAGGACACGAATCATGAAAATCATTAAGAAAGCGGGTGCGTCACTGCTGTGTCTCTGTATGACACTGACCCTGGCTATGGCAGTGCCGGCCGGCGTTCTGGCACAGACAGGATCGGACAAGACGGAACAGACGGAGCAGCAGAAGAACGGGCAGCAGCCTGCAGAGGAACAGCAGGGGGACGGTGCACAGCAGCGTACACTGGCTCAGATCCGGCTGAGTGTGGGGGACGGACAGTCCACACCTACATTCAAGGCGGGGGAACAGACAGATCTGACGATTAATGTCATGAACAAAGGAAATCTGGATGCACAGAATGTCCAGATTACTCCTGTGGTGGAAAATGTCAGCGACTGGCCCTTCGATATGTCAAAGCTCAACTATGACAGAAGCCTGGGAACCATAAAGGCGGGAGAACAGGCCTCTGCTGTATGGGGAAGCGAGGAAGAAGGGCTTCTGACCGTGCGGGAGGATGTGACGGGACAGTCCTATAAACTGGTTTTCAGGATTACATACGATGACGGCGAGAATGCATGTGAAACCACCAAGTATGTCTTCGTGAAGACAGAGGCGGCACCGAAAGAGGAGGAACCTTCAGGAGGACAGAATGACGGGAACGGGCAGGACGGTCCGGAGGGCGGAACCGGACAGGATGACGGACAGCAGAGCTCAGGCGGCGGAACCGGAATACCGGGAACAGTGGATGATACGGACAGCGGACAGGATTTCTATGCGGATGCAGGAGGTGTTTACAACAGCGATCCTATCGTGTCGGGAGGTTCTGAGAGCGCCTCGGACGGATCCGTTCCCAGGGTGATCGTGACCGGATTCAGCACAGATCCGGCTGAAGTAAAGGCCGGAAGCGATTTCAAACTTACCGTGCATCTGAAGAATACATCAAAAAAGACTGCCGTATCCAATATGCTTTTCGATTTCCAGGCACCGGCTTCAGGCACAGATGCCGCGGCGGAGGCACCGGCATTCCTCCCGACTTCCGGGTCCAGTTCGGTATACCTGGAGAAAATCGCCGCCGGAGGAACAAAGGATATCTCAATCGAGCTGAACGCAAGGGCAGATCTGGTACAGAAACCGTACAGTATTGAGATGAGCATGAAGTACGAAGATAAAAATGCGTCGCAGTTTGAAGGAAACTCCAGCCTGGCCATTCCGATAAAACAGGAGGCGCGGTTTGAGTTCAGCGAGATCCAGGTGGCTCCGGATACGGTCGCTGTGGGTGAGGAGGCCAATATTACCTGCAGTCTCTATAATCTCGGAAGAGTAAAACTGTATAATGTCAAAGCAAAATTCGAAGGAGATGCCATTGAGGGACAGGAACAGTTCATCGGCAATCTGGAATCCGGGGCCACGGGGATGATCGACGGGATTGTGACAGCAGTCGCCGAGGCGTACGAAGAGTCAAACTGCAGACTGGTGCTGACATATGAGGATGACGCGGGAAATGTTTCCACTGTGGAACAGCCGTTTACAATGAGCGTTATGCCGGAGGCCGATTATACAGATATGGGTATGATGGAAGAAATGCCGGAGGAGAGCGGAGGAATTCCCATGCCGGTAATCCTTCTGACAGCCGCAGCAGTTATCGCGGCCGTCGCCGTCGTTATAGCTCTTGTAAAAAGAAGAAAGAAAAAACGGATCGCCGCAGAAGAGGAGGAATTGATGGATGAGGTGGAGCGACTTACTGAGGATGAGCATCAGCAGCCTTAGAAGAAGGAAACTGCGGACATTCCTGACCGTACTCGGAGTGGTGATCGGCACGGCGTCCATTGTAGTGATGATTTCCCTGGGACTTGGCCTGCAGCAGTCAATGTATGAAGAAGTAGAGCAGAACGGCGGGACAACAAGTCTGACGGTGACGGGAAAGACGGGCGACGGCATGATGATGTCTTACAGTTACGGCACGGACGGCAACATGGAAGAGGAATCCCAGAAGTATATCACCGATGAAGTGGTGGAGGAACTGAAAGGTCTGAAACATGTGAAAAGCGCCAATCCGGTGCTCAATGTCAGCGCCCTGGCGCTGAAAGGCCGGTATATCGGGTACCTGGATCTGTACGGAATGACTCCGGAGGAGCTGGAAGCACGGAATATCGAGCTGGAGCCGGGAGGACGGCTTCCCGATCCTGACAGTGCGGAACTGGAGCTGGTGTTCGGCAATGCGGTGCTGACGAACTTTTACGAGGAGTCCACGGGAAGAGGATACTGGGAGACCGGCGAGATGCCGGATATAGATCTGAAGACAGATCAGCTGTTTCTCATTCTCGACCAGGATGCATATTATTCGGCTCAGGAGCCGGTATCCTCGGGACCGACAGAAGGCGGGGATGGATCCGGCACCGAGGTTTCTTCACCCAAGGCTCCGAAAAAGTATGTAGTGCATGCCTGCGGAGTCGTAGCAGGAGGAATGGAGGCCTATAACGCAAACTCATATTACGTCTTCTGTGATATCGATAAGCTTCGCTCTTTTCTGCAGAAAGAATTCCGCGGGAGGGCGATTCCCGGACAGCCTGCCACCCGGAGCGGAAAGCCGTACAGCCAGTTTGTATACAGCTCCGCCAGCGTTCAGGCCGACGATATGGAAAATGTTGAGGAACTGGCCAATACGATCAGAAGCATGGGTTATAATGTATCTACAAATATCGAGTATATTAACAGTATGAAGAAACAGTTCGCCATGGTACAGGGAGTTCTGGGCGGCATCGGTGCGGTATCTCTGTTCGTGGCGGCCATCGGGATTGCCAATACAATGATGATGTCCATCTATGAGAGAACGAAAGAAATCGGCGTCATGAAGGTGATCGGATGCAGCCTGAGGAATATCAGGGAGATGTTCCTTCTGGAGGCCGGATTTATCGGGTTCATGGGAGGCGTTGCGGGAAATATACTGAGTTTTATTATGTCTGCAGTCATCAATATACTTGTCTCGGGGGAGAGCATGGGCGTCGGCGGGAGTCTGTCATATATACCGCTGTGGCTTGTGCTGACTTCCATGGGATTTGCGGTGCTGGTGGGAATGGCGGCGGGTTATTTTCCGGCACTCAGGGCGATGAAGCTGAGTCCGCTGGCAGCGATAAGGAATGAGTAGAAGATTGATGCAACAGGCAGATGTCAGAGAGGAAAATGCCGGGGCCGATACAGATCTGGATTTCTGTATCGGTCCTTTTCATATGAAAAATACAGGCGGTATACGGCAGATATTTCCGAAAATTTTACAGACAGCTCTTGACATACATACAAACCTAGTGTACTATCTAACTATAGCACTGATACAGATGTTAGTAAGATATGGAGGGATGACATGGAATACAGTTCGGGAACCCCGATCTATCTGCAGGTAATCCGTGAACTGCAGAAAAAAATGATCAAAGGCGAGTTAAAGCCCGGGGATAAGATGCCGTCCAACCGTGAACTGGCAGTGCTCTACAAAGTCAACCAGAACACGGCGGCAAGGATATACCGGGAGATGGAGAATGAAGGATACTGTTATACAAAACGAGGGATCGGGACATTTGTCTCAGAGGAGGAGAATATGTTTGAGAATCTGAAAAAGGAGATGGCGGAAGAACTTCTCAGAAATTTCATGCATGAAATGAGGGATCTGGGATTTCAGAAAGGCGATATTCTCTGCCAGGTGGCGGATTATAAGGAGGAGCAGGAATGATACTGGAGTGTAAAGATCTGACGAAGATATTTGTTGGGAAAAGAGCGGTTTCCAATGTAAACCTGAGCCTGGAAAAGGGCAGGATATACGGACTGCTGGGAGAGAACGGAAGCGGGAAGACGACCTGGATGAAGATGATTGCAGGGCTTACGAAGCCGTCGTCAGGAGAGATCCTGTACAAAGGCCATAGGCTCTGCTACCGGGATAAGGCTGAGATCGCCTATATGTCCACAGAGCCTTTCTACTATGACTATATGAAAGTCGAGGATGTGGGACAGTATTATCAGGACTTTTTTGAAAATTTTGACCTGAAGAAATTCCGGGAAGTGATCAGCCGGTCCGGTCTGGATGAATCGATGAAAGTGAGAAATCTGTCAAGCGGCATGAGTGCAAAACTTAAGATCGCGGCGACCATATCCAGGAAAGCGGCGCTGTGTCTTCTGGACGAACCGCTGAACGGGATCGACTATAAGGCAAGGGAAGAGATTATTTCTCTTATCCTTGATGAGGCCGGGGAAGAGAATACATTTGTCATCTCCACACATCTGCTTGAAGAGATTGAGAGCTTTGTGGATACGGCAATATTTATCAAAGCGGGTGAAGTGGTGAAAACGGCGGATCTTGAGCGGGAGAGGATCGAGAGCGGACGCTCACTCACTGATATCTATATGGAGATCATGTAAGGAGGAGTTTTGAGATGGGAAAACTGATAAAATACGAATGGAAAAAGCAGAGAATGTCCAGAATGGTGATATTGATCGGGCTGGGCGTCTGCCTGCTTTTATTTCTGGGAGGACTTCTTTTCCAGAGCGATCTGACACTTGCGGCCTCAATTCTGCTGCTGGCATTCGGCTCCATACTGGTTCTTTTCTATACAGGGATAGAAAGTATCCTGGTTCTGAACAGAGATCTGCGGACAAGACAGAGCTATATGCTCTGGATGGTGCCGAAATCCGTGTGGGAGATTTTGGGGGCAAAATACATCTGTGCCTTTCTGCAGATGCTGTTTGTATTCGGACTGTTTGTTGCGGCGGCATGTATCTGCTCTGCTGCGGCGCTTTTCAGCAGCGGAGGCATACAGGAACTGGCAAAGGCAGTGGAGACACTGGTGCAGGCATTGACCAATGAAAAGCTGGACTGGGGAATGATACTGATCAATCTGATCTGGTTTGCAGTTTACATGCTGATCGGCTGGACAGAAGTGATCCTGGTGGGATTCCTGGCGGTTATCATTTCAAGAACGGTGCTGATCCGTTCAAAGCTTGCAGGCTTTCTTTCCGTGATTCTCTTTTTCGTGATCATTTATCTGGTTGAAAGAGGCCTCTCTCTGCTGGGGACGCTTCCGTGGGGATATGATGCGGGAATCGGGGGCAGATTCGTTCTGTGGCAGATCGTTTACTATCTGTTTGTCAGCATAATACTGTTCCTTATATCGGGCTGGCTCTCGGAGAAGAAACTCAGCGTTTAGACTTCCGGAGACCGGGCGGAATCAGGGCTGCCGAGCACTGCCTTCATATCCTCCGGCAGGGGCGCTGCAAAGGCAAGCTCCTGCCCGGTAATGGGATGGCGGAAACTCAGGCGGTGGGAGTGCAGTGCCTGGCGGGAAATGAACTCCATATCAGGATTATAGAGATAATCCCCGATGAGAGGGTATCCGATATATTTCATATGGACACGGATCTGATGGGTACGTCCCGTCTCGAGAATAAGCGAGACGAGGCTGTGCCCGTTTTTTTCTTCCCTGACGCGGTAGTGAGTGACCGCCTTTTCCCCGTACTCAAAATCAATCTTCCGTTCAATAAGGGAAGTTCCGGCCCGCCCGATGGGAGCGCTGATCGTCCCTTCCATCGGTGTGATCCGGCCGCGCACGAGCGCCAGATATTCCCTTCTGACTTCATGGCGGACCGCCATCTGCGAGAGGATGCTGGAGCTGACCAGATGCTTTGCGATCACGGTCAGACCGGAGGTATCCCGGTCCAGCCGGTTCGTGCACCGGAAGATAAAAGGTTTCCCCTGCTGTTCATAATAATACATCAGTGCATTGGCAAGGGAATTGCGGTAATTGTTGAGGGAGGGATGGGTAGGCATCCCGGCGGGCTTGTTGACAACAATAAGGTCATCGTCCTCATAAATGATATCGAGGGGAAGTTCCACGGCAGGGATGTTGGGGGAAGAGTCGTTCTCCTGTATGGGTACGGTGAGGATATCCCCGTCAGAGAGCATAGACTTCATATATGACCATGTCCCGTTGATGAGGATGCTCTCAGGCATCTTTTTGAGCTGTGTCAGATTCTGGTAAGAATAACCCTTCCTGCGAAGGAACTGCTCCACGCGGAGAGTCTTTTCTTCATCTTTGATTCTAATTGGGTAAGTAATGATACGGTTCATGAATTGCCTTTCTGTCAGAAATTTCTGAAAATGCTGCTCAAAGGGGCCTGACCCCTATGATACCATATTATCTTGAAATAGTGATATATTTCTGAAAATTTTATCATGTCGTTTCTTCCCGCATTTTTCTATAATAACCGCAACGAGGAAAAAACAACAAAAAGGAGGAAGGTTTTATGAAGAGGAAAAGAATGCTTGCTTTTGTTCTGGCGGCAGCTATGGTCGGAGGGCTGGTGACAGGCTGCGGCAGTTCAGATGACTCGGGTGGAGGAAGTTCATCCGGCGGCGGGAGTACATCCGCAGGAAAGGTCTATTACCTGAACTTCAAGCCGGAGCAGGCGGATCAGTGGGTGGAGCTCGCTGAGCAGTATACGGAGGAGACAGGAGTACAGGTTGATGTGCAGACAGCGGCTTCCGGTACATACGAGTCACAGCTCAAGTCAGAGATGGCGAAGGATGAGGCTCCGACGCTGTTCCAGGTAAACGGTCCGGTGGGACTTGCTACATGGAAGGACTACTGCTATGACCTGGCGGACAGCGCAGTGTATAAAGATGTATCGAGCGACGACTATGTGCTCAAAGACGGAGATCAGGTGCTCGGTATTGCATATGTGATCGAGACATACGGGCTGATCTATAACAAGGCGATCCTGAACGACTATTTCAGCGCAGACTGGTCCACCGTGAAATCCATCGATGACCTGAATAACTTCGAAGCTCTTAAGACAGTGGCGGAAGAAATCCAGGCACACAAAGATGATCTGGGAGTCGAAGGCGCATTTACATCAGCGGGAATGGATTCGTCCTCAGACTGGAGGTTCAAGACCCACCTTGCAAACCTGCCGATCTACTATGAGTACAAAGACAGGGGAATTACATCAACAGATGCGATCGAAGGCACATACCTCGATAACTACAAACAGATCTGGGATCTGTACATCAACAATGCGACATGTGAACCGTCCATGATTTCCTCCAAGACAGGCGACGACGCTACATCCGAATTTGCTCTGGGAGAGGCAGTCTTCTATCAGAATGGCACATGGGCATACAACGATATCAAGGACAATGAAGTGGCGGATGAAGACCTCGGAATGCTTCCGATCTATATCGGTGTTGAGGGAGAGGAAAATCAGGGACTCTGCACCGGTTCCGAGAACTACTGGTGTGTAAACAAGAACGCATCAGAAGAAGATATCCAGGCAACGCTCGACTTTATGCAGTGGGTAGTTGAGAGTGATGAAGGCCGCGACATGCTGGCAAATCAGATGGGATTTGTGACTCCGTTCACCACATTCTCAGATTACCTTCCGTCCAATCCGCTTGTGCTGGCAAATGAAGAGTACGATGAAGCGGGAAAGACTCCTGTAAGCTGGAACTTCACGACAATGCCATCCGAAAACTGGAAAAATAATCTGGGAAGCGCTCTCCTGGAGTACGCACAGGGTACAGGCGACTGGGACGGCGTTGTGACAGCGTTCGTAGACGGATGGAAAACAGAGTACGCAGCGGCAAACGAGTAAGCGGCTATAAAAAGGAAATTTTTAAGATTTCCTCCTAAAGTAACGAGAAAAGGGCTCCGGCAGTTTCTGACGGAGCCCTTTGCAGGAAGGAGAGAAAAAATGCAGAAAGCTATAAAAAAATATTTTCCGATATTTGTACTCCCGACGATGATCGCCTTTGCGATCGGATTTCTGGCTCCGTTTATTCTTGGGATCTACCTTTCGTTTTGTAATTTCACAACAGTAACGGATGCGGAATTTATCGGGATCGGAAATTATCTGAAAATACTGGGGGATGCAGAGTTTATCCATTCGCTGTGGTATACGGCTCTGTTTACAATTGTTACGGTGATCCTGATCAATGTGCTTGCCTTTGCGGTGGCGCTGCTCCTGACAAAAGGAATCCGCGGGACAAACGTGTTCCGTACGGTATTTTTCATGCCGAACCTGATCGGAGGCATCGTGCTCGGCTATGTATGGCAGCTTCTTCTCAACGGCGTGCTTGCACATTTCGAGAGAACGCTGACTTATTCAGAATGGTTCGGATTCTGGGGACTTGTCATCCTGATGCTCTGGCAGCAGATCGGATATATGATGATCATCTACATTTCCGGTATTCAGAATATACCGGGCGATCTCATTGAAGCGGCAAAGATTGACGGGGCAAGACCGTCTCAGATCCTGCGGCATGTTACGATTCCCATGGTCATGCCATCCATCACGATCTGTACATTTCTTACTCTGACCAACGGTTTCAAACTGTTTGACCAGAACCTTGCGCTGACTAACGGCGCTCCGTCAAAGATGTCGGAACTGCTGGCGCTGAATATCTATAATACATTCTACGGAAGAGCAGGATGGGAAGGCGTCGGACAGGCAAAGGCCGTTATATTCTTTATCATAGTCGGAGTGATCGCGTTGATTCAGAACAAGCTTACGACATCTAAGGAGGTGCAGCAGTAATGGGAGCAAGAAAAGCAAAACACGGCTGGCCGCTGACAATATTTTTTACGATCGTGAGCCTTCTGTATGTGTATCCGATCGTGCTGGTGTTTATTAATTCGTTTAAAAAGAAAGCATATATCAGCAAATCTCCGTTTCAGATCCCCACGGGGAACATGTTTGTGGGGCTGGAGAACTATATCCGCGGCATTGAGCAGACCGGCCTGGTCGAGGCTTTCGGGTGGAGTATTTTCATCACTGTATTTTCCGTGGCGGCGATCATCCTCTGCTGTTCCATGTGCGCGTGGTATATCAGCCGTGTACACACAAAAGTGACGAAAGCAATTTATATCTTGTGTCTGTTTGCCATGATCGTGCCGTTTCAGATGGAAATGTATACATTGTCAAAGATCGCAAACATGCTCCATATGGGGAATCCCTGGGGGATCATCATCATCTATCTGGGGTTCGGCGCGGGACTTTCGGTCTTCATGTTCACCGGGTTCATGAAATCCATTCCGCTGGAAATAGAGGAAGCGGCAATGATCGACGGATGTACACCGCTCCAGACATTCTTCCGTGTGGTTATGCCGATCGCGAAACCCACCTGCATCACGGTCGTGATTCTGCAGGCCATGTGGATCTGGAACGATTATCTTCTGCCGTCCCTTGTGCTGGATCAGAGAAAATATAAGACGATCCCCATGGCAGTGCAGTACCTGAAAGGCGGATACGGTTCCGTTGATATGGGCGCCATGATGGGAACCCTGGTGCTGGCCATCGTACCGATCATCATCTTCTACCTGTTCTGCCAGAGATATATCATCGAAGGTGTGGTAGCAGGAGCTGTCAAAGGGTAAGATGGAAAGGGGACGAGCCCGGCGGGCCGGGCTCGCCTCCTTCTGTCTCGCCTTCTACATCCTTTTGGCCGGAACAAGCCCAGCCGCGGCGGATTATCCGTTCTTCCGGAAGATACGATCCTCCCGCGCAAACACCGGGGCAAACTGTTTCAGCCCGAACCTGCGGACAAACAGTTCACATTTGCACAGGAAGAGATAATACGGGTTCATCCCCTCCCCGTACAGACTTTCAAAGTTCCCCTGCCCTTTTGAAATGATCACATCGGCATCCAGAAGGATCCGGCGGGCGCCAGAACTCAGCTCCTTCAGGACCGTACCCGGCGCGGCGCTCCCGTTTCCGACGCAGGGGACGAGCGCAGTCAGCCCTGTTGCCGCGGCATCTTCCATAGTCGCGTCGTTGAGCACATCAGCGCCCCGTACCATTGCAGTGATCTGCAGGCTGGGAAATTCATTTTTCAGATGTCTGATAAAAATCTTATCCAGAACAATCTCACCGCAGTTATCCGTAAGATAGACAAGCGTTTCCGCGCGTTCAAGATCCGATCTGAACGTCCTGTATTCATCCTCAGGAACCTGCTCGCAGGAGGTTTTTTCAAGCAGAGAGGTCAGCATATCTTTGTTTACATTTTCAACAGCAGAAAAATCAATATAATTGCCGGCACAGACATACTTAATGCATTCCATCAGCGGATCGCCGGAGTCTTTGATTTTTGATTCGATCTCGTTCTCCATACTGAGAAGAAGTTCATTATATAATTTTTTCTGTCCGGAAAAATCTTCCGCCGTGCCCCAGAAAACCCGGTACAGTTGATCGATCTTTTCTGCAAGGGAGGGCGCTGACTCGGTCTGAGCGTTCTCATACAGAAAGCCCAGGAGCTGATGCATGTAGTCAGATTTCCTGTCCTCATCGGGAAACTGCCGGATCAGCTTTTCCTGCTTTGAGAGAAGGCAGGAAATACACATGGAAGCTGCGCGCATAAAAAATCACACTCCTTTGTATTAAATAAATGTCGGGGGAAAAGCCCTAATTATGATGCCTGCGGATTGTTCTGAGGTGTGCGTTCGCACAATCCAAATATAGTTTATTATATCAACAGACTCTGCTTTTTTAAAGCTGCAGTAAACCGTATTTTTAAATAACCGTAAACTGTACTTTTAAATATCGCGCGTGTGGATTTATCGGCACCGGTATATTATAATGAAGGGGATGGTTGCGGACGGTTGGATGGGATCGTCCGGCCAGTACCGGACAAAGTGAGAAAGGAATGAGAACATGCTGACAATTTTGATCGTGGATGACGAGAAACTGGAGAGAAACGGGATCAAGTTCCTTCTGAAACGGGAGGAGGAAGAGTTCCGGATCCTGGAGGCGTCAAATGGAAAGGACGCCCTTGGCGTGCTTATGAAAGAGACGGTGGATATCCTGTTTTCGGATGTGAAGATGCCTTATATAAACGGGCTGGAACTGTCAAAACAGGCAAGGGAACTCTGCACGGATCTTGAGATCGTTATTTTCAGCGGCTACAACGATTTTTCCTATGCGAAAGAAGCACTTCGATACGGCGTAGTGGACTATGTGCTCAAACCGGTGGATCCGGACGAATTTCACAGGACTCTGGAGCGCGTCATGGGACATATAGAGGAGCGGAAAAAAGAGGAAGAAAAGCAGAATCGTCAGGCGGACTGTCTGCGGAAATACTTTTTCATAAACTATCTTTACAGCGGAAACAGAGAAAATCTGGAGCATCTTGAGAAACTTTTTAATGGAGGGAAAGAAGAACTGGACCGCTGTACAAGAATGATACTTGCGGGCGCGTCGAACGGTTTTTTTGAGACAGAGGAAGAACATTTCATCGGTAATCTGAAAGAACAGTTCCGCAGAGATATCGGATACATAAATCTGAATTCAAACGAGTCATTATTTCTGTTTACAGAGAAATATACGGATTACCGGGAGCTTGCCCGGCAATTGTATGAATTTTTTCGGAAGCAGTATGACTGTGAATGTTATTTTGCAGTCAGCGGTCCGATCAGCGAGATAACAGAGATACCGGAGGAGTTCAGGAAACTGGAACTGCTCCTTGGAGAACAGTTTTATCAGCCGGGGCAGCATGTGTTTGTCATCGGGGAAGAGGCGGAAGAGCCGGAAGATATGACCGCGGAATCAGAACTGATCGACCAGATCAGCCGGGAGATCCGCTACCGGGATGTGATCCATCTGAGGCAGGATTTCGGAAAGCTGGAAAAGAAATACAGAGAAAACAGACAGTTTTCAGAGATGTATGTTAAATTTGTCTTTTCCAGTATTTTAAAAGAAATCTATGAACAGATATCGCCTGGGGATGAAAAGATGCTGTCGAAAAAAGTGGACAGACTGTACCGGTGCAGAAAGATACGGGATGTGGTCGATATTGTGTCCGAAGCAGTTTCCGAGTTCGAGAAGAGCATGGAGGAACAGAAAGGCGGACTGCGCGAAGAGATCGCGAAGGTAAAGTCATATATCCAGCATCATTACAGTGAAAATAATATCGGAGCGGAGGAACTGGCCGGCATGGTCTACCTTTCCCCGGGATATTTAAGCGCCGTGTTCAAGGAGGAGACCGGGATGACGCTGAACCGGTATATCCGGGAAGTGCGGATGAACAAAGCGAGGGATCTGCTTGCGGGGACGAACATGAAGATCACGCAGATCGCCAGGGAAGTGGGGTTTTCCAACAGCTCTTATTTCTGCAGGAGTTTCAGGGAGTACTTCGGCTGTTCTCCTGAATCGTGCCGGAAAGGAAAGGTGACAGATGAAGAAGCTTCTTCAGGCGTTTAAAAATCTGAAATTCAGATATAAACTTACGCTGCTCGTCCTGGCGGCGGGACTGCTTCCGGTAGGCATCATCGTGGTCTATATGCAGAGCGGCATGATGGAACTGCTCCATGAAAATGAGGTGGACAATCTGGAAAAGTCGCTGCAGCAGGCAGTGGAGACCATTGAAAATCAGGAACAGATTTACGAGAACCTTGTAGATTATCTGTCCTATTCCCAGGATCTGAGAGATATCCTCACAATGGAACCTCAGTCGGATTATGATACATATAAAGAATATGTGGATGTGGCGGATCCATTGCTCCAGATGCCTCAGCTGTATCACAGAGAGATCCGGGAGATTACTCTTTACGCGGAGTCCATCGAGGTGCCCCACGGCAACACGCTGATGCCCCTGGGCCGGGCAAGGGAGCAGGACTGGTATGCGCAGCTTGACGGCGGTTCCCTCATGCAGTGGACTGTCACCCGGGGCGCGAATCAGGAGATCACCGCATCCAGAAAATTTTATGACGGTGATGACATTACGGCCGTGCTCTCCATGAGTCTGGATTATAAATCGGTGCTGGAACCTTTTACCAACATCCTTCTTGACAACACAGGAGGGATCGTTCTGGATGCCGACGGCACTGTGGTCTATGCAGGATATTCTATGGATGAGGAGTACAGACCGTCACAGTCAGAGTCTCTGGAATATATTCAGGACAATTATACCTGTTCCTTACAGGAGATGGAAGGCACGGGATGGACGTTCTGCATGTACAGGCCGACAGAGATCATAACACGGTCCGCGACCGCTCTCCTGATCCGGAATATCCCTCTGGTGGGAGTGTGTATCGTGCTTCTGGTGTTTCTCGGGTATATCTTTTCAAGACGGACTGTGTCCTGCCTGGAGAGGCTGACGGAGAATATGAACCAGATCCATCTGGGATTCCGGAAAGTTACGGTCAGCAGCAATTCCAACGATGAGGTGGGCGTTCTCATCCGGTCCTTCCGCCGCATGATGGAGCAGATGAATCATCTGATCTCAGAGGTGTATGAGGCGAAGATCCGGCTGCAGAACTCAGAGATGAGAGCTCTCCAGGCACAGATCAATCCTCATTTCCTGTATAATTCACTGTCGATCATCAACTGGAAGGCTCTGGAGGCAGGAGAAGATGAGATCAGCAAAGTTACGCTGGCACTGTCAACCTATTACCGGACCAGCCTGAACCGGGGCGAGACGATGCCCACAGTGGAAAATGAGCTGAATAATATCCGTGCATATCTGAAGATACAGCTCATTATGCATGACAACAGCTTCCATGTAATCGAAAAAAATTCTTTGGATCATGATGCGATGCAGATTCAGATTCCGAAACTGATCCTTCAGCCCTTTGTGGAAAATGCCATCGACCACGGACTCGATATGTCAGAGAAAGAGGAAAAGCAACTTACGGTCTCTGTAAGGGAAGAGGAGGATGTGCTCATATTTGAGGTCGGAGACAACGGCGCCGGGATGAAACCGGAAAAGGCGCAGGAGATCCTGAGCTATCAGTCTCCCGGGTATGGCGTGCGGAATGTATGTGAGCGTATCAGAGTTCTTTACGGCGAGGCCGGCAGTGTCCGCGTGGAGAGCGCAGAGGGAGAAGGAACAAAGGTGACGATTCGGATTCCGAAAAAAACAGAAAAGAGGACAGAATGAGCAAGAAGAAATATTTGCCCGCAGGGCTGCTGACAGTGGCGGCTCTGCTGATCATCGGACTGTTTGTTTACAGCAGCGGGCAGAATGAGGACAAAGAAAAGCAGGAAACAGGAACCGCTGCGGCTGATCCGACTGAAGAAGAACGGATGTGGGAGGAGGCGTCACACACACCGCTGGGAAAATATCCGGAGACAGTGGAGTACACCCTGGGGAAGATCGCGGGGAGCAATAACTCTAACCTCCCGGTTGGGGACACTTATGAAGACAATGCCTACACCAGATACCTGAAAGAGGTACTCAATATCCAGAATGTGGATATTTTTGAACTGGAGTCGGATGGCTCCTATGAGGAGGCGCTGCAGGTGGCGATCTCGGACAGAGAGATTCCGGATGTGCTGGTGGTGAACGGGTGGGATAACCTGGAACGGCTGGTGGAAAACGGACTTGTGGAAGACCTGACTCAGGTTTATGAGGAGTGCACTACGGACACGATCAAAGAGATGTATGAAAGCTACGGGGACGACCTGCTGGATTCTGCTGCATTTGACGGAAAACTCTATGCATTTCCGAACACTGCTATCGACGACGGGGAGATGTTGCTCTGGCTCCGGACAGACTGGATTGAAAAACTGGGACTGGAGGAACCAGAGTCAATGGATGAGGCAATGGAGATCATCAGAGAGTTCGTTGAGAGAGACGCATCGGGCAGCGGACAGACCGTAGGTCTGGCGTGCAGTACGGAAGTAATCTCAGGATCCAGCGACACCTATGGCGTGGACGGTATTTTCACCAGGTTCGGCGCTGCTCCGGAAAAATGGGTTCTTGACGACAGTGGCCAGGTGGTGTACGGTTCTCTGACCTCCGGGACAAAGGAGGCGCTGGGGTACCTGAATGGACTTTATGAGGAGGGCATACTGGATTCCAGGTTTCTGCTGAGAAAACCGGAAAATATTGATGAACTGATCAAAGAAGGACTCTGCGGAGCTGTGTTCGGACGCTGGTGGGCGCCCAACAATCCGCTCAGCATTTCTTACAGTGCCGATCATACCGCAGAATGGAAACCATATCTGTTTGAGGAGGATATCGCTGACCGCCCCCAGACTTTTGAGTCCTATGATGACCGGATGTACGTTGTGGTGCGGAAAGGATATGAACATCCGGAAATTGTGGGAAAGTATGTGAGCGCAATTTTTGATCATGCGCGGTATGAAGACGACCTGTATGCAAATGAGGTCAACGAGTATTTCTCTATCAATGTCGATCCGACGGCACGCCCTATGAATATCAATGTAGATTATATAGACGCCCTCTACCGGTGCGGGGAGAATCTTCAGAAGGCGCTGAACGGAGAAATCAGTGTGACGGAGCTCTCCGGGTTGGAAAAATCCTATTATAATACATGCAGATCTTATCTTAACGGAAATCTGACTACGGCGAACGGATGGGCTGCATATGCGTCACGCATCCAGGCCGTGGAAGTATTGAACGCGGCGGACGCGCGAAAGATCCCGGCGATTTCTATGGGGGATACAGACGGAGAGATCCCACAGAATCTGCAGGATCTGGAGCAGGAGACTTTCCTTCAGATCATCGTGGGAGAGAAACCTCTGGATTACTTTGATACTTTTGTGGTAAAATGGTACGAAAACGGCGGCTTGGAGCTGACAGAATCAATAGAGAGGAATACACGGTAATGGATATTAATCAGAGACTGACAGAAGAATTAGGAGTAAAGCGCTGGCAGATAGACGCTGCGGTCAAGCTTATTGATGAAGGGAATACGATCCCTTTTATTTCACGATACAGAAAAGAAGTGACCGGCTCGCTAAATGACGAGCAGCTCAGAAAGCTCCATGAGCGTCTGGTCTACCTTCGCAACCTGGAAGAGAAGAAGGAGCAGGTAATCGCGAGCATTGAAGAGCAGGGAAAGATGACGGAAGAACTGAAGCGTCAGATCCTTGCGGCGGAAACTCAGGTGGCGGTGGACGATCTTTACCGTCCCTACCGCCCGAAGAGGCGAACCCGCGCCACGATCGCAAAGGAGAAAGGGCTGGAGCCTCTTGCGGCTCTGATCACTCTTCAGAAGACCAGGGAACCGCTGGAAAATGCGGCAAAAGATTATATTTCTGAGGAAAAAGGCGTGGAGACGGCGGAGGACGCCATTGCCGGTGCAAAGGATATCATCGCGGAAGCCATTTCCGACAATGCGGACTACCGGAGCTGGATCCGGCGGACAACCATGAAAAAGGGAAAAGTGACTTCCACCGCGAAAGACCCGGAAGCAGAGTCTGTCTATGAGATGTATTATGAATTCGAGGAGCCTGCCGCGAAGCTGGCGGGACATCGGATCCTCGCACTGAACCGGGGAGAGAAGGAAAAGTTTCTGACTGTGAAGGTGGAGGCTCCGGAGGATGACATCCTTGCTTATCTTGAGAGAAAGGTGATCCGTTCGGATAATCCGTATACGACGCCGGTTCTGAAGGAGACAGTGGAGGACAGTTATCACCGTCTTATCGCTCCGGCCATTGAGCGTGAGATACGCAACGAACTGACGGAGAAGGCGGAAGACGGGGCCATTGAGGTCTTCGGGAAAAACCTGCATCAGCTTCTCATGCAGCCGCCGATTACCGGACATGTGGTCCTTGGTTGGGATCCGGCGTTCCGTACAGGCTGCAAACTGGCAGTGGTGGATCCCACCGGAAAGGTGATCGGAACTACCGTAATTTATCCCACGGCTCCGACGACGCCTCAGAAGATCAAGGCCAGCAAGGACCTGCTGAAAAAAATCATACCGAAGTACAATATCACCCTGATCTCCCTTGGAAACGGTACGGCTTCCAGAGAATCCGAGCAGTTTATCGTGGAGCTTCTGAAAGAGATACCGCAGAAAGTACAGTATGTCATTGTAAACGAAGCAGGGGCTTCGGTTTACTCGGCCAGCAAGCTCGCCAGCGAGGAATTTCCGAAGTTCGACGTGGGACAGCGAAGCGCCGCATCTATTGCAAGAAGACTTCAGGATCCCCTGGCGGAACTGGTGAAGATCGATCCCAAGTCCATCGGCGTGGGACAGTATCAGCATGATATGAACCAGAAAAAGCTGGGTGAATCCCTGAACGGTGTGGTGGAGGACTGCGTGAACAAAGTGGGAGTGGATCTGAATACGGCGTCCGCGCCGCTTCTGTCCTACATCTCCGGAATCAGCAGCACGATCGCGAAGAATATCGTGGCGTACCGGGAGGAGAACGGCCGCTTTGCAGACCGTCAGGAACTTCTGAAAGTACCGAAGCTGGGGCCGAAGGCATTCGAACAGTGCGCCGGATTCATGCGGATCCAGGGAGGGGACAATCCTCTTGACTCCACTGGAGTACACCCGGAGTCTTACGAGGCCGCGCAGAAGTTGTTAAAGAAACAGGGCTTTACACCGGAGGATGTGGCGGAACACCGTCTGTCCGGTCTTTCCCTCACGATAAAGGACTATAAAAAGATGGCGGAAGAGCTGGGAATCGGTGAGATCACGCTGCGGGATATTGTAAAAGAGCTGGAAAAACCGGCGCGGGATCCCCGCGATGAGATGCCAAAGCCTATCCTGCGCACGGATGTGCTGGAGATGAAAGACCTGAAGGAGGGAATGGTGCTCAAGGGAACCGTGAGAAATGTCATTGATTTCGGCGCGTTTGTGGATATCGGAGTCCATCAGGACGGACTCGTTCACATCTCCCAGATCACCGACAAATATATCAAACATCCGCTGGAAGCAGTGAGCGTGGGAGATATTGTAGACGTGAAGGTGATGAGCGTGGATCTGAAGAAAAAGAGGATCCAGCTTACGATGAGGGGAATATAGTCAGAATAGTCTGATAACAGTGTGCAAAGGGGTCAGGCCCCTTTGCACACTGTTATCAGATTTTTTTGACTGTTGTCAGAAGTTTTGGTCCTATTATTGCCGCCGCGATTATTTTGAGGATATCTCCGGGAAGATAGGGGATGACGCCTGCGCTGAGTGCTGCGGAAAAGGAGAGACTCATCTGTCCGGCAAGCCATACTGTGCCGAAGGTGTAGCATACTGCAAGACCGATAATCATTCCGAGGATGGAAGAGAGTCTTTGCCCGGGTATGTGTTCCATAAAGAAACCCTGGATCAGTGCGAGAAAGAGAAAACCAATGAGATATCCCCCGGTAGGGCCGGCAAGCTTTCCGAGTCCGCCGCTGAAACCGGAGAATACGGGCAGCCCGGCTGTGCCGAGACAGAGATATACAAGGACGCTGAGGGTTCCGGATTTCATACCGAGAGTATAGACCGTGATGTATACTGCAAAGTTTGTGAGCGACAGAGGGACAGGGCTGACGGGGATGGGAATGGAAAAGGGTCCGAGGATACAGAGGACCGCTGTCATGAGTCCGATCAGTGTGAGATTCCGGGTTCTGTTATATGATGCTGATCCTCCGTTTGTGATTTCCTCTGACATATTTGAATCTCCTTCCTGTGTTGCAAAATATTTTTCGAGAAGTATTTTGCAATAATATGGAATCAGTATACGGTTATGAAAGTGAAATGTCAACCCGAAATACAAAATGGTTAACAATAAACGCCATCATATATTTTTCATAAAAAAGTTATAAATACTGTTTATCTGCCGTGTTATAATATCACCACGATAAAATGTAATAAATTCTGGGAGATTGAATATGTTTGGATATGTTACCATTTGTGAACCGGAACTGAAGGTGAAGGATCTGAAAAAATACAAGGCATATTACTGCGGGCTTTGCCGTATTCTGAAAGAAGAGTATGGGTTTATGGGACAGATGACGCTGACGTACGATATGACATTTGCGGTTATTCTTCTGTCCTCTCTCTATGAGAGCCAGACCGAGACACAGATGCACCGGTGCAAGGTTCATCCGGTAAAAAAACAGTACATGCTCACAAATGGGATTACGTCTTATGCAGCGGCAATGAATGTTCTCCTTGCATATTATCATATGGAAGACGACTGGAACGATGAGCACAAGGTGAGCAGTCTTATGACGAAGAGCCTCATCCGCGGAAAGGCGGAAAGGATCACCGGGCAGTATCCCCGGCAGAGTGCGGCGATCCGGAAATGGCTCCGGGAACTTGCGGTTTGTGAAGAGGAAGAAAGCACAGATATTGATCGCACAGCGGGCTGCTTCGGACATCTCATGGAAGAACTGTTTGTGTACCGGGAGGATATATGGGAAAAGAATCTGCGGCGCATGGGGTTCTTTCTGGGCAAATTTATTTACATTATGGACGCGTATGAGGATCTGCCCGAGGATCTTGAGAAAGGGCGGTACAATCCGCTGAAGAAAATTTACGGGCAGGAGAACTATGAAGAGAGGATGCAGCAGATTCTCTGCATGATGATTGCAGAAAGCACGGCTGAGTTTGAACGTCTGCCGTGCCTTGTTGATGTGGACATTTTGAGAAATATATTGTATGATGGTGTCTGGAGTCGTTATAATAAGATACAGATGAAGAAAAGCGAGGAACGAGGAAAATGACAAAAAATCCATATGACGTGCTCGGCGTATCGCCGAATGCGTCTGATGATGAGATAAAGAGAGCGTACCGTGATCTGACGAGAAAATATCATCCGGATGCCAATGTGAATAATCCTCTTGCGGATCTTGCAGAGGAAAAGTTCAAAGAAGTCCAGGAGGCTTATGACACGATCATGCGTGAACGCGCTTCCGGCGGGACAGGAGGACAGTCTTCCGGCGCGGGCAGTTATTCGTACGGCGGTTCGTCTTCGTATGGTTCGTCCGGAGGAACCTATGATAATATGCAGGCTGACCCGAGACTGCAGGCGGCCGCAAATTATATTAACAGCCGTCGTTACCGCGAGGCCCTGAACACGCTGGATCAGGTGCCGGAGCGTTCCGCGCTGTGGTATTACTTAAGCGGATGCGCCAACGCAGGAATCGGAAATAATATACTGGCCAGAGATCACGCGGCACAGGCTGTGAATATGGAGCCGAATAATATGCAGTACAGGCAGCTCCTGAATCAGCTTGATTTCAGCAGCAGAAGATATCAGGGCAGTCCATACGGCGGAGGCTACGGGCCGGGCGGATCTTCCTGCGGAACCGGAAACATGTGCTGCGACCTCTGGATCGCGGACCAGCTCTGTGAATGTATGGGAGGAGATCTGTGTTCATGCATGTAAAGGCAAAGACAATGGCATTCGGCGGTCTTCTGCTGGCTTTGACCGTCGTGTGCATGGCTCTTGGAAGTATTATTGAGACGAGTACATTATTCCTTCTGGCAGCGGCCTCTTTTTTTGTCGGGATCGTTATCCGCGAATTCGGGCTTAGAGTGGGCGCTGCGTTTTATATTGCGGCTGTTTTTCTTGGATTCATTACAGCGCCGAACAAATTCTATGTACTTACATTCGCTGCCATGGGATTCTACATCTGGGCAGTCGAGGCTGTATTCCGATGGCTGGAAAAGCGTCCCGGGACCGGGAATCGAAAAACAGCATTCTGGGTACTGAAATATGTAATCTTCAATATCATGTATATTCCGATCGTATTTATTTTCCGGGATATGCTTTTTTCCCGCTCGATATCAGGCGCCGTAATGATCGGCGTGCTGCTCGGTGGACAGATAGGCCTTTTTATCTACGATCAGGCATATGAGTACGTGCAGGCTCATATATGGGGAAAGATACGTGGACGGGTGATGCTATAAATGTGAAAAAAGTGTGAACGGGGCCTGACCCTTTTGCAAAGGGGTCAGGCCCCTTTGAGTACCGTTTTCAGAAAATTCAGAAAAAAGGAAAGAGCCACATTTCTGTGACTCAAAGGGGGAAAAAGTTTATGAAAAAGTGTTCTTTTTAAGAACAATTATAGTAT
>ERZ1090862.318-NODE-318-length-21462-cov-6.796095_pt1 | contig 21462 bp, 21 predicted proteins | sample MGYA00478481_ERZ1090862 | MGnify/ENA primary metagenome ERZ1090862 (study PRJEB33644, sample SAMEA5815745) | chicken gut metagenome | biome: Chicken; feature: Gastrointestinal Tract; material: Caecum | place: Ireland | collected 2019-01-01 | study: A study of the... | reverse complement strand
TGACCATGACATTTGAGGCAGGTATCCCGAAATCCCTGAACGGGAAAGAGATGAAGGTCTCCGAGATCATCACAGAGCTGAACAAGCTCGGAGGAAAGCACGGCATCGGCATCATCGATATCGTGGAGAACCGTGTCGTAGGTATGAAATCCCGCGGCGTATACGAGACGCCGGGCGGAACCATCCTCATGGCGGCTCACGAGCAGCTCGAGGAGCTCTGCCTTGACCGCGCTACATACGAAGTCAAGAAAGAGATCGGGAACAAACTTGCTCAGGTCGTTTACGAAGGAAAATGGTTCACACCGCTCTGCGACGCGCTCAGGGCTTTCGTCGATGTGACGCAGGAATATGTGACCGGTGAAGTGAAGTTCAAACTGTACAAGGGCAATATCATCAAGGCCGGAGAGGCTTCTCCGTACTCCCTGTATAACGAGTCTCTCGCAAGCTTCACAACCGGCGACCTGTACGACCATCACGATGCAGACGGCTTCATCAACCTGTTCGGGCTTCCGCTGAAAGTCCGCGCGATGAAGATGCAGGAACTGGCAAAAGAGAATCAGAAGTAAAAATATAAAGAGTCCGAAAACACCGGGATGTGGGAAATGAGAACCATATTCCGGTGTTTTCTGCGGTATGCCCGAAGGAAATGGGATGTAAACGGTTTCCGGCGGGAATGCTGTTATGAACTGATTCGGCATCACAGGGCAAAGAACTCTCACTATAAGACAGAAAGGGAAAAACATAAATATGGATTCCATCAGAATAAAACAAGAACTCACTGAAAACATGGTCCGCTTTATCGAAGAATACAGAGAACAGAACAGGATTTCAACATCCTGGAAAGAACCTCTCCTGGGATTTGCAGACGCAGACGGAGAATATATCCGCTCCCTGAAAAAGCTTATTTCGCCTACCCATTATCTGCCCCGGGATTTTCTTCCCGGCGCAGCCGTGGTCCTCTCCTACTTCCTTCCCTTTTCCGAAGAGATCGGCCGGGGAAATGAAGAAGGGGAGGAACCGTCGGAAGGATGGGGCACCGCCTATACGGAGACAAACCAGATGTTTCCGGAACTGAACCGTTACCTGACGGCATTTCTTGAAAAGAAAGGGCTCCATGCCGTCACGCCTTCCTCTATCGGGATGATCGACGACGGGCACCTTTTCAGCAACTGGTCCCAGCGCCATATCGCATACGCCGCAGGACTCGGAACCTTCGGCGTGAACAATATGCTGATCACAGAAAAAGGAATCTGCGGAAGGTTCTACTCTCTTATCACAGATCTGCCTGTCAGCCCGGACCGGCCGCTCAAGGAAGAACGCTGCCTGTACAAAAGGACCGGCGGATGCGGTCTTTGCGCAAAGCGCTGTCCTACCCACGCTCTGGTGCCGGGAGGGACTTTTGATCAGTACCGGTGCAATGAGCATCTGAATGAATTTGAAAGTCGTCTGGGCTGGGATGTCTGCGGGAAATGTGTGGTCGGTCTGCCCTGCACCTATCGGATTCCGGGCACTCGTGTTTAATTTCTTATTTTCAGCCTGATCTGTACCGTATACGCACTCCCCTCCTCCATCACATACAGCTCTCCCTGATGGATCTTCACCATTTTCTCCACACTTTTCAGTCCGATGCGGCTGCTCTCAGTATCAGCCGCATCCTTCTTCACGGTATTTGTGAGCGTAATTCGGATCCGTCCCTGATCCGGAACTGCCCGGACAATAACTGTTTCCCATTTATCACCGTATTTCAGGATATTCGAAAACAGATTACTGAAAATACGTTTCAGCATGACTTTATCGCCGTATATTTTCTCTTTTTGATCCCGACCCCCAATCCGGATCTCCTTCTCGGTATGGAATCCTGCAAGAGTGATAAAATCACAGTTTTCTTCCAGGATCTCATTAAGAACAGAGAGAGGGAGCTGCCGCAGTTCCGGCGTCTCATTCTCCTCATATACAAGGGCATATTCAAACATCCTGTCTGTGAGCACCCGGATATCTTTTGTCTTCCGGAGACACTGTTCGATATACTATTCCTGGCTCAGCCTGGGCGGCGGAGTAAACGGTTATCAGTTCTCTTACTATGGTTTTCTGAGACCGGATATCCTGATCGGATGTCTGTTCCCGCAGATTCCCATGGTCTGGGTCCTGATCGGATATATGCTCGCTATCGGCATGATGTCAGTACTTCGCATACTCCAAAGAGTTATAACCATGCAACCCAAAAAACGGAACAATGACGTATAGAATAATCTGAATCAGTGTTATAGGATACTTCGCTGTAAATAATGTAAGCCCACATATTATTGTTGCAATGACAATTTCAGCAGCTTCGGCCAGCACGAGTTTTGCTATAATAATTTGTGCACTGGACGCTCTTGTAGAGCCTTCAATTTCGTTCATTCCAAAAGTAGTGCTTTGATAAAACGAGGGGAGACACGCCAAAATAAATAATGGCATAAACATTGGAATTATCTTTGGAGTATTAGGAACTGAAAAAACACAGGTACAGACTAATTGCAATACAATTCCTTGTGCTGTCCAAAGGCATCATCCTGTATACCACATAACATTTGACAAGAATTGCCAAAAATTTGTTCGCTCTTCCGGAATAAGATTGAGTTTTACTTGTTCCTCTATCAAAGCCATACACATTTACTGTGTTTCTAGTAGACGTTTAGGATGGACATCACTTTGCAATATTGAATGTAATTCATGCTTGTTCATACTATCAGGAATACGAGAAACTGAATCAGAAAGTCCGGCCGGAGCCGGAAAAAGACCGAGGCAAAGAAAAAGAATTTTCCATCCAGATGTGACATGTATAAATCCACAAAAATCGGGTACAATAAAACCATTAAGGATATGTGCAAACTTGATACTGTATGTTATAATGGTATCAAGTTACAGCAAGAGAGGTGATGTTATGACCGATTTAGATTCTTTGAAAAAACTTGTCAGAGAAAATGGCTATCTATATACGAAAGATGTAACCAGCGCAGGAATTCGCCGGGAACAGCTTAAAAAATATCTGGATGAAGGCAGTCTGATCAGGGAAAGCCGGGGAATCTATTCCTTTGCGGATAGTATCAATGACGAATTTGTACTGCTCCAGAGCAGATGTAAAAAAGGGGTTTTCTCTTATGGAACAGCATTATATTTTCATGGTCTGTCTGACCGTTTTCCACAGATGGTTTCCATGACAGTGCCAAAGACCTATAATGTATTTTATCTAAAAGAAGAATTATTTCATGTAGAGTTCCACCGGATCAAGCCGTCCTTATGGAGCATAGGAATGATGGAAATAGTCTCACCGCAAGGCGGAAAAATCATAGTCTATGACAGAGAACGGTGTATCTGTGATATGATACGGAGCCGCAAACAGACAGACCCACAGGTTTTTAGCCAAGCGGTGAAAGGATATTTTGCTTCCAAAGAACGTGACAACATCCGATTGATGGAATATGCCAAGAAATTTCACATTGAGGAAAAAGTACAGGAGTATATGGAGATCTTATGATGAAAACACCAGAACAACTAAAAGGAGCTATCCGCAATCATGCAAAGAAGAAAGGAATCCATGCACAGGAAGTCCTGCAGATTTTTATGTTTGAACGTATCATTGAACGTCTTTCTGTTTCCCCGTACAAGGACAGATTTATTTTAAAAGGCGGGCTGTTGATTTCCGCCATCCTCGGCGTAGAGGAACGGACAACAATGGATATGGACACAACCGTAAAAGGCTTACCAATGGATGAACAGAGCATACGTCAAGCAATCAGCGAAATTCTGGATCAGACCGTGGATGACGGGATTGAATTTCAACTTTTAGACCTAACGCCGATCCGAGAAGATGACGAATACGAAAATTTCCGTGCTTCTATTCAAGCCACTTATGGGAAAATGAAAATACCTATGAAGATTGATATAACAACCGGTGACGAAATTACACCAAAAGAAATCCAATTTTCCTACCCCTTCCTTTTTGATGAACGCCGGGTAATGGTGAAAGCCTACACACAGGAAACCATACTGGCGGAAAAATACGAAACGATCCTCCGAAGAAATGTAGGAAATACGCGGGCAAGAGATTTTTATGATTTACACCTTCTGTATCGGCTATACCGGGAAAATGCAGACTGGAACCTTCTAAAACAGGCGGTTCTTGCCACAGCGAAGAAAAGAGAGTCCTTATCCGTTCTGCAGGACACGAAACGGATTCTTCTGGCATTGGAAGAATCAACCATCCTGCAGGGTTTATGGAAAAGGTATCAGGCACAAAATTTATACGCAAGAGAGATTACATATCCTGCTATCATGGAAACCGTAAAAGAGTTTACAGAGAAAATGAATTTCTAGCAAGAGAGGAGAACGAAATGGAGAGAAAAGAAATCCTGAAAAACTTCCTTCAAAAAGTGGCGCTGCCGGAAATGCTGGCTGTATTTCTCTTTTTTGTCCCTTTTCAGGGCTAAGGTAAGGATGCTGCAGGATTCACTTTATGTTACGGACTGCTACTTTGCACCTGTTTCTTACAGGCATACCTCGCTTTCAGCACAATTGGTCGCCCAAAGGCACTGGAGGCTCACTGGCGATTACCTTGACCAGACTTTCACTGGCAAGCTGATAACAGCTTGCAGAACACACAACTTACACCCTTAAGAAACGTGCGCCGCCAGGCGCACAAAACGCCGCCGCTGTCTACCTGTATCAGGTGGACAACGACGGCGAATGAGGCGAGATTTCGTTTGATTTTGAGGCCGGAACAGCGGAGATTGTCCGGCTGGCGGAATGGGATACGATGGTAAGCAAAAAATTTGCAAAACTAGTAATCTGTTATCTGCAAACTTCTCCAAACCATAATCTTCCCAAGGATGCTGTAATAATACTTGAAGCATGATATAGCACCCTGGGTGAAAGCAAGATAGCTGGGTTTAGCCTTTGCTGTTATTTGAAGATACTTACTTTTCCTTCGATAATCTCAATTCGTTCTTGTTTCACCAACAGCTCAAAGGCTTCGTTTATTGCCGAAGTAATATTTTGAGTCATTCGGTGGAAATTATACGCACGTGCAGTTTCAGCACAAAGGAGCTCCTTTGTTAGTCCAACGCTCTTGCTCAGAACCCTGTACATCGCTTCCGCCAATTCCTCAGTGGATATATGATTGATTTTTCGACTATTAACACGAGGAGAGATTTTTGTATATCCAGCAGGGAAAAAGAAGTCTCCTTTGCGAATCAACTTTTTACCCAGTTGTTGCAGCTGATAATCTACCTCTCGCTTTACTTTAACCGTTGCTTTTGTGTTTCCGAGCAAGGGGGCAAGGTGCTGGCAAATCAAATCATAATGGACCGGGTAAAGCCTGTTCACGATTTCCATAATGCAATCAGCTCCGGACAGATAACCGCTGTTGTTGCGGGAAAGATGTGCAAAAGACACCTGTTGTTCCTCTTCAAAGCCATAAGGGTTTTGGGTTTTCTATGTCCTCTATAGAGACGACCTTTTCTTCCAAAGAAACGAAGTCCTCTGCATCAACATTCGACTTAGGAGATACAGGCTCATAAATCCCATAATTTTTTAGAGCGTCTTCGATGGCTTCGATCAGACGATTTCCTTCCGCAACCGGATCTTTAATCCAATCCGTGGACCATATGCGGTAAATTTTCCATACCGAGGAGAAGATATCGTTCGCTTGAGAAGCCCACCTGCTAAGATTGCTGGCAAATGCAGGAAATCGTGCGTTCACATCATGTCGCAGCTCATTTGTGACAGCCGATACGATTGATCCACGCCAAGGATTACCATCAAAGTCTTCTGACATTTTCCCGATTGTGTTCTTAAAAGCGTTGAGTACATATAAATACCGATGATACTGCTCAACAGAAGTGCTGCGGATATCTGGTATGCTGAATATAACATCTGGATAATCATCAAGTACGGCAAGAATGCCGTTCACTTGATAAATTGTCATATTGAGCGGACTAACTGTTTCAAAAATCTGTTCTGCATACTGGTTCAGCTTTTCTTTATCTTGATACAGCGTCTCCAGTTTCATATATGCTTCATTGCTCAACTGCGCTTTATTGTGGGCGAGGCTCAACGATTTTCGCAACTGCTCAAGTACCGCTTTTTTATTGGCTTTATGACTATGCAGAACCAAACAAAAATCGTCCAATCCTGCCGAGGTCAACCGCTTGTGCACCACATCCAGTGCGGCCATCTTTTCGGATACAAACAGCACCTTTTTCCCATCGGCTAAGCATTCTGCAATAATATTGGTGATTGTCTGACTTTTACCTGTTCCCGGAGGTCCCTGCAAAACAAAGCTAATACCTTTTTTTGCACATAGAATTGCCTCTTGCTGGCTGGAATCTGCGTCCACTACCTGAAACACATCAACGGGCTTTAGTTTTTTGTCAAAGTCATAGTCATTGAGTTCTTCCGGGATGTGTTGTGCTGCGGAAGCGTCGCCTGCGATTGTACGCACGATAGGATTGGAAACAAGATTTTCCTTGCTTCTGTCCAAGTCGCTGTACATATTGATTTTCAAGAAAGCGAACAAGCTGAGTCCTACTTCAGATGCTACCGTCCAGTTGTTGTTTTTTACCGCTTTCTGAACTGCGTTCAGATAGTTTTGTAACCCGAGATCTTCATCAAATTCTGGGAAGGTCAATCCGAAATCGTTCTCCATCTTGTACTTTAATGCCGGATTTACCACTATTTCATCATCGGTCATTTGCAACACAAACGGAGAGGAGATGGACTCTACAGTCAGACTAACTGGGACAAGCAAAAGCGGAGATACCATTTGCTCTGTACTATAATTAGCTTCACTCCACTTCAAAAAGCCAAAGGCCAGGTACAGGATGTTTATGCCCTGTTCTTCTATCGCCATTTTTGCTTTATTTCGGAGATTTCTCAGAGTTCGCTGCAACTCTTTTACGTTCTGATTGGTTGTTACATCAGAAGATGTAAGGAAACCGTTGTCAATATCATATTCCACATCCGTTTCTTCTTGGGGTTCACGATAATATGGGAATTCCAATGGATTGTCATTCTCCACAAAACTCTCCCAAAGCTCAAAAATTTCGGGAGTCTTGATAGATAGCGTAGACCGCTTCGTTTCACGATAATTGATAAGACGATTCCGCTTTCCTAAATCAAGTAATTTGTTCTTCCAAATTTCAACTTTTTGATCTATTCCTACCGGCATCGTAGCCATCCTCCATTTTTTGTTATCTCTTAAAAGATACTCCTGCCTCTGCGGCTGCATCTTATCTCCACACTGTAAAAAGACTCGTACCGTCCAATACAGTAATCCTCATTGATGAAAGTGATATCGTAAAACCGGATGGAAAACAGTTTGAAGCTCTTGGTATCGTTCGCGATGTTTCTGAAAGTACACATACGAAAAGTGTTTATAAAAAAGGATACCATGTAACAAAGGCCTGTGTCCTGACTGCCCACAAGCATCCTGTCAGTGTTTTTTCCATGATCCATTCTTCTGCTGAGAAGGACTATAAATCTGTAAACACCATCACGTTTGATGCGATCAAACAAGCATCTGCTCTTTTCGGAAAGGCCACCTTTGTTATGGACCGCGGTTATGATGACAATAAGATATTTCTCATCCTCGACCATCTGAAGCAGGATTACGTGATCCGCCTGAAATCCAACCGGAAACTTCTTTATCACAACAAATGGACAAAGGCAACATAACTGCGGAATCGGAGGAAAGGAAAAGTAAAAAAGGGAAAAGAACATACCACATATCTTTCCCATGTAAAAGTTCAGATCACTGCCTCCCGGAAGTGGATAACGCATGGGTGTTTGCTATACCGCGGGAACGGCATAATTACAGGTTCTTTTAGATGTAATCCTTCGAGAGCTGTTTACCTTCTCCTTTCTTTTATCCGGAAGAATCTGTCTGAAATTCTCAGACAGTTTCTCCGGCGTTCTTCTGTGTTTCTCTCTGGAGAAAATTATAGCAGAAAGGGAATCCTTCTCACAACTGAGCGATCCTCAAAAGAAAAACGACGGATATTAACCGCCGTTCATTTCGCGTACTTGATTCTCACTTTGTATGTAGTATAATTTTCCTGATGACAGATTCAAAAAGTCTGAACCCACATGAGCCTGCTCATAAGCGGGTAATAAAAGATTGAGGAAGTGTAAGCGATGAATTCATTTACGATAGAAAACAGAACTGTCACTGTGTTCCCGGCTGCCGGGCCGGACAGACCTGTAATATACCTGAACACCTTCGGACAGGAGGGGGAACAGGTGTTTCAAAAACTGCAGACCCTGGAATGCCCCGATTTTACCCTGGTGACTGTCAGTGATCTGGAATGGAATCATGATATGTCTCCCTGGGATCTTCCTCCCCTGTCGGAAAAGGATAAGCCTTTCACCGGCGGAGCAGACGACTTTATGAAACTTCTGACCGGGAAAATCGTGCCCGAAGCCGAAAGATCAGTAAATGGCGCCCCGGCATGGCGCGGGATCGCCGGCTATTCTCTTGCCGGACTCTTCGCCATATATGCAGTCTGTCAGACCGATGTGTTTTCCCGTGCCGCCAGCATATCCGGTTCTCTCTGGTTTCCCGGCATAAAGGAGTATCTGTTTTCTCATAAGTTAAAGGGTAAAACAGATCATCTCTATTTCTCTCTCGGTGACAGGGAACACCATACACGGAACAGAATTTTAAAATGCGTCCGCCAGAATACCGAAGAGATCGCCGATTTTTATAAAAGACAGGGAATCGATACCGTGTTCCGGCTGAACCCGGGAAACCATTTTATAAATGCGGTTGAGCGAAACGCTGACGGCATCGCATGGCTTCTGAGCAGATAACCGGTACATCTTTTCACTGTACTAGCTGATAAATGTCGCCAGGAAGGCGATTCCTGCTGTGATCACAGGCAGATACCAGCCTCCGGTACAATCTTGTTCTTTTCCCGCCAGCCTTCGTATCATTCTGCTCTTCATAAGCAGTCTCAGGATCAGCCATCCTGCCATCACGCCCAGCACATTTGCAGTCAGGTCGTCGATATCCGTCGCCCGGTAAGGAGTGAACATCTGGCTGATCTCAATCCCGAGAGATACACCAAAGCCAAGCAGGAAACATTTTCCCGCCTTTTCATAAGTCGTGCTGATCAGAGGGACCAGGAAGCCCAGAGGCATGAAGCAGATCACATTCAATATATATCCCATGCTGATCCCGTCCACGAACGGGACCAGGTTGAGATTGGGAGAGAACAGGGACTCCCCGTAGGATGCGGTTCTAAGAAGCTGACTCAGCGAGGGCGTTCCCACAATATTGCAGAACACAATGCACAGATAATAGTAAAGCAATACGGAAAAGATCATTGTGCGCAGATATGCACCTCCGCTTTTTCTCCTCAGTATCATGTATAATATGATGCATGTCACCGCCAGCCCCGCAATGGATACCGGGCTTAAGCAGAGCAGCCCTGCAATGGACTCCCATAAACTGAGCTGTATCACAGTTCCCTGATTTTCCATCCTTTTTGTCCCTCCTAAAGCTCATATCGTTTTCTCTTCAAAAAATTTCTGAAACTCACATCGTGGAAAACGCCCACAGGTTATTGATCTGATATTCCAGCGTATCGTAGTCCCACAGTTCTTCGCTCCTCTGTCTGCTGTTTGGGTCATTGACCCGGATCTTTCCGTCCTCCACGCCGGTCAGAACGATAAAATGTCCGGTGGTGGTGAAATCTCCGGGACGCATGCTGCATACGATCGGATGCCCACTCTCCAGCTCCGAGAGGATTCCGTTCTCACTTAAACCCAGTTCCTGTCCCTGTACGCCGAAATGTTCTGCGCCCGCAGTCATCAGTTCCCAGCTTGTGCCCGACTCGCCTGTATAGTATCCCTGTTCCTCGGCATACTGTGCCACTCTATACGGAGTAATGGTATTGTCTCCCGTCAGCCCGGCCGCCACCATTGCCACCACCGTGGGACCGCAGCCGTTGATGGCGATCATATTGTCCCCGTACTGCGCATATCCCCAGCGCTCATCCCACTGAAGAAGGAGCGGGATCTCACCGGAAGTGATATCCCCGATATTTTCCGCCGGGGCATCATCCTTTTTCTCTGTATAGTCCAGTACAAAATCCGCTGTCTCCTCATTGTTTGCCAGCAGTTCCAGCAGATCCTCCGGATACTGACCCGCCTGTTCAAGCACCTGCCGGACTTTCCCGTCCGTCTGTGCCATGGCTGCAAGCTTTCCGCGTGTATCAGAGTCCGCGGAATTCTCCTCCGATTTCACAGTACTCCCGCTGCTCCATATATTCTGTATCCCGCTGCTTTTTACGGTTCCGGAATCCGTAAGGACAAAACTGTTCCCTATATAATCAACCATCGAGACCAGAACCGCCAGCACACCCAGAGCAACTGCCCCCTTCATAAACCGTCTGATACGCCGCTTTCTTCTTCCTCTTCTGTTCAGTTTTCTTCCGGAGTAATATCTGCCGGACATGATACATCGCCTCCTGTTCACGACTCACTCCTGAGAATCCCGGCTCGGGAATCAGTCGAATTCCGTTTACACCGAGATTGTATTCCCCCAAACAAACGGATTTATTGAACAAATTCTTAAGATTTCCTTGAATTGTACGGGACTTGAAAAAAGGAGCCAACCTGTTTATACTGATTTCATATTCCATGCCGGCATATGAAATACATACTTTTTTCTCTTCCGGCTGTTTACAGAATGGAGATCAGACATGAATATTGAGGAATTTTTAAACGGAAGATCATTTGACGCATATGATTATTTCGGCGCTCATCCCGAAAACGGCGGCACTGTATTCCGCACCTATGCCCCTAATGCATGGAAAGCAGGGGTCTGCGGAGATTTCAGCGGGTGGGATATCGTCGAACTGAACAGAATACATGACTGCGGTATCTACGAAGTATTCATTCCGCATGCATATCCCGGAATGAAATATACATATCGCATCTATGACAGAAAAGGAAATATGTACGAACACTGCGATCCTTTCGGAGCCGGAATGGAATACCGCCCGTTCTACGCCTCCATTATCCGGGATCTTAACAGCTATCAGTTCAGTGATCAGGACTGGATGCGCCAGAGAACCGACTGCAGGGAAAAGCCGCTCAATATCTATGAGGTACATGCGGGATCCTGGAAAAAGGATGAAGCCGGACACACCTCTTATCTCTATCTGGCCGACACTCTGCTCCCGTATATGAAGGAATGCGGCTACAACTATGTAGAATTCCTGCCCCTCACAGAATATCCCTGTGACGAGTCATGGGGGTATCAGACTTCCTGCTTTTTCAGTCCCACATCCCGTTATGGCTCGGCAGAGGATCTGATGCAGATGGTGGACCGTTTCCACCAGAACGGAATCGGAGTCATTCTGGACATTGTTCCCGGGCATTTCGCGGTGGACTCTTTCGGGCTGAAATGCTATGACGGGACCTGCGTGTATGAGTATCCTTTTAAAGACGTTCAGTTTAATGAGTGGGGAAGCCTGAATTTTAACCTCAGTCGGAATGATGTCCGCAGCTTTCTTTTCTCCGCTGCGGACTACTGGATCGAAAAATTTCATTTTGATGGACTCCGGATAGATTCGGTGAGCAATATTCTGTACTGGCAGGGTGATCGAAGCCGTGGAATCAATCAGAACGGGGTCGAATTTCTCCGCCTGATGAACCGGGGACTTAAGACCCGCCACCCGGATATTCTCACCGCAGCCGAGGATTCTACAGAATTCCCGCATGTCACGGGAAATCCGGACGAAGGAGGACTTGGTTTTGACTACAAATGGGATATGGGGTGGATGCATGACACTCTGGAATACATGCAGATGGAACCTTATCTCCGAAGCCCGGCTGCAGACAAGCTGAGTTTCTCAATGTGGTACTTCCAGAGCGAGCGGTTCCTGCTGCCTCTCTCACATGATGAGGTTGTACATGGCAAGGCCACAATCCTTCAGAAAATGAACGGGGACTATGAAAACAAATTTCCCCAGGCCCGGGTTCTGTATACCTATATGTATATGCATCCCGGAAAAAAACTGAATTTCATGGGAAATGAGATCGGACAGTTCCGGGAGTGGTCGGAAAAAGAGCAGGAAGACTGGGAGCTGCTCTCGTATCCGGCTCACAGACAGTTTCATGATTATATCCGCGCACTGAATCACCTGTATCTGCACAGTTCCCATCTTTATTATGATTATGGCTTCGGTAATTTCGAATGGGCAGATCTGAACAGCACCGGGCGGGCCGTCTTTGCTATCCGCAGGAAAACCGCAGAAGGCGAACTCCTGTCCATCATACATTTTGACTGTGATCCCGAAGCGCCATACAGAATATCGCTGCCGCCCTGTAAACGGACCGAACTGCTGCTGCACAGCGGGCAGACCTGTTTCGGAGGGACATGGACGGAGCCGGAGTCGTCCTTCCATATAATCAATCAGGAAACGGACGCTCCGGCTCAGGATCTTCAGAATGCTGTTCTTGAGATCATGCTCCGGCCCTACGACTGTCTGATCTTCTCTGTTGAATACTGAATCCCGGCGGGCATTTATCTCCATATCTCCCGGATCACCCGACGGATATTTCCCGATGCGATCTTATCAATCTGTCTGGGAGTGATTCCTGCCCGCCTCATTGTCTCCCAGACCTTTTCCATATCTCTGACGTCCTGTATCCCTTTCGGGAGATCCGCCCGTGCGAATCCGTCAAAGTCCGTTCCCAGCGCCACAGCATCCTCTCCGGCCTGATTCATCATCCACCTGACATGTCTGACAATATCCTCTGCGTCGGCCCGGTTCTCACCTCCCTCTGTCTCTCTCAGAAAGGCCGAATAAAAATTCACACCGACTGTCCCTCCCTTCTCGCCGATTGCGCGGAGCATCTCATCCGAAAGATTTCGGGGATGTGGGCAGAGACTTCTGGCGTTGGAATGGGACGCGACGACCGGCACTCTGCTGTGCCTGATACAGTCCCGGAAACCGCCGTCTGAGAGGTGGGACACGTCAATCATAATTCCCAGATCGTTCATCCGTTCCACCACTTCCATGCCGAACCGCTTCAGTCCCCTGTCCATCACGGTTCTTTCCCGGCTGTTCGGGCTTCCCAGACAGTTCTCATAATTCCAGGTCAATGTAAGAAGACGTACTCCCTTTTTATAAAGTTCATCCAGCCGTTCCGTCTTCCCGTTCAGCACACCGCCTTCCTCCACGGTCAGTATTCCGCCAATGAACTCCCCTGTTTTCTCCGGGAGCAGATCCTCTGCTCCTCTGATAATATGAAAGTCCCCTTCTTCTTCTCTAAGCGCGGAATCCGCCATTTCAATAACCTCTGCATATGCCCGGTCCCATACTTCACTTCCGTAAATTTCTCCCGGTTTCTTCTCTGTGCCACGGCCTTCCGCGGGGCTGATATAGTCAGCGGCATTTACAAAACAGGCAAAAAACTGGGCCTGTGCGCCCGCCCTCTTCAGTCTGTCCAGGTCAACGCACAGGCTGTTGTGTCTTAATGACTGTACGTTTCCTTTCCGGATCTCACTCAAAGTATCGCAGTGCATATCAATCCATTGCATCTTTTTCCTCCTTTCACATATCCGGACATATGTTCCTGTAACGCTTTGCCGGTAGTTTCGCTGTCATAGGTTTATTATAACTTATAATGCGCCAGCTCACAACGAAGCTCTGTTTCTCCGCCGGATTATCTGCCAAGTTCCGCATGCATAAATTACCATTTTCTTACATAGTCTATGATACATCGTCAGAACAGTATTCAGAATTTCATCATGTTAAAAGGAGATATTTATGGAGCCAACTATCGGTATCGTTGTCTGCGGTTTTACCGGAAACCGCCAGTTTGTCACCAACCCCTATATCCAGGCCATCCGCTATTCAAAGGGACTTCCCGTCATTCTTCCGCTTGTCCGCAGCGACCGCATCCTTGATCAGTATGCCGGGCTCTGCGACGGATTTCTTTTCTGCGGAGGCGGAGATATCACGCCGCTTCTCTTCGGCGAAGAGCCCAGAGACGGGAACGGAAAGACAAGTATCACCGTGGATCTCTTCCAGATCAGGCTGATGAAGAAGATTCTTCAGACAGGAAAACCTGTCCTGGCCATCTGCAGGGGAATGCAGATCTTAAGCGTGGCCTGCGGCGGAAGCATCTGGCAGGATATGAAGATGATTCCGGGAAATGTCCTCAACCATATGCAGCAGTCCGCATCTCGCAGTGACATAAGCCACAGGATACGCACGGAGAGGGACAGCCTGCTGCGCAGGTATATCGGCTCTGTTCTATATGTAAACAGTTTCCATCATCAGTCCGTCAATGCTCCCGGGAAAGACATGCTGGTCAGCGCCAGGGCACAGGATGGAACCATTGAGGCCATCGAACTTTCAGGACATCCCTTTGCCCTGGGCGTGCAGTGGCATCCGGAATGCATGTACCGTACTTCTCCTGAAATGAGGTCTCTTTTTCACGAATTTATCGCGCATTCACTCATAACACAGCCCAAATAGGGACATAATACTTCCTGAACAGAGTTTCAATTATTATTTCTTATGAAGGAGGAGTTTAATCATGTCAGAAATATCCATTCTTGACCTGCAGAACCTGCGTCACCTGATCGGCGGCTACAATACCACTCACTGTAAAATGACAGAGTATGCCTCTCAGGCCCAGGACCCTGAAATCAAAAAACTGTTTCAGGATGCCGCCGATTCCGCAATGAAGAATAAACAGGAGCTTATGAAGTTCCTGTAGATCAGCCATTTCTCCTGCCGACAGGAGAATACGCAGTCACAAGACAAACGATTATCAGACGAGGTGAAAATATTATGGACGAAAAAGCAATGGTAGCCGACGCTCTTGTCGGCGTAAACGGCGAACTGAAAATGTTCGGAGATATGATCCCGCAGACAGAGGACAAAGAACTCAAACAGTGTTTGAAACAGATCCGCAATCAGTGTGAAATGTCACAGGAAAAACTGTATGATGCCGCCCGGGAGAGAAGCTATTATGTGCCGGCGGCAAAAGCGACGCAAGAAGAAATCAACCATGTGAAATCAATTCTTTAAGACAGACTGAACACCTGAAGCCGGATTTTGGCACTCCAAAATTAGAGTAAAAGGATGCGCAGGGATTCGGAAAAGTATTCTGTCGGCTGATGCCACCCGAATCCCGCGCCAAGACTCGCCAGCGAGTCTTGAATTATGACTGAATCCTGTGAGTAAGGGATACGCCTGTTTTTCAACTGCATAGAATATATCTTCTCACCGCCTCCGCAGCGCCGTCACAGTCGTTGGTCCCGGTGATGATATCCGCCGCTTTTTTCAGCTCGGGCACAGCGTTTCCCATGGCAATCTTAAGGCCTGCCGCCTGGAACATGGGCAGGTCGTTCTCCCCGTCTCCGATGCAGGCGGTTTCTTCCTTCCGTATCCCCAGATGGTCCGCCAGCGCCTGAAGCGCATTTCCTTTGGATGCACCTGCGGCAAACACCTCTACATACAGCCGTGTATATGCGGCGGACAGCTCCGGAAATCCGGCAAGCACCGACCGTATCTCATTCCTGGCTGACAGGGACATGAAGTAGAACTGCAGTTCCTCCACCTCATATCCGCTTGTCCTCACAGTCTCGGACATGTCCCGCACCCATCTTACAGCGCCGGCGTCCCGTCCGTATACGAGATGTCCCAGCAGGACCAGGATCCTCCCCTGGAGAAGATACTCATTGTTCATATGAGATGTAACTCCCAGCCGGATCTTTCTGCACTGCTTAAGCAGTGCCAGGGCAGCCTCTTTCGGTATCATTTCCCGGAAGAGCTCCCTCTTTTCCACAATATCCGTCACCTTAGCCCCGTTGGATGTGATCACATAGCGGAACAATCCCTGATTATCCCGGGCATCCTCCGACATTTTTCCATAGCCCGCTATGTTTTTTCTGATCGTTCCCGCCGCCAGTCTGTGGGGAATGCACGCCATACTCCGCCCGGTGGCGGGAACCACTGTAATTCCTGCTGCCGCCGCGTCCCTCAAGGTCCGTATCGTTCCGTCCGTGATCCGGCTCTTCCTGTCCAGACAGGTGCCGTCCATGTCAACCGCAAGAAGCTTTATCATCAGCTGTCCCTCCCTGTTGTTTCTCCTCGCACCGTCCTTAGAGCAGTCCATATACTTCGTACATGCTGAGCATGCTCTGGTAGGTCATCTTCCGCCCCATAAGCTGCCGGTATGTGGCGGATTTTGTCTTTCCTTTGTTCTTCAGCCCCTCCATCTGTCTCTGGATACTGTCATATTCCTTCTGAATGTTTTTCAGCATCTCCTCAAAGGCTTCCAGTCTCTGCTGATCCTTCTCTTCCATCACTGCGTCATCCTCTCCGTTTTCTTCTTCCTGCGTTCCGTCATGGCTGCATTCGTCCGCCTCAAGATCAATGGTCTCAAGATCGTCAGGCACATACAGGTTTCCGGAAAAATACTGCTTTCCTTCCTCTGTGTACATCCGCTTCCGGTTCGCCATATCCGTGTCCTCCGTGTGATACAGAATCAGATTCCTGATCTCCAGATTCTCCGCCTGTCCGCACGCGTCTTTCACCGTGGAATGATGCTTTTCATAAGGCCGGAAGCGGTCCGCATCCCGATACAGACAGAAGGCTTCATGGAGCAGCCACCTGCTCCCCTGAACGTACTCCTTCTCCGAATCATTATACGGTTCGTCTCCGCAGCATGAGAGCCGGTCATTCTCCGACAGATCCATGGTAAAGCCGAACTGCTTCGCCTTCGCCGAATGGATATCGAAAAAACGGACTCTGTGACCTATGATCTCCTTCTCTTCCCCGTCTTCCACCGGAATCAGCTTTACTGCCTTTCCAATGAAACGGCTCTCCTGCTCCGAGAGGAGCATGCAGGAGACTTCCTTCAGGATCCGGATCACTTCCTCATGTCCGTATATCCTTGCTTCTCCCTCATACTCTCCCCGCTTCGCCGCCTGACAGATCATGCGGATCATCCAGAGCATCCCCATGATATGATCCATGTGCCGGTGCGTCACGAACATATTCCGTACCCGGCTCCATTCGATGCCGGCGCTCTTTAACCGGCTCAGAAGTCCGATTCCGCCGCCTCCATCCACAAGGAAATATCTTTCTTCCTCATGCAGTACAAAACAGGTATTATAACACCCGGTCACCACCGCTCTGCCGGTTCCCAGCATGGTCAGTTTCACTTGAGAACACCTCCTGTAAAATAACTACGGCTGTATCCCCGGCGGGATACAGCCTGTATGATCATGATTCCTTTATGTTCCAGTATACAGGAACCTGTTAAGTTTGTCATCCCTTTCCCGCTTCTTTCTGCGGGAAGTGTTCCACAGCACTGCTGCCCCTGTCTTTTACAACACGATCTCTTCCGCTTTTTTCTTTACCTTCCGGTAAATCGCATAGAAGAACAGGAGCACCAGAACACAGACCACTCCCAGGATCCCGAAATTCTTTATCTCTGAAGCGCTGTACCGCCTGTCACTGATCCAGTTCTGCGCCAGGACAAAGATCATTCCTGCAGCGCAGCCCAGCACACCCGGATAAGTGAATATCTTTGCAAGCTGACTCTTCAGCACCCATTTCCGATAAGACGCATCCGCGCCCAGCTTTTTCAGGCTCAGGAACACATCCCTGTTGTCCGATGCGACAGAAATCCCCCTCACATATGTCATGACCGCCGCCGTGGCGAGAGTAATAATAAAAATATACAGACAGAGCATGACATACACGCTGATGCTCTGCAGGATATCCTGGCTGTACACGATCCTGAAATCCGGCACATATTTCCACTCGTTAAAAAGCTGGGTATTATCCGGAGTCACATCCAGCAGTCCGGAATATGCATACTCCTCTCCGGCTTCCTGTGCTCTTTCTTCCTCCCATCTGTCATAGAGAGTCATCACGAAGGTCTCCTCGGAAGCGCCTTCAATGTACATCGCATACAATGTTTTTGCAAACGGATATGAGCCTTCCAGATCATCCACATCGAACATGACAATCTGCTCGGTCCATGTCCTGCTGATCCCTTCTGTCAGTTCTTCATAATCCCCGTTGTCGATCACATAAGTATAGGGTTCTGACATCAGAGGCAGATTGCCATCTTCCAGTGTCCCGGCAAAGGCAAGTTCATTCTCTGCCCCTGTATCCGGATATGCCGTACGGTACAGGCCGTCCACATGTTCCCAGATATTTTCTTTATATCCCGGCGTGATCACAGTTCTGTAAGTCCCGGACTCCACCTCTGCCTCTCTGCCGGTAAGCTTCTGCCAGGTCCCCTCCGCGAGGAACAATGCGGTCTTCGCATCATCCAGATCCACTGCCACATAGCTCCCGTCTTCTGTGTAGTCGGTGGTATTGTAGGAAATGACCAGATCCGCGGCGCTGTCCTCCGCATATCCCCGGATCTGCCCCCCGTACTTCTCCGCCATATCAAAGATTTCCTTCTTCGTAATCCCATTCTCCCCGGATGGATAATGCATGGCGAATCCCCTCGTATTCTCCATAGTACCCAGGCTGCCTGAATCAAAATAAGTCAGTCCGAACGAGAACGCAAACAGGCAGGCAAACAGAAGCAGCACGATCACACACATATTCCTTGTAGCAGATCTTGCGGAGAATCGCATCAGGCTGACCGATACCATATTTTTATAGAACCGCTTCCGATTTTTCTGTCTGCCTCCTCCCACGATATTTAAAAGTACCAGATATATCCCCGCCACCGAAGGAATATAGAACAGATTCGTGACAGAAGGGGCGCTTTTCCCCAGCAGGTAGACGCTCATCTGCGGGATTCCCAAAGCCAGGATGATCCCCAGCGGGATCATCACAATTCCCGCCGGGAGCGTCCAGGAAGGGATCTTTTTCACCATCTCCGGCTGATGCCGTGTCCGAAGGATCTTCATGATATCCGTACGCCGTACAAACCGGTATCCCGCAACGCCCAGAAGCAGTGTCAGGACAAACGCAAATCCCGCACCCACGAGAAATCCCCGGATTCCCAACCGGTAGACCATCTCATCCGTGGAGACCAGAAACAGTTCGAACAGTTTCCAAATCAGCCAGGATGCCGGGACAGCCACTGCAAGACCTGCAAGGGAAGCTGATACTGTAAGTGAAGAAAGTTCCCGGAAGAGCATTCGGTTCAGGTTCCGCTTCTTCTCTCCCAGCGCCAGGAAAATCCCGTACTCCCGGCTTTTGTAGCGAAAAAACAACATGGACGCATACAGAGTAAAGATAGCGCATCCCACTGCCGTCGCTCCCATGAGAAGCACCGCCATCTTCCGTGTATCTCCGCCCTCGGGCAGGAAATCCTGCACTGTAGGTCCGAAATACATCAGAGCAAACGCTCCGATCAGAAGCACAGACAGAAAGATGCAAAACGCCAGCATCCGATAGTGTCCTTTGTTTCTCTCCCGCAGTTTTGCGAACACTTTACTCCTCGTCATCGCCCTCACCCCCCAGTTCTCTGAGCACTTCCAGAAGTTCATCCATAAACTCCCGCCTTGTCCCGCGCCTTGTCAGTTCTGTGTAGATCATACCGTCTCTTAAGACGATGACCCGGTCGCAGAAAGATGCGGCAAAGCTGTCATGTGTGACCATGAACACGGTTGCTCCCATCTCCTTTTTCGCCTGCAGGAACGCGTCGATCACAGCACGGCAGGAACGGCTGTCCAGGTTTCCTGTAGGTTCATCGGCGAGCAGGATATAGGGCGAGTTCATGAGCGCCCGCGCCACCGCGGTCCTCTGCTTCTCTCCCCCGGAGATTTCCGCCGGATATTTGTCCCGGATCCTTCCGATCCCAAAGGCCTCACAGAACCGACCGGCTCTGGCCTCCATCTGCGGGACCGGGCTGTCCGCGATCACCTGTGGCAGGCAGATATTCTCAAATACTGTCAATCCGTCCAGCAGCATGAAATCCTGAAAGACAAATCCCAGATTCTGGTTCCTCACTGTTGCAAGTTCCTGCTCATCCAAGCCGGAAATATCCTGTCCGTTTAAAAGGATCCTGCCCGAATCATGTGGGATAAAGCAGGAAATGCAGTTCAAAAGAGTGGTCTTTCCCGAGCCGCTTGGCCCCATCACTGCCACAAACTCTCCTTTCTCCACCCGGAACGACAGATGTTTCAGCACCGGGTAGACATGATCCCCTGTGTGGTATGTTTTATTCAGATCTTCAACTCTCAGCATAATGTTTCCTCCTCTAATACATTCTCTGCGTCTTACTCTGCATCTATTATAGGGACTTCGACCGATGAAAACTATTTAGCGGAAAGGAAAGTTTTGAAGAGATTCCGGAAAGTTTGGCAGCCGCGCCGGTCCATTTTCCGTATCCGTGGTCTGGTGTTTCCTTCTGAAATCAGATATAATGGAGAACGGCAATCTGTAAGAAACGAAGAAGGAGCACATATATGGAGATCTGTATCTGCGATGACGAGAAAAAACTGAGAAATGCCCTGCGAAGTGCAGTGGAGACAGAACTGCAGCTGAGCGGCGTCTCCTACACCATAAAGGAATTTGCATCCGGAGAGGCGCTCCTTTGTTCTCTTGAGACTTCAGAACCGGATATCCTCTTCCTGGATATTGAAATGGAAGGTCTGAACGGAATGGAGACTGCTCGCATGCTGAGGGAACGATGCCGCAGGACCGTGATCATCTTTGTCACTGCCTACCCGGATTATGTGTTCCAGGGATACGAAGTCCATGCCTTCCACTATATCCTGAAGCCTTACCGGGAAGAGAAGATCCGTGAGGTCCTGCGCCTCGCCCTGGCGGAGACAGAGCGCCTGGAATGCCAGTATTTCCTCATAGAGCAGAAAAACAGGAGCCTGAGGCTTTCTTTGAAGGAGATCCACTATTTCAAAAGCGACCGGAAAAAGATATCTGCCGTGACGGGAGAGAGAAAGGAAGGATTCTACGGGAAACTGGCAGACATCGAACCGGGGCTGCCGGAATATTTTATCCGTATCCACAACCGCTATCTTGTGAACCTGCGCCATGTCACAGACCTTGGCACTTCCTCCTGTATCTGCGGAGGAGAGGAACTCCCGGTAAGCCGTCCGTACCGGCATGCTCTTGCAGCATCGTTTGCCAGAAATATGCTGAACGGCTGATCCTGATCTGATAAAAACAGGAGGAACTCATATGGAAACATTGATCCATTTTCTCAGTATCATTCTTTATCTTATACAGGGCTGCTTTTTCTACAAGTCTGTCTGCTGCGCCATCCGCCCGCTGGATTCCCTCCCGGGGAAACTGCTGGCGTGGCTTCTGCTGAGCATGGCAGGCAGCGTCAGGCTCTTTGCCGGAGATCCGGTCAATATCATCGGAACGTTCGGTCTTTTTCTCGCGACGGTCTTCCTTCTTTTCCGGGGACAGTGGTTCGTCAAGCTGGGGATCGTCATGATCTTCTATACGA
>ERZ1090862.317-NODE-317-length-21494-cov-18.559914_pt1 | contig 21494 bp, 16 predicted proteins | sample MGYA00478481_ERZ1090862 | MGnify/ENA primary metagenome ERZ1090862 (study PRJEB33644, sample SAMEA5815745) | chicken gut metagenome | biome: Chicken; feature: Gastrointestinal Tract; material: Caecum | place: Ireland | collected 2019-01-01 | study: A study of the... | reverse complement strand
GCACATAAAGTGCCGCCCGCCGCTTTTACCCGAAATATAAAGCTTACAGACTTTTGAAAATTTTTCTCTTTTCGGGCCGCCGTTCAAAGCTGTCGTTGACCTCGTCCGTCCAGCTGTCCTCCGACGAACCGTAGTCGTCAAAACAGCCCGAAGGCAGGTCGCCGTCGTCGTCATATGCGCTGAAATCGTCCTCCGTGAGGTCCTCCTCTTCCGCCTCCTCAACGCCCTCGTCCTCGTCGTCGACGGTCATTCCGTCGTCGTCCGAGCCGTAGTCGTCAAAGTAGGTGTGAAGGCTTTCCGCCTCCTCGCACATGATTTTGTCAGTCTTTTCAGACTTGCCTGCAACGCCCTTTTCGGGCGCGCCATCGGATATACTCACATTTACCCCCATACGGCCGCGCCAAAGCGGCCCTGATTTTATTTGAAAAGCGCGATGAATTCGCGGAGAGCGAACGGAATGGGCACGTTTTTTGGCAGTGCCAGGCCTACGCCGCGCACGGGCAGCGAAGGCGTTATGTTCACTTCGAACAGATCGCCGCTTTCAAGTTCCTTTCTGCAATATTCCCTGGGCACGCAGCCTACGCCCATGCCCTTTATGGCGAGTTTGAGCATGAGGTCCCAGTTAGCAACCTCTATATCGGGCTGCAAAGTTATGCCCATGGTGGCAAGGTATGCATCCACGGCACGGCGCGCAACGGTGTTGAGGTCCATCATGAGAAGCGGAAATTCCTGCAACCGCTTTACGGGCACAACCGTATTGCGCAGCTCTGCGTAGCGCGGACTTGCAACGAATATGTCGCTGAGCAGGCTTACGCTGCCCGAAAGCATTACGTCCTTGTCCTCTATGGGCAGGTTTAAAAACACAACGTCACACTTGTTGTCTTTGAGCTGCTGAATGGTATCGAGCGTGGTTCCCGTGAGAAGGTCGAACTTCACAGCGGGATATTTTTCGTGATACTCGGCAATTTTATCGGCGAGTATGTTGGAAAATATGGAGTCGGTAGCGCCCACGCGTATGGTACCCGTGGCCGAAGTTTTGAGTTCGATGAGCGTGTTTTCCGCACTTTCGAGCAAGCCGAGCGCGTCCTCCACCTTTTTGTAGATAAGTTTGCCGCCCTGCACGGAGAGTTCCATGCCTCTGTGTGTACGGTTGAACAGCGTTGTGCCGAGCTGGGTTTCAAGCTGTTTTACCGCCTGCGATACGGCGGGCTGGGAAATAAAAAGCTCCTCCGCCGCCTTTGTAAGGCTGCCGCACCTTGCAACGGTGTAAAACACACGGTATAGTTCAAGATTTACCATAATTCCTCCCGACGGCAAAGGCCGCCTGCGGGCAATTTCCGCCGCAACGACCGCTCTCTCACCTTCGCCGAAAATTTATTTTTGTATTATTTGCCTACACAGAATTTTGAGAAGATAGTGTTGATAATTTCTTCCGTGGCGGTGGCGCCCGTAATTTCGCCGAGCGTATCCCACGCCTCTTTTATGTCCACGGACACGACGTCCGCGGGGAATATTCCGATAGCGTTTTCCGCACCCGCGAGCGAACGCGCTGTGCGGCTGAGCGCTTCATAGTGTCTCTCTTCTATTATGAACGCGCCCGCAAGCGAGCCCTGGGGCAACGCTGTTTTGCGCATGAGCGCTTTGAGCTCCTCTATGCCCTCGCCGCTGAGCGCCGAGACAAATATATCCTCGTTGCCGTCGGGCAGGTCGGATATGTCGCGCTTGTTGCGCACCTTTATGGCGGGGCAGGGGCAGTGTTGCAGAATTTCCGTCTCCTCCGCGCCCCACGCGCCCTCGTATACTATGAGCGCAAGGTCTGCCGAGGAAAGGGTCTGCTTTGCGCGGCTTATGCCTATGCTTTCAACCTCGCCCGCCTCCTCGCGTATTCCCGCGGTATCGTAGAAGTTGAAGCGAACGCCGCCGAGTTCCAGCTCGCCCTCGACCACATCGCGCGTGGTGCCCGCCTGCGCGGAGACTATCGCCTTATCGTAGCCGAGAAGGGCATTTAAAAGGGAGCTTTTGCCCGCGTTAGGCCTGCCGCAGATGGCCACGGACACGCCGTTTTTTATCTTTTTGCCGCCGTCGTAGCTGTCGGCAAGAGTCTGAACGCGCGCACGCAACGCGGCGAGTTTATCCTTTATGTCAAAGAGTTCGGTACGCTCGATATCCTCTTCGGGATAGTCGACGTCCGCACCTATTTTGGCAAGGATATCAGTAAGCTCGCCCTGAATTTCCGTAGCCGCCTTTGTGAGTCTGCCGGAATACAGCAGACTGCCCGCGCGCACTTCCGCCGTGCTTTCGCCGTTTATCATATCGGCAAGGCCCTCCGCCGCGGAGAGCGAAATTTTGCCGTTTATGAATGCGCGCATGGTGTATTCGCCCGCCTTTGCGGGGCGCGCGCCGCAGGCAAGCGCCTGCCTTAATACCGCGCGGGAAAGCTCAACGCCGCCGTGGCAGTGCAGTTCCACCACATCCTCGCCCGTAAACGAATGGGGCGCTTTGAAATATACGCACAGACCGAAGTCCGTAATGCCGCCCGCCGCCGAGATTGTGCCCGAGTACATATACCTGGGTTTAAACTGCGCGACGGGGGTAGCGCCTACGGGGGAAAACATTTTTTCCGCCACGGAAAGGGCTTCCGCTCCGCTTATTCTTATTATGGCCACGCCGCCTGGCGCCTGCGCGGTGGATATGGCCGCAATGCAATCACTGTTCATTATTTTTCAGCCGTATATAAATCCGGGTTATACGTATAAATGTATTTTATACACTTTAAGACTTTTAAGCCTTTGCCATTATACCACATTATTACGGGTAAATCAAGCGCGGACTGCACAAAAAATAGCGCGGGCGAGGCATAAATGCCGCGCCCGCAATAATATTACTTATTTTTATTACTTGAAGTCGTCAAACGGAGAGTCGTTTTGATTGCCCGAGCTGTTCTGACTGCCCGCTCCTCCTGAGCCCTGCGAATAGCCGGACGACGAATTGCCCGAAGAAGAATTGCCGCTGCCGTATTCGTCGAAGGGGTCGGGCGCGGAATTGGACTGGCCGCCCTGGCCTTCGCCGTAATTTCCGTTGTAGCCGCCGTAGGGATTCTGGTTGTTATAGGGGTTGCCGTACTGCTGCTGATACATGCGGTAATTCTGCTCGCGCACCCTTCTCAGATAGTCCATATAGCTCATACCCGTATTGTTGCGCACGGCATAGATGAGTATGCCCGTAAGGGGCAGAAGCGCGCCCACCACGGAGAATATTACGTACTGCCTTGCCGAATAAGTGCGGAAGAAAGCCATGAGAAGAAGCAGCTTTACCACGATAAAGACAAGTTCCAGCCAGGAGAGCACGTAGTCGGAAAGATGCAGGTACACCCAGCCGAGCCAGTTGAGCGAGGCAGGCATATCCGCGCTGAACCCCGAAGGGTACAGATAGGTTACGTTGCTGCCCTCGATTGTGGTTGTGTTCCAGGATATATACTTCCACACGGTAAACAGCGCCACGTAATACAGCACATAGCCAAGCACGGTAATGACTTCCAGCGAGGCGGCTATTATGGCGAAGTTTTTGGAGTTTAAGTTGTAGACTTTATTTTTCTGCGCGCATACGCCTATATAATACAGGTTAAAGAAGGGCACAAATGCCATCCATCTGTTTTTGTAGCCTGCACGCGTGGCAATGGTGTAAAGTCCCACCGCCTGGAAGATGTACACGATGAGGAAACAAAGACCGCCCACAAGCAGAGCTATCCATATGAGGTTGCTCACCTCGCCGTCGGCGTCCATATAAGTCGGAATGAAAAATTCCGCATAACTTGCAAACTGAAAGAAATCCATAACGCTCCGTATAAAATTATATTATGGTATTTTGCACAAATTATTATAAAGGGCTTTGATGTATTCCGCAAAATAAAATTGTGAAAACGGCGTAAAATAATTGGTTTTCAGCACGTATCAGATTAAAAAACGTCCGCAACGGGGCAAAAATATCAGGCAAAAAAATTTTATGCGAACGGGTCGGGAGAATATTCCACGCTCTCCAGCGTGAGTCCCTTTGCGGGCATCGTCTTGCCGACGAGCGTGCGGTTGCCCTCGTCTAAAGAGCGGCGCACGTCCTCCAATGAAATTCTTCCCTGGCCGAGATAGAGCAGTGTTCCCGCCATGGTGCGGACCATATTATACAGAAATCCGCCGCCGCAGACGGTGAATGTGATATCCTCCGACCCGCGGGAAAAGGCTGTGGAAACTTCTGCGGAGAAGATTGTGCGCACGGTAGTTTTTGCCGTAGAACCGCTGGCGCAGTAGGCCTTGAAATCGTGTTCGCCGCAATATAGTGCGGCACCTTTTTGCATAAGCGCAATATCGGGGCGGGGATATACGGCGAGAGCGTAACGCGACTTTAAAGGGTGTTCCCTGCGCGCGCAGTACATTCTGTAGCAGTAAGTCTTTTTCTTGGCAGAGCGGTTGGAATCGAAGTCCTCGGGCGCGGACGCGGAGCGGAGAACGCATATATCGGCGGGCAGACGGAAATTGAGCGCATCTGCAATTTTTTCTGCGGGCACGGCAGTATCGGCGGAAAAATGGCACACCTGCCCCGCCGCGTGAACGCCGCTGTCCGTGCGGCCGCTCGCCGTGATATTCACTCTCTTGCCAAAGGTCTCCTCCGCCGCTTTTTCCAGCACGCTCTGAACGGAAATTCCGTTCTTCTGAGTCTGCCAGCCGCGGTAATTGGTGCCGTCATATGCCACAACTATTGCGTATTTCATAATACATATTTCACAAAAATGTCGTGCAGCCGTGCGCGACATTTTTCGTGACTTTGAGGGGCGCCGCCCCTCTGTCGGCATTGCTTTTGCCCTCGTTCAATGAATGCCTCCATTCACCCTGCGCGAGCCTGCTGCCGCAGCTAATTGTGTCGCGCTCGCGGCGGGATACCCGCCTTGCGCACTGCTTTTTATTTTTTATTATCACAAAAATGTCGTGCAGCCGTGCGCGACATTTTTCGTGACTTTGAGGGGCGCCGCCCCTCTGTCGGCATTGCTTTTGCCCTCGTTCAATGAATGCCTCCATTCACCCTGCGCGAGCCTGCTGCCGCAGCTAATTGTGTCGCGCTCGCGGCGGGATACCCGCCTTGCGCACTGCTTTTTATTTTTTATTTTCACAAAAATGTCGTGCAGCCGTGCGCCAGTCGTGCAGGCCGTGCGCCCGCAAAATAAACTTCCGCACGGGAAAATTTTACCGCGCAATCATTTGATTACGATATATTCGTAAATCTGCGGGAAAATCTGCTGTGCGTACACGTTGAACAGCACCACGCCCGTTATGAGCACGGCAAACACTATCACGGCGACGAGGTCGCGCCAGCCGAATGTAAGTTTTTTGTATTTTGTGCGGTTTTTGGAGCCCGAATAACAGCGGGCGTCCATAGCGTCGCCCAGTTCCTCCGCGCGGCGGAGCGCGCTTATGAGCAGAGGTATCAGAATGGGCACCACCGCCTTTATCCTCTTTATTATGTTGCCGCTTTCAAAGTCGGCGCCGCGCGCCTTCTGTGCGGCAATTATGCGGTTGGTTTCGTCTATGAGCGTGGGAATGAAGCGCAGAGCAATGCTCATTACCAGAGCAAGCTCGTGCACGGGAAATTTTATCCACTTTAAAGGCGTCATAAGACTTTCCATGCCGTCAGTCAGGCGCACGGGGGTGGTTGTCAGCGTAAGCACCGCAGACACCATTACGAGCAGCATCAGTCTGAGCAGCAGGAACACCGTGAACACTATCGATTCGCGGTATATTTTAATCACCCAGTTTTCGGGCGTGAGCAGATGTTCGCCGCCGTGGAAAAACAGGTTGAGTATCGAAGTTATTATGACGATAACTATTATGCCCTTAACCGAGCGCAGCACCGAACCGAAGGGCACGCGCGCCGCGGCTATGGCGACAATCAGCAGAATGAGGCACAAAAGCATGCCGTAGAAGGTATCCGCAATGAATATTGCCACAATGAAAGCTATCAGCGCGAGCAGTTTGGTGCGCGGGTCAAGCGAGTGTACGAATGATTTTGCGGGGTAATACTGGCCGAACGTTACATCGTTAAGCATTGTTTTCACCCCCTTGGAAAAGACTTATCACCTTTGCGGCAAAGTCCTCGCAGGTGAAGTCTGTATCTATGTCGTAGCCGTAAGTTTTAAGCTGCTGGCACGCCTTTGCGGTGAGCGGTATGTCCAGTCCCAGCGCGGAGAGCTCCTCCGCCCTTGAAAAGAGTATGCGGGGCTGAGCGCAGTCGGCCGCCTCGCCCTTGGAAATTACCGCCGCCTTAGTGCAGTTATCGGCAATCTCGTCCATATCGTGCGAAACTATTATGACCGTGCGGCACCACTCGCGGTGGAGCTTGTGCAGAAGCTGCATAATCTCCTGCTTGCCGAGGGGGTCGAGGCCCGCCGCGGGCTCATCGAGAATGAGTATGTGCGGTCGGGTGACTATTACGCCCGCAATGGCTACTCGGCGCTTCTGTCCGCCCGACAAGTCGAAGGGGGACTTGTCCTTTACCTCTTCATACGAAAGGCCGACAATCTCCAGCGCGTCGCGCACGGCGGCCTCCGTCTCCTCCTTGGTTATGCCCTTGCGGAAGTTTTTAAGGCCGAAGGATACGTCTGCAAAAACCGTTTCGGCGAACAGCTGGTATTCTGGGTACTGGAACACCATGCCCACGCTTTCCCTGAGTTTTACAAAGTCGCACTTTTTGTCCGAAAGGTCGAATTGCCCCACCTGTATCTGCGGAAGAACGGGAGCGGGCTCGCCCTTTTTAATCTTTTTGGGACGGTACTTTTTTTCTGCCTGGGGCAGTTTTATGAGGGCGTTGAGGTGCTGCACAAGCGTGGACTTGCCGCTGCCCGTCTGGCCTATTATGCCGAAAAATTCGCCCTCGTCTATGTGCAGATTTATGCCGCGCAGAGCCTTCTGCGCAAAGGGCGATTTTGCCGAATACGTGAATGTCAGGTCCTTTACGTCTATGTCCCACTCGTGCTTGTTTTCGACAATCGGTGCGGGAATATATGGCAACGAACGCTTTTTTGCGCCCGCATTGTCGGCGGCCGTTGCAATCTCTTTTGCAAGAGTTTCGGGTGTGAGGCAGTCGGCTACGGGTATGCCCGCGCGCTGCAGCATTTTGCATATTCTGCCTATGCGCGGCAGGCTTAAATTGTATGCCTCAAGCCGCTCGCTGTGCAGGAATATGTCTGCGGGGGTGCCCTCCATGACAATTTCGCCGCGGTTCATTACTATCGTGCGGTCGGCGAGCAGCGCCTCCTCCATGAAGTGGGTGATGAGTATGACCGTCATTCCCTCCTCCTTGTTGAGGCGGGTTACGACGCTCATTACCTCCCTTCTGCCGCGGGGGTCGAGCATTGCGGTAGATTCATCGAGAATGATTATGTCGGGCTTTATTGCCAGCACGCCCGCAATGGCTATGCGCTGTTTCTGACCGCCCGAAAGGCGTGAGGGCGTGCCCGTGCGGTAGGCCTCCATGCCCACGGCTTTTAGCGCCCAGTCTATGCGGCGGCCTATCTCCTCGCGCTCCACACCGAGGTTTTCGGGGCCGAAAGCGACGTCGTCCTCTATTATGGAGGCGACCATCTGGTTATCGGGGTTCTGAAAGACTATGCCTGCGCGGCGGCGTATTTCCACGGGATTTCTGCCCTCGGCGGTATCCATTCCGAATACCGTTACCTTGCCCTTATCGGGAAGAAGAAGCGCGTTGGTAAGGCGGGCGAGAGTAGATTTGCCGCTGCCGTTATGGCCTATTACGGCCAAAAACTCGCCTTTTTTTACCGAAAAAGAGAGGTTTTTTATGGCAGGCGCGGCGTTTTCTTCGTATGAAAAAGTTACGTCCGTAAATCTTACGGCCGCGTCGTCTGCGGCAGCGGACAGAGCGTTCTGACCGTTTTCAGTCGCACCGCCACCTTCGGAAGGTTGTTCCGCGGACTGCGCCTTTATGCCGCTGTATTTTTCCGCGCCATCGGGCGCGCAATTTTCTGAGGAAGTATTTTCCTGAATGTTATCGTTCTGCATTTTTTTTGATTATAGCAAAAAAGCCGCCGTTTAACAACAGTTTACGCCGCAATTTTAATAAAAGTAAAATAAAAAATTTGTGAACGCACGGCCGCCTGCGCCCACGCTTTGCCGCGCGCGACAATAATATAATTTAAGCGGAATAAAAAATTGCCGCGCGGCTGCGCTGACCGCTCCCGTCTTTGCGCGCCCGCGCGTACGCGCGGGCGCGCAATACATACACAGAATTGAAATGAAAGTTTGAATATATTGTAAATATATTCCGCACGTATATTGACTTTTTGAACTTATTGTTTTATAATGTTTTTGTGTGAGAAAATACACAGATGAACTGATACTCAATCATATATCAAACGGAGGTTTTATTGATGAAAAAGTTGACTATCGACGGTAATACCGCCGCCAGCCACGTAGCCTACGCCTTTTCTGAAGTAGCGGCAATATATCCCATAACGCCCTCTTCACCCATGGCGGAAGTTGCCGATGAATGGGCAACTGCAGGCAGAACAAATATGTGGGGTCAGAAAGTAAGGATAGCCGAAATGCAGTCCGAAGGCGGTGCCGCAGGCGCCGTTCACGGTTCGCTTTCCGCAGGTGCGCTTACCACCACCTTCACGGCTTCCCAGGGTCTGCTTCTGATGATCCCCAACATGTACAAGATTTCGGGCGAACTCCTGCCCATGGTTATGCACGTTTCCGCGCGCGCCCTGGCAGCTCACTCGCTCAATATATTCGGCGACCACGCCGATGTTATGGCCTGCCGTCAGACCGGTTTTGCAATGCTGTGCGACTCTTCCGTTCAGGAAGTTATGGACCTCGCGCTCGTTGCACACCTCTCCACCCTCAGGGCCAAAGTTCCCTTCATCAACTTCTTCGATGGTTTCAGAACTTCCCACGAAGTTGCAAAGATAGATGTATGGGATGAAACCGATAACTATGCCGAGATAAGAGCCATCTGCGACGAAGCAGACATCTGGGCAGACGTTGCCGACTTCAAGAGCCGTTCGCTCAACCCCGAACATCCCATCCAGAAGGGCACCGCACAGAACGGCGATACCTACTTCCAGAACAGGGAGACCGCTAACAGCTACTATGCAGCCGCTCCCGCAATCGTTCAGCAGATGATGGACATCGTTTCCTCCAAGTGCGGCAGAAGCTATCACCTCTTCGACTATGTCGGCGCACCCGATGCAACCGAAGTTATCGTTGCAATGGGTTCTGCCTGCGAGACCATTGAAGAGAGCATCAACAAGCTCAACGCAATGGGCAAGAAGTACGGCCTTGTAAAAGTACGTCTTTACAGACCTTTCGTTGCAGACGCATTCGTTGCAGCTCTTCCCAAGACTGCAAAGAAGATTGCCGTACTCGACAGAACCAAGGAACCCGGCAGCCTTGGCGAACCTCTCTACCTCGACGTATGCTCCGCTCTGTTCGAAAAGGGCGTAACCAAACCCAAGGTAGTAGGCGGCCGTTACGGCTTAGGTTCCAAGGAATTCACTCCTTCCATGGTACTTGCAGTATACAAGAACCTTGAGCAGAAGGAACCCAAGAACCACTTCACCATCGGTATCTACGAGGATGTTACCAACAGCTCCCTCGACTTCTCCGAAAAGTTCGACGCCGCTCCCGCAGGCTCCACTTCCTGCAAGTTCTACGGCCTCGGCTCCGACGGTACCGTAGGTGCAAACAAGAACTCCATAAAGATTATCGGTGACCATACGGACAAGCACGCGCAGGCGTACTTCTTCTATGACTCCAAGAAGTCGGGCGGCATAACCGTTTCCCACCTCCGTTTCGGCGATACGCCCATACAGAGCGAATACCTTATCGATTCTGCCGACTTCGTACAGTGCTCCAACCCTTCCTACATCACCCGTTACGATATGACGAGCGACATCAAAGAGGGCGGCACCTTCCTTCTCAACACCGATGCAACCACGGTTGAAAAGCTTGAAGAATTCCTGCCCGCAAAGGTTAAGCAGGACCTTGCTAAAAAGCACATCAACCTCTACGTTATAGACGCAATTCACATCGCAGGTCAGCTCGGTCTCCGCGGCAGAACGAACACCATTCTTCAGTCCGCATTCTTCCGCGTTAACCCCCAGATCATGCCCTACGATAAGGCCATCGAGTACATGAAGTACATGGCCAAGAAGTCCTTCGGCAGAAAGGGCGATGCAGTCGTTCAGATGAACTACAACGCAATCGACTCCGCCGCAGGCGACAACCTCATCAAGATTGACGTTCCCGCAAGCTGGGCAAATGCAACTACCGGCGCAGCTATGATAGAGGGTCATGCGGACAAGTATTATCAGGAAATAATCAAGCCCATCCTCTACCTCCAGGGCGACAAGCTCAAGTCCTCGCAGTTCAATGCAGACGGCCACGTTCCCACCGGCACCACCAAGTTTGAAAAGCGCGGCGTTGCAGTCAACGTACCCGAAATCAACCTTGACAAGTGCATACAGTGCGGCACCTGCTCGTTCGTATGCCCTCACGCCTGCCTCCGTCCCGCACTCGTTGCCAACGACGCTGAAAGACCTGAGACCTTAAAGACCAAGCCTGCAATCGGTATCCCCGGATACGGCTACAAGATGCAGGTTTCTCCTCTCGACTGCATGGGCTGCGGCGTATGCGCTACCGTCTGCCCCGTAAAGGACGGCGGTGCCATCACTATGGTACCTCTTGCTCAGGCACTCGAAAAGGGCGAGGAACAGAACTGGGACTATGCAGTTGAGCTTCCCGCCGTTGATACCTCCAAATTCAAGAAAGAAACTGTCAAGGGTTGCCAGTTCTGCACTCCTCTGTTTGAGTTCTCCGGCGCCTGCGCAGGCTGCGGCGAAACCCCTTACATCAAGGTTATCACCCAGCTCTTCGGCGAGGATATGGTCATAGCTAACGCTACCGGCTGCTCCTCCATTTACGGCGGTTCCTCTCCTACATGCCCTTACACCAAGAACAAGGAAGGTCACGGTCCCGCATGGGCTAACTCCCTGTTCGAAGATAACGCAGAGTTCGGCTACGGCATGAACCTTGCATACAGCGCAAGAAGAAACGCCATAAAGGGCAAAGTTGAAAAGCTTGCTGAAATCTGGGACGGCGAAGCAAAGGCCGCATGCGAAGAGTACATCGCCGCATTCGACGAGAGAGAAGCTTCCAAGAAGGCTTCCAAGAAACTGCTCGGCTTCCTTGAAAACTGCAAAGATTGCGGTTGCGATGCAGACAAGCTCGTAAAAGAAATACTTGCCGATAAGGACTGCCTTGCAAAGAAGTCCATCTGGATATTCGGTGGCGACGGCTGGGCATACGATATCGGTTACGGCGGTCTCGACCACGTTATAGCCGAGGGCGAAGATGTGAACATCCTCGTACTCGATACCGAAGTTTACTCCAACACCGGCGGCCAGGCATCCAAGTCCACCAACATAGGTGCAGTTGCCAAGTTCGCTTCCGCTGGTAAGAGAGTAAAGAAGAAGGACCTCGGCATGATGGCCAAGTCCTACGGATATGTTTATGTGGCACAGTGCTCCATGGGCGCAAACCCTGCACAGTTCCTCAAGGCAATTTCCGAAGCTGAAGCATATCATGGTCCTTCCCTCATCATCTGCTATGCACCTTGCATCAACCACGGCATCAACATGACCAAGAGCCAGCTCGAAGAGAAGGCAGCTGTTGACTGCGGTTACTGGCAGCTTTACAGGTACAACCCCGAAGGCGAGGTATTCACCCTTGACAGCAAGGCTGATCCTAACTTCGAAGGCTACCAGGCATTCCTTGCAGGTGAAACCAGATACTCATCCCTTGTAAAGACTCAGGGCGCAGAAGTAGCTAACAAGCTCTTCGAAGAGACCGAAGAGTCCGCAAAGGAAAGACTTGCAGATTACAAAAAGCTTGCAGGCAAGGAATAATCTATAATACTTCCGTTTAACAAATAAATTTAAGCTCCCCGCACCTCACGGTGCGGGGAGCTTATTTTTTATCGGCTCTGTCATTCAGACTCCACAACTAAAAACTTAACACACAGACTCCACAACTAAAAACTTAACACACAGACTCCGCAATTAAAAACTTAACATACAGACACCACAGCTGAAAGCTTTACACACGGACTCCGCAATTAAAAACTTAACACACATAAAAGCGCCGACGAACAAACATTCGTCGGCGCTTTTAACAGTAAAAAATTTACAGTTTATAATTATTTTTGCGTAATATTTTTACATATGTGCATATGTGCGTCAATCTTCAAGGTTTCGGAAAGCTTTAACGCAGAAATAATGCCGTTTTTACACGATAATTACGCAGTTTAGCCAGATATCAGCCTTTGCCAATAATTGCGCACTTTAGCCTAATATCAGTCCTTTGCCACAGTGAGGGTATAGGAAAAAGTACTGCCCTCGCCCCTTTCAAAGTTGACAAACGGCTTTAAGGAAAATTCACGCGGGAAAGCGGGGTTATCGTTTATGCCCCACCAGGGTTCAACGCATACATACTCGCCGCCATCGGGGTTGGACCAGAAGGCAAACAGAGGGCAGTCCGATTTGTAGGTATAAGTGTACCCGTCCTCCGTGCGCGCATATATCGCGCCGCCCGAAAGCGAACCGAGCTGGAACGTCTTGCATTCGGCAAAGAACGGCTTGTTTGCCACAAATCTTTTAAGATGGGGCATCGACGCCGCACCGCCCTCAAGCGGATAGATTACGGGGTGTTCCACGTTTTCAAACTCAATCACCGCACTTCCACCGGGAGCACGCATGCCGGGGTGTCCGCCCACATAGAACGGCATAACTCCGCACTTCGAGCGGACGAAGTAGGTAATTTTTACGGAGTTGTTTTCCAGTTTATATGTAATGGAAAAATCAAAATCGAAGGGATAGCTCTTTTTGCTCTCCTCGTCGGAAGAAAAGCTGAGCGTAAGTTGCTCCTCGCCATTTTTTTCGACCGCAAGGCGGGTATAGCGTGCAAGCCCGTGCGATTTGAGCTGATAGCTTTTGCCGCACACCTCAAACGGGCCCGCATGCCCGATTATGGGAAAGATTACCACATCGCGGCTGGCCCAGGCCTCTCCGCCCTGCCACAGCCGCTCTTCCCCCGTCGGCTTATAGATGAGCGAATGCATGCTTCCGCCCTCGTCGTTTACGGTAAGTTTTATAAACTGATTTTCAATTGAGTGTAACACGTCAATCCCCCTTTTAAATTTTCAAGCTTTCAAAATATTGAATTTTATTTCCCGAATATTCAGCATTTTATATATGCCGAATTTTATATATGCCCAAAAGCGGCGGCTGTAAATTTGCCGCCGGAATCGGCACGCCGTTATGACGGAATCCGCGCGCCGTAAAAAAATATAACCTTTGCCGCGCACAGACGCGCTGTTTAAAAAACTAAATTATTCCCAGGGAAGGGTCTGTCCGCCGAGAATGTGAATGTGCAGATGGAATACCGACTGCCCCGCATCCTCGCCCTGGTTAATTACCAGTCTGAATCCCTTTTCGCAACCGTTTTCTGCGGCTATTGAAGGAATTTTTTCAAGCATATATTTAAGAAGTTCTGCCTGCGAGGCATTCATATCGGCAAGCAGTTTGAAGTGGTCCTTGGGCACAGCCAGAAGGTGTACTTTCGCCTTGGGTTCTATGTCCTTGAACACCAGCATTTTATCGTCTTCGTAAACCTTTGTCGAGGGAATTTTACCCTCTATAATCTTGCAGAAAAGGCAATCTTCTTTAAGCATATCAAACCTCCGTTTAATTGTCTTATGCCGCCAAAGCTGCGGACTGGACAAAAGAATTTATAAATATTTGCGGCATATTGCCGCACCAATTAACTTTTTTATTCAAGCTCGCCGAGAGCGCCTTCCGAATACCTGCCGACAAGGCGTACATCGCACACTTTCCCGCGCAGGTCGCCCTTGCAGTATACCTTTATGTAACTGCCCGTATAACCTGCGGTATAGTCGCCCTCCATATCCTCGAATATGACGCGCTGAACGGTGCCGATATTTCGGTCTATGAACTTGTTTTCGGCCTCCGCGCCCGCCTGCAACAGTCTGTGAAGACGCTCCTCTTTCACCTCATGCGGGGTGTCCTTCATTCTGAAGGCAACAGTACCCTCTCTGGGTGAAAAGGCGAACGCGTGAACGCGCGCAAAGCCCGCCTCGCCGATTATTGAAAGGCTCTGTTCAAAGTCCTGCTCGGTTTCACCCGGGAAACCCGCAATTATATCGGTAGTTATGGCCGCGTCGGGGAAAAATTTGTATATGAGCGCGCACTTTTCAAGGTACTGCGCACGCGTATAGCGGCGGTTCATTTTTTTAAGCACCTCGTCGCTTCCGCTCTGCAACGAGAGATGGAACTGCGGGGCAAAGTCATTTAAATTGCGGCAGGCCGTAAGGAATTCTTCGTCCACGACGCCGCACTCCACCGAACCGAGGCGTATGCGCTTTTCCACGCCGCCAAGCGCGGAAATAAGCCCTGCAAGCCCCTTGCCGTCATACGAGTATGCAGAAATATTTATGCCCGTAAGCACTGCTTCGGGACAGCCGCAGGCCGCAACTTCGGCAACGATTTCTTCGGGCGCGCGGCTGCGCACTCTGCCGCGGAGATAGGGAATCACGCAATAGCTGCAAAAATTGTTGCAACCGTCCTCAATCTTTATGAAAGCGCGTGTGCGCGGGCTTGCGGGTGCGGGCATATTTTCGTAGCCCTGCTCGTTATCCGTGCAGGGATATGCCGCGCCGAACAGCTCCGCCAGGGCAGAAAGGACAGCATTTTTATGCTGCGCGCCGCCCACATAACTTACATTTTTTGCGCGGAAAGCGGCCGCATCCTTTTCGGCGGCACAGCCGCACACAAAAATTTTGGCCTGAGGGTTATACTTGCGTGCGCGGGCAATCAGCTGACGGCTCTTTTTTTCCGCCTCGCGCGTGACGGCGCAGGTATTTAAAACGTATATATCTGCGGGGCAAAGGCGGCTTTCCACCTCCGCGCCCCAGCTTTTGAGCGCGGACATGAATGAACCCGACTCCACCTCATTGACCTTGCAACCGAGGGTAAAAACGCACACCTTCATGACATTTCCCCCAGCGAAAACATTACTATGGCGCACAGTGCAACGGCGGCCGTTTCAGCGCGAAGTATGCGCTTGCCGAGCGTTATGCCCTTAAAGCCGTACTCTTCGCGCGCGAGCGCGTATTCCTCTTCGGAAAAGCCGCCCTCGCTGCCGACAACGATGCACACGGACCCGCTTAATTTGCGCATATCTGCCTGCGAATTCTGCTCGAACTCGCACGCGAACAGCTTATTTTCATAGTCTTTGGCAGAGGCAAGCGCGTCCTCGAAATTCTCGTAGAGCTCCACCGCGGGGGCAACGGAGCGGTAACACTGCTTTGTGGCCTCGCGGGCGACTTTGTTCAGCCTTTCAAGCTTGGACGGCGTGAGGTAGGCCGAGCAGTACTTTGAATTGAACACACCCACAGAACTTATGCCGAGTTCGGTGGCCTTCTGCACGACAAGTTCGGTCTTATCGCCCTTGAGCGCGCCCACAAGCAGCCTTACGGCGGTGTGCGGCTCCTTATCGCCCACGGTAAAGCCCGTTATGTGCGCCGTCATGCAGTGCTTGCCGCACTGCGAAATTATGGCCGTGTATTCCCTGCCGCTGCCATCCAGAAGGGTGATTTCCGCCCCCTCCGAAAGTCTTAAAACGTTTTTTGCGTGGTTGAACTGCTCGCCCTCGAGCAACACTTCGGAGCAGGCGGGAAAGTCTATTGTGTTTTCGGTTAAAAATCTTTTGGGAGCTGCCATTTTATCCTTGCAAATCTGTCCGCACAACCGGCGGCAAAGATTGGTTGTAATTGTAATAGTTAAGGCATATATGCCGATGAATTTAAGTTATGCGGCCCTTTTTATGAACTCTGCGGCGTACCATTCGCCCTTATTGACCGTTCTTTTGTGTTCAAAGCCTAGCGCGCCGTACGTTTCAAGCACGCCGTCCAGTTTTTCCTTTATAATGCCCGAGAGAATGAGCGTTCCGCCGTCCTTTATGTGAGGGGGCAGCGTGGGCGCAAGTCTGCACAGAACGTCTGCCGTTATGTTTGCGAGCGCGATATCCGCAACTATATGGTTTTCGCCGATGAGGTCGGTACGCTTTACCGTGCATTTTTCAGCCACGCCGTTGAGCTTGCAGTTGTGTGTGGCGCTGTCCGTTGCTACGGGGTCGATATCGGTGAGATATGCGCTCTTCGCGCCGAGAAGGACGGCAGATATGCCCAGAATACCGCTGCCGCAGCCTACGTCAAGGCAGACGCTTTCGGGCGTCAACGCCTGTTGCAGAAGTTCCAGACACATTGAAGTGGTTTCGTGTTCGCCCGTGCCGAAGGCCATGTTGCTGTCCAGCTTCACAATCACTTCCGAGGGCTGTTTTTCGTACTTTATCCACTCAGGAACGACAACAACGCGGCTGCCGATGTGTATGGGGCGGAAGTGTTTGCGCCATATTTCAATCCAGTCGTCGCCCTCAACCGTACGCGTGGTGATTTCCAGCGAGCCGAGCGGCATGCAGCCGTCGCAGTTTTTCTGCATCTCCTCTATATCCATGCGAATCTGCGGGAGATATGAAGGGGTATCTTCCACCGTTATGAACGCCTTGACGAGCGCCTCGCCCGTATCCTTGGTGAGGTCCTCATCCATATAGTCCCAGTACATTACTTTGTCGCGCTGAAGGGCGATTACGTCCTTTACGTCGGAGATGGCCACGCCGTAACCCGAGTAACGCCAGAGTATGTCAGCTATGAGTTCGCTGCCTTCGCTTGTGGTGTGAACGGTGACTTCTGTAAACTTCATTTTAATCTTTCCTTATATGCGCCGCGCGGCGCGTTGTATGCTTTTATATAATTGTACCACCGAAAGCCGCTTTTTGCAAGCATTTGCATTTATGCGCAAAAATGCGGGGCAAGTGAAATTGCCCCGCATATATGGCCGAAATAATAGAAGGCCGCGCGGGCAAAAGCCCGCGCGGCCGCATAATAAATTTTATTCGGAAACGGTGTTTTCGGCAAGGTATTCCACTGCGGAGTGAGCGGCAACGTTGCCCTCGCCGACAGCCTTGGCATACTGGTAGGGTCTGCCCGTGCAGTCGCCCGCGGCAAATACGCCCGCCATATTGGTGCGGCACTGCCTGTCAACCGCGATGTGCCCGTTCTCCTCTTTCAGTCCGCGCAGAAGTATTGCGGGTGATACCGAGGCGCGCAGCACAAACACGCCGTCCACAGCCAGTTCGCCATCGGCAAAGACCAGTTTTTCGGCCTTCATTCCGCCGACTATCTGCTTGGGCATCTTGACCATAATCTCAGCGTTGGGCGCGGTTATGGTGCAATTTTTGTACATAGGCATTATGTACGCCTTTGCCGCCAGCGAGCACAGATATTCGGCCTCGTGCTCGAACTGTTTATCGAACAGCAGCACGCCTATCGTCTTGCCCTTATACAAAAAACCGTCGCAAGTGGCGCAGTAGCTTACGCCGCGGCCGAGAAAGCTCTCTTCGCCCGCTATGGGTTTCTGCGCGGAAACGCCCGTGCATAAAATTACCGTACGCGTTTCGTAAGTTTCCGTACCCGCGGCCACAGCATAGCGGCCAGACAAATCGTATATAGCGGAAACCAATGCGTTTTTGAACTCAACGCCCATACCGCGTGCATGCTCATCCAGCTTTTCCACAAGCTGCTGCCCAGTTATGTCGGGCAGACCCGGATAGTTGCGCACAAGCTCTGCCGCAGCCGCCTTTTTTGACGAACCCGTACCCACCCAGAGGAAATTTTTGCCGAGTATTTTTAAATTTATCGCCGCCGATACGGCCGCAGGGCCGCCGCCGACTATTATGCAATCATACATAAACTTCTCCGAGCGCCGAAGGGAATATCCCTCCCGACGAAAATTATTCTATAATTTATTTTAACCGCCGAAAGGATAAAATAAACGCCGCGGAGCAGCAAATAGCCGTTCCGCGGCAGTTTTATGCAAATATTTTTTTCACGCGCTGACGCGCGGCCGAATTATTCGGGCTGTTTGGGAGGTGACATGCGGGTGAGCCTTTCGCCCTCTTCCTCCAGCTCCTTGTCGGGAACGGCCTTTTCGCTCTTGGCAACCATCTGCTCTACGGTTACCTTTGCGCGCTCTACGGGAATGATGGTGCCTACGCCCGCAACGCAGCCGCCGGGGCAACCCATGCCTTCAATCATATAGCCGTTGAGCTTGCCCGCCTTGGCCAGCATGAGCGTCTTTTTGCAGTCTGCAAGACCTTCGGCGTGCTGTATCTTCACCTCAGTGCCGGGATAGTACTCGTTTATGCACTTTTCGATAGCGCAGGCAACGCCGCCTGCAACGGCATAGCCGCGGCCCGCACCCGTTGCGGTGAATTCTATGGGGCTCTCTTCAAGCTCCTCGAGGTTGATATCGAGGGCGTCGAACATGCCGACGAGCTCTTCGAAGGTGATAACGAAGTCAACGTAGCTCCTGACATAGGTGCGCGCGGCTTCAAGCTTTTTGGCTGCGCAAGGGCCTATGAATACTACGCGGGCCTCGGGGTCCTTCTCCTTGATATGGCGCGCGGTAGCGACCATGGGGGTGAGCTCCTGCGAGATTTCGGGAGCGAGGTCGGGGAACTGACGGCGCGTAAGCTCTACCCACGCGGGACAGCAGCTGGTGAAAAGGAAGGGCAGTTTGCCCGTTGCCACGGCGTTTACGTAGTGGTGAGCTTCGGTTATGCAACCCATATCCGCGCCGTAGGCTACTTCATAAATCTCCTTGAAACCGAGCTTTAAAAGAGCGGTCTTGGTCTTCCCCGGAGTAACCTTGGGACCGAACTGGCCGATGATTGCGGGAGCAACTGCGGCAACTACTCTGTCGCCCTTCTTTATTGCCTGAATGAGCTGGAATATCTGCGATTTATCTGCAATTGCGCCGAAGGGGCATGCAGCCATGCACTGGCCGCAGGCAACGCATTTTTCGTTATCTATCTTGGCTCTGCCGAACTCGTCTGAGGATATGCACTTTATGCCGCAGGCGGAAGCGCAGGGACGGATGTGATGCGCGATGGCATCGTAAGGGCAGGCCGCCTTGCATCTGCCGCACTTTATGCACTTGGACTGGTCGATGAACGAACGGCCGTTCACGATGGATATGGCGTTCCTGGGGCAGGCCTTTATGCAGGCGTGCGAAAGGCAGTTGCGGCACTGGTCGCTTACCACATACTCGTTGTCGGGGCACTTATCGCAGGCCGAAGGAATGACCTGCATGAGGGGCGGTTCGTAATACTTATCTGCAATGTTGCTTGCATCCAGACCCTCGGTGATGTGAACGGGCTTGTTTGCGGGACGGAGCGAAAGGCCCATTGCAAGGCGCACGCGCTCTGCCGCTATCTGACGTTCGCGGTAAATATTCTCTCTGTACTTAGGTTCCTCGTCGGGCGTTATTATGTAGGGAATAGCCTCAATATCGCTGGCGACAGATTCAGATTTGTATGCCACCTTTGCGACTTCGGCGAACACCTGGCGCCTTAAATCGGTTACCACGCTCTGACTTTTCATAAAAACCACCTTAAAAATTTATTAGCATTTTTATCGCGTAAAATTATAGCACAAAGCCCTGACATTTGCAATACTGTTTAGGGCAATTTATCGATATGTGAAAAAATTATTACACCTTACAACCGCGCAGCCGTAATTTTCATTTTTCGGCCATATCCGCGCACCTGCGCGCTTACGCGATACGCGCCGTCGCTTTGCTTTCGCTGCTTTTTTACGTCAGACCGCAAGAAACGGAAAAAAACGTTACGGCGGCAGGAAAAACTTCCCGCCGCCTCGCGTATAAGGAGAAAAATAAAGTAAAATCTGAAAAAGATGTGTGGTCTGTGTCTGTTAATATTCTATGCCGCTTGTACGGCGTATGTGCAGAATTTTTCGCGCGCCGCTCTGTCTTTCAGCGCATATTGCCCGCCCTCAGCAGGGATAAGAGTCGAACCAGGACGCCCGACGCGGAAATATCTTACAAATATCAGCCGAGCTTAATCTTTTTGCAGAGATAGAGATATCCCTTTGTCATAACCCAGCCGCGAAGTCTCCAGGGAAGCATCATGGGGAAGGACACGTACGAAAAATACCTCAGCTTTCTGTACAGCGCAGCATCCCTCTCCTTTATGTGTTTCCACATGGCTTTGAGGTCGTCCTTGCGCTCCTTGGAGCAGTCGGCACAGGTGAAGAATACGGTGTTGACCATAATCACTTCAAGGTTGTGCCACATGTACCGCTTAAGCCCTTTAGGCATTTCCTTTATCTGCTGCCAGGTATAGGAATCGGTCATTTCGCGCATTACGCGCTGCTGCTGTTCATAGCGCTTTACTATGTTCTTTATGTTGACCGACTGGTCCGACCTGCCGATAAAGTAGTGGTAAAGGTCGACATCCAGGTAGTACAGCGTGTTCATATACGGCAGAGGACGGTAGGCGAACAGATTGTCCACATAGAAGGTGTGTTCGGGGAGTACCGTGCCGCTTTTTACAAGATTTTCGCGCTTATACAGCAGCGCGTGCATGAGCATCATCTTGGAATAGCGGAACTTTTTTACCTCTGCCCACGTGATAAACTTACCCGCAGGCATCTGTTTGCGGTAGTGCGAAACAAATGTGTCGTTCACGGAGGGCTTGTCGTATACGAAGTTTGTTATATACAAATCGGGCGATTGACCCGCAGATATATGCGATTTAATGGTGTCAAGCAGCTTTCTGAGCGCGTCCGTATCCAGCCAGTCGTCGGAGTCCACAACTTTGAAATAGAGTCCCTCCGCCTCCTTCAGGCCTGCGTTTACGCCCGAGCCGTGTCCGCCGTTGGGCTTGTCTATCACCTTTACAATGCCGGGGAAATTAGCGCGGTATGTCTTGGCGATTTTAAGCGTTATATCGGTGGAGCCGTCGTTGACGATAATAATTTCGGCATCTTCGCCGGCGGTGAGCAGACTGTCGATGCATTTTTTCATGTACGCCTGCGAGTTGTAGCAGGGCACGACAAAACTTATAAGTTTCATATAATTTTCCCGAAAATCGCTCCGGCCGAAGGCGCAAAGCCAGGCCGACTGTCTTTCGCTCACTGCACAGCGATTGTACCACACAAGGGGGTCAGTTTCAATACATATGGCATAAAATGTCAATTTATGAGCACAATCAGCGATTTTACATTCATTTATTCATTATTTATTCATATTATGGAGCCGTTTGCGGCTTTATATGCAGCGCGCAAACATGTATTGCAAGGCATTATATATGCCGCGGCGGGGGGGGGGCGCCCCCCCCCCCGGGGAGAAAAAAAAAGGGGGGTTTTTTTGATGCTGTACGCGGGGTAAAGGGGGGGGATTGGGGGGAGGGGGGGCGTGGGGGGTATGTGCCACAGGG
>ERZ1090862.316-NODE-316-length-21528-cov-7.852652_pt1 | contig 21528 bp, 18 predicted proteins | sample MGYA00478481_ERZ1090862 | MGnify/ENA primary metagenome ERZ1090862 (study PRJEB33644, sample SAMEA5815745) | chicken gut metagenome | biome: Chicken; feature: Gastrointestinal Tract; material: Caecum | place: Ireland | collected 2019-01-01 | study: A study of the... | reverse complement strand
TTCAGGTTCTAGTGGGAGTTAATCCTGTGAGAGTTCAAGTCTCTTCTTCCGCATCTATCCCGTAACCGGAAGGTTACGGGATTTTCTTTATAGCATGCATTTTATTTTCAGCTATGATCCCAAAATTTTCTGATGATACCAGGGTCAAATAGACAAAACTCCGACGTAAGCTTGCTTGTGAGAGGAGTTTTGACTACTTGACCCGCCCAAAACATGAGAAAGTAGCCATTTTTCGCAGAAAAATGAGCGGATTTCGAATGTTTTGAGGCTTGTGAGAGTGCGTAAGCACGAAGCAAGCCGGTATCATAGAGGTCAAATTCTATTTGACCTCAACAACATTTTCTCAGAAGTCAAGAAAGAAGGTTGAACAACCATGCAGCAAAACGACAAGACTGTGCTCTTTGAGAGCGCACCGATCCCCTCTGCGGTGGCAAAATTATCCGTCCCCATGATCTTCAGTTCCCTTGTCATGGTGCTCTACAATATGGCGGACACTTATTTTGTAGGAATGCTGGGCAATCCTGTGGAAAACGCGGCGGTCTCTCTTGCCGCCCCCATTCTGCTCGCGTTCAATGCGGTAAACAATCTGTTTGGCGTCGGAACATCCAGCATGATGAGCCGGGCGCTGGGGCGCAAAGACTATGACACTGTATCGAGAAGTTCTGCCTTCGGATTTTACTGTTCTCTCATATGCGGACTGATCTTCGGTGCTCTCTGCGCCCTGCTCCGCAGCCCTCTCCTGACCCTGATAGGCGCTGACACAACGACCCGGGCCGCAACGGAAGGCTACATGTTCTGGACCGTCTATCTGGGAGCCGCTCCCGCGATCCTGAACGTTGTGATGGCCTATCTGGTGCGCTCGGAGGGCTCGGCGCTCCACGCCAGCATCGGGACCATGAGCGGCTGTTTCCTGAACATTATCCTGGATCCCATCTTTATCCTGCCCTGGGGACTGGATATGGGAGCCGCAGGCGCGGGACTCGCCACCTGCCTGTCCAACTGTGTCGCCTGCCTCTACTTCTTCGTCCTGCTTTACATACGGAGAGGAAACACTTTCGTGTGCATTGATCCGCGGAAATTCTGTTTCCGTAAAAAGATCATCAGAGAAATCTGCGGCGTCGGCATCCCCGCTTCCATCCAGAATCTCCTGAATGTGACCGGAATGACCATCCTGAACAACTTTACTTCTTCATATGGGGCGGACGCTGTGGCAGCCATGGGAATCGCCTACAAGATCTACATGGTCCCCATGCAGGTTTCTCTTGGATTTTCTCAGGGGATCATGCCTCTGGTAAGTTACACCTTCGCATCCGGGAACCGGAAAAGGATGAAATCTGCGATCCTCTTCGCGCTGAAGATCATTGTTCCGATCCTGCTGGCGGTCACCGTCATTTACTATATCGGAGCAGGCGGGCTCATCACCTTGTTCATGGACAACAGTTCGGTCATCGCCTACGGCACCAGATTCCTCCGCGGTTTCTGTCTGGGACTCACTTTCCTGAGCGTTGATTTTCTTTCCGTCGGCGTATTTCAGGCACTCGGCTTCGGCAAGTACGCCCTTGCTTTTGCCATCATGCGGAAGATCGTGCTGGAGATTCCCGCACTCTTTATCCTGAACTTCCTGTTCCCGCTCTACGGGCTTGCATATGCACAGTGCACCGCGGAAATCGTCCTGAGCATCTGCGCGGTCTTCATATTGAGACATATCTTCCGGAAATATGGAGACACCGTCACAGTAAAGCAGGGATAGCTCCCGCAGTCCGATCAAAAGGCAGATAAAAACGCCGGGAAAATGCAGATTTCCGTCTCTTGCATTTTCCCGGCAAAGTGCTATAATAGTCTACATGGAAGCATAGCTCAGCTGGGATGAGCGTTCGCCTCACACGCGAGAGGTCACGGGTTCGAGCCCCGTTGCTTCCATTTTTTCATGCCCTTCTTTCTCCGTCAGCATCCCGGAACGGAAGATATCCGTGAGCAGATCCTCCGCCTCCTGGCGGATCTGTTCCAACGGAGTATTTTCCACATGGCACTCATTGATAAACCCGAACATCCCGAAACATACAAATCCGGCGATCTTTTTCGGCGAATACTTCAGTTTCAGCCTTCTCCTGACATGATCCGTATGGAGTTCCACCGTTTCCAGGACGATACTGTAAAATCTGGATGCCAGGTACGGATTTTTTTCCGGATCCGTATGCCGGAAGAAGTCATATCTGTCATAATAGATCCTCAGGATGCTGTCCAGCATATTCACATATCCCGCCACCAGACGTCCCCGCGGATTATTCTCCCTCTGGCGCCTGTAATAGTCCTCTGTCCCGGCTTGCAGCATATCGCTAAAAATATCGTCCAGCAGCGCATATTTATCATTATAGTGGGAGTAGAATGTGATCCGGCTCACCTCCGCTTTTCTGCACAGTTCCGTGATCGATACATGCTCGAAATCTTCTCTGTCCAGCATCTCGATAAGGGCTGTTTTCAATGATTTTTTCGTCTTTGTGATTCTTTTGTCTTCCATTTACCTGACATTTTCCCTTTCCTGTATAAATAACTGACATTTTCCGTTTTTTGTTCATTGTTATTCCCGGCCTGTTTTGCTATAATCTTAACACCTGTTAAAATAACGGTCAATAAATGTTTTGGAGGGGTAGCACACTATGCCGAAAATCGCGATCATGACGGACAGCAACTGCGGGATCATGCCCGCGGAGGGAGAAAAACTGGGGATACACGTCCTTCCTATGCCTGTCATCATTGACGGACAGACTTTTTACGAAGGGATCGACCTCACTCTGGAACAGTTTCACGAAAAGCAGATATCCGGCGCGGACATCACCACTTCCCAGCCCTCCCCGGGAGATGTGGAGGCGATGTGGGACGAGCTGCTCCGGAATTATGACGAAGTTGTATTCATCCCCATGTCCAGCGGACTGAGCAATACCTGTCAGACCGCTTCCATGTTATCCGGCGATGAGAAATATGATGGAAAAGTCTTTGTGGTGGATAATCACCGCATCTCTGTGACTCAGGCTCAGTCTGTATTTGATGCGAAGCAGCTTGCAGAAGAGGGGAAAAGCGGGAAGGAGATCCGGGATATCCTTGGGAACGAAGCCATGGATGCCAGCATTTATATCGCTGTGGATACACTGGAATACCTGAAGAAAGGCGGACGGATCACCGCCGCCGCGGCAGCCATCGGAACTGTTCTCAAACTAAAACCCGTGCTTACCATTCAGGGGAACAAGCTGGATTCCTTTGCAAAGAGCAGAGGAATGAAGGCTGCATTCCGGACCATGCTGGAAGCATTGAGAAAAGACATCGACTCCCGTTTCCCGCATCTGAGAAAGCAGGGACTTTTGAAAGTCGGGATTGCCAATACAATCATGGAACCGGAGAAACTGGAATATTTTAAGGATGAACTTCAGAAAAATTTCCCGGATATGGAACTCTTTTATCTTCCTCTGACCATGAGCATCGGAACCCATACCGGACCGGGCGCTCTCGGGATCGGAACAGTCCGGTTCCGTAAAAATCCGGAATTGTCTTAAATGGTTTCCTGACGGATTTGCTGAATATCGTAAAACAGGGCTGCGCACCTTCGTGCGTCAGCCCTGTTTTCTTTACTCTTTATTCTGTCATATCTGTTCTTTCTCAATGGAATTACAGCTTCTCTTTTTTCATTCATGCATCTGATATCTGATTTTTCATCAGACATATCCGCCGTAGCCGCCTCCATATCCTCCGCCATAGCCGCCACAGCAGAGTCCGCCTCCGCCGCAGCACAGGTTGCACAGAAGATTGGCCACGCACAGTTTCACGCAGCAACTGCTGTCAAAGGAACCCGGATAACCGTACATCGTCTGTCTCTGCTGATACCATGCTCCACCGTTCTGCAGCCTCTGGAGCAGCATCTGGTACTGTGTATTCTCCGGATCCAGCCTGACCGCCTCTTTCGCATGCTCCAGCGCGGTCACATTATTGCCGAGTCCCGAATTTGCCGAGGCGCTGTAGAAATACCAGAGAGCGCCTCTGTCTTTTATTCCGTTCAGCACGTTCAGCGCTTCAGAATAATGTCCGCTGCGTATGTAATTTGCCGCAGCTCTCAGATGGACGTCCTCCTCACTTTCCTGACGGTTCCGGGCTCCGCCCCCATAGCCTCCATATCCAAAGCCGCCGAACGGACCATACCCGCCGAATCCGCCAAAAGGACCGTAATCCTCATATCCGCCGCTGTTGTTTCCATAGGATGTATCTGAGGAATACCCCCGCTCGCGTTCATCCATGATCTGCTGGTAAGCCTGCTGGACTTCTTTGAACTTGGCTTCCGCTTCATCCTTATGAGGATTATTTATATTTGCATCCGGATGGTATTTTCTGCTGAGCGCGCGATACGCTTTTTTGATCTCCTCCTCCGATGCATTTCGGTCTACGCCTAAAATACTGTATGGATCTGACATTTTTTCTGTTTAAACTCCCTCGTCTGAATTGCCGGCCTCATATGCACAATGCCGCTTCAGCTCTTCTTGATAAATGTTGTCCCGCACTTCGGGCAGCGGATCTCGATCTTTCCCTTTCCTCTCGGGATGCGGATCTTCTGCTTACAGCCCGGGCATGTATAAATATGGTATACTCTTCTCTGTTTCCAGATATTTTTCTGCTTCTGGAAGAAAGTACGGATCTTATATGTCTTTGCCAGAAACGCCTGATTCTCTGCATAGCGCTTTGACACATTTCTGGAAAACATCCTGAAATAACAGTAGATGATCAGGATCCAGCCGATCAGATAAAATACCGTTCCGATCCCTCTGTTTCCCAGCGCTGCCGACAGAAATACAACGACAAGCCCGGCAACGAGCAGGAATTTACTGAACGGATCCACGCCGTATCGTCCCTGCATAAACCGCATGATTCTTTCTTTCATTTTCATCCATCCTTTTTATCTCTGACAAACCGGTACAGTATCTCCCAATAGGATGATGCACTGCACTCAAATGATAATACGGGTTTTATTTTCCTCCGTTTTCCGGGCATTGTCAATTAAATTCTTATAAATTTTCGTGAAGTTTCCCTTGCAGCATTTGGAGTTGTTCAGCCATGCAGCTCGAATCCGCCGCTTCGCAGCTTCTTCCCCCCTGTGTACTGTCGCATGGCTTAACTGTTCAGTATATTATCACAGATCTCTGTAGAGATCAGGTACACGATCCGGGAGTCATTGATCATGACATATCTGTTCCCGTCGCCATCCTCAGCTCCGATATAAAGTGTCAGGACTTTCTCTTCGTCATCCTGTGTATAGGTTGCCTCCACTGTGATCCTGCTGTCTTCATCCAGACCGAATCCGGCAAGGTCTTTCTCCTCCACGGAATAGTCCGCCGCCTTGGAAAGGCTCACCGCGCCGAGCCCGCCGGCAACCGCTGCGATATCCTCCGCCTGATCCTCGTCTTCAGAATCATAGGTCGTAGTCTCACCATCCCGCGTGATGACTTCTTTCACCAGATTTCCGCTTCCGATGCTGGGATAATCGTCCAGCTGGGCCATATCATCCAGCGAGTGATTCAGATCATCGATGACCGTGGTGGAAACCGTATAGACCGAACCTTCATCATTTACAGTGACATAGTAATAGTCACCGGTGGTATTTCCAAAATAAATATCCGTCACCGTACCGTCTTCCTCTGTCACTTCCACCGTATAGGAAGGATCTTCCAGACCGTAGTCTGCCAGTGCATCTCCGCCGGTAAGCTCACGGTCAGCTGTGACCGCCCCCAGAGTCTTTGCCATATCCTCAGGGTAACTCTGTGCAAGGGGAAAATCTTTATCCGGTGCATAATACCAGGTATCGTCTTCTTTTTCAAATATCATCTCCCCATTTCCGACGTCAAAGCTCATCGCCGTAATGGTGTCCGGATCGATATCCGTGACATGCACCGTGGCGGCTTTCTCTTCTTCCTCCGCCTTCTTCTCACGGCTGCTGTTCCACGTCTGCAGTCCAAAATATGCCGCAAGAAGGAGGATCAGAACAACAAGCAGGAGAATCAGTGATCTTTTCTTTTTCACTCTGGCACCTCCTTACGCTTTTCTTCTCCGGAACCATACGACAAATCCGCCGATCAGCACTGCCGCGGGGATTCCAAAGATCACAAGAAGACTGAACAGTCCCGCGTACTGAACTGTGTTGTACTCTACCTGCAGGCTCTTTGGTTCAACGGAAATGTTCTGCACACCGTCAAAGTTTGCCGTCACCGCATTCATAAACACCTTTGTGTTCTCAAGCTGGGTAAATGTATCTGTGATCTGGGAATCGATCATGCTTCCTGCCGAGATGACAGTCAGCCGGCTGGTCACCTCATCGGACTCCGCATCTGATGAGCTGTCACCAGATGCTTCCTCTGCATCTTCTCCGCTGCTGTCTGTATCCTCGTCATCATCCGGGGAGGAGACCGTCTCTTCCGCCACCGCTCCCAGTGTATAGTCTCCCTGCTGCTGAGCTGTCTCTGTCACAGCATATGCGCCGTCAGAAGAGCTCATAAATCCGGTCGTTGTGATCGTATCTCTTGCCGGATCGATAAGGTTCATTCCATGGGTGTTTGTCAGAAGCACCATCTCCGAGGAAATTCCGTCCGCCATATCGCCGGATACGGAAAGTTCCGGGAAGATATAGTAATAATTCCCCTGATAGCATCTCTGCGGATCGGCAATATATCCGTCCGCCGCCTTCATTCCGTATTCCTCCAGGACAGTCTCCAGGTTCGGCAGTTCTGTGGCGTTCGTGTCTCCGAGGAGGATCATAACCTTTCCTCCGTCCGCCAGATAGTTTCTGAGCATTTCCGTCTCATCGTCAGACAGATCCGTTGCAGGCTCATACATGAGAAGCAGATCGCAGTCCTCCGGGATCGATGTATTCATCAGAAGATTGATCTCCGACAGATTATAATTATTCTGATCCATCAGATCCGTGATCGTAGTAGAAAGCGTTCCCTCGCCATGTCCAGTAGTCTGGTAGATCGTCTTCTCCACATCGCTTGTCACGTAGTTGACTGCGCTGGTGAGCTGGCCCTCTCCGTCAAACTCTGTATAATCCGTACTTCCATAGTAATAATAAGAGTACATATCCGGCACAAGGATATCATCAAAGGACACTGTCGTTGATTTTCCTGTCGCTTCACAGGAGATAACGATCGTATTTTCAGACGTATCATACTCTGTCAGCGCAGACGGATGGAGGACCGGATCCACCCACTCGATATTGATATGATCCGAAAGCGCTTCATATTTACTCAGGAATGTCGTGATCCTGTCATCCGTGTCATCCCTGACCGCAAGTACTGTCATATCAACGTCTTCATCCAGACTGTCCAGCAGATCTGTGGTAGTATCAGAAATTTCATAAATCCTGGTGCTGCTGACGTCCAGATTGCGCAGGCTCTCGGGGAGCTGCCCGATAACAAGATTCAGCACGATAACGATCGCTATGACGACTACGGTAAGCCCCACGCTGTAAGAACCGTTCCTTGTTCCTGACGTACGGAACATATTTCCGAATTTTCCTGTCTTCTTTTTCATTTTCTCCATGATCCGCACCCCCTTAACTCCAACGTCTCTTCTGGATCGACTGCACTGTCAGGAACACGAACACAACGATGATCGACAGATAGAATACGATTCCGTTCACATCTACAATGCTGTTTGACGCAATGTCCGTAAACACGTTTGCGAGCGCAAGTCTTCCCAGCAGGTTTGAAAGCAGATTTTCATACATGCCGGAATCCACGATATAGACTACAACAGACGCCACGATCCCGATGATCTCGACCGCGCCTGCAATGATATAATTCGCAGTCATATGCCAGATATAGAACGCGATCACTGACAGCAGGATGAGGACTCCCACAAGTCCGCTGACTGCCGAACTTGGCAGCATGGAAAGAATCCCGTCCCAGAGATACAGTACCAGAAGGATTCCAAAAGTACTGATGAATGCAATGATCTGACTCTCCGTCAGCGATGACATGAACATTCCGATCGCCGCATAAACGCACCCCAGCAGGAAGAACACCAGAATGGAAATGTAATCCACTTTCAGGTAAGCCGTCCCCTGAGACTTGATGATCAGAGGATAGATACAGAAGATCACATTCGGTACCCCGATAACAGTGACCATGGCAAGGTATTTTCCCATCACCACTTTTCCCAGGCTGACCGGAGCCGTCAGAAGCAGCTGATCCGTCTTGTTCTTTCTGTCCTCAGAAAAACTTCGCATTGTGATCAGCGGGATCCCCACGATAAACACGATCAGAGAGCCTGACAATGTGTAGGAAAAATACGGATACCCCGCAGTCAGGTTATATGCCATAAAATAAATTCCTGTGAATACCATGAGAAATGCGATAAACACGCACCCGACCATGGACTGGAAATAAGATTTCAGTTCTCTTTTATAGATCGCCAGCATTTGTCTCATCCCCCTCTCCGTCTGTCTCGACCCATTCCGCACCGGATGACACTTCGGTCCCGTCTCCGTCCGAAGCCAGTTCCTCTGTAACCTCATTCTGTTCCGGAGTATTTTCATCCACCGAAGCCGTTTCATTTCTCCTCCTGGTAAATGCGTCCGGAACTGTATCCTTCTGAGTAAGTTCCATAAATACATCCTCCAGACTGACATGAGCGGTGCGCAGTGTCAGAAGGGTCATCTTATTCTCCGCAAACGAACGGAAAATATCTTCCCTCACATCCTCACCATGGCGCTGTCTGATCCGGGCAAATATCACGCCGTCTTTCCCATCTTCACAGGTGATCTGCTCGATCCCCGGAATATTTTTCAATACTTCCCGGATACGGGCTCTCGGCGCCCGTGTCTCTATCTCTACAGTATCTGCATCTCCCAGCATCTTCTCCAGATTCTCCGGAGTATCGCTCGCCACCAGTTTTCCCTTTGAAATAATCAGGATATGGTCGCACACTTCCCTCACTTCCGCCAGGATATGTGAACTGAGGATCACCGTATGTCTCTTTGAGAGTTGACGGATCAGTTCCCTGATCTCGATGATCTGCTTCGGATCAAGCCCAACCGTAGGTTCATCCAGTATGATGATCTCCGGAAATCCCAGTACCGCCTGAGCCAGGCCGACTCTCTGGCGGTATCCTTTTGACAGGTTCTTGATCAGACGGTTCTCCACATCTTTGATCTTCACCAGCTTTTCAACCTCTGTAACGGAATCCTCCCTTTTTTTCTTCGGTATCTTTTTCAGTTCCGCTGCGAACTCCAGATATTCCCTCACAGTCATATCCATGTAAAGAGGCGGCAGTTCCGGAAGGTATCCGATATGTTTCTTCGCTTCCTCCGGTTCTTTTAAAATGTCATGTCCGTTTATGAGTACCTCGCCTTCCGTAGCGCCCAGATACCCGGTCATGATATTCATGGTCGTGGACTTTCCCGCCCCATTAGGACCCAAAAAGCCATAGATCCGTCCGTCTTCAATCGTGAAGTCCAGATGGTCTACGGCCAGGTGGTTCCCATATTTCTTCACCAAATTCCTTACTTCGATCAAGGTCTTACCCTCCCAACATTTGATACTGGCAGATGTCTTTTTCCTGTCTGCTTACAGATATTCCCAAGACATTCATGCACGGTTAAAAGGGTATCAGAATTCTGTGAAAGTTTTGTGTTATTCCTGTGACAGAGTTTTGTATTCTTCACACACGATATCCGAGATAAGCTGCTGTCCCTCCTGATCCGGGTGCAGCCCGTCATCCTGTACATGCTCAGATATCTCTGATCCAAACAGATCGGCAACACAATATCCGTATCCGGCTGCATGGTCGTCAATGATAGAGTTCATGTTTCCTATGATATCCTCCACAACCTGATTCATTGTGGATGGAAGTTCCAGATTTGCCACAGGATTATATATATTCGTTACAAGGATCGCTGCATCTTCCTTTTTCAGGCTACAGACCGTGTCCATCATGCTGATCCACTGTGTCTCGAAGGAGTGATAATCCCAGTTGCTCAGAGCGCTTATGATCTTCAGGATCAGAAATGGATTTTCCTGCACCGCATCCTCCAGAACCTCCAGCGCATCATCAGCGCTTCGGAACTTCTTATCCGTGTTCAGGATTTCCTGCACAACACTCTTACACTCGTTGAGCAGGTCATTGGACCCCAGCGTGATAAAGATGATGTCTGCAGAAGCAATACTCTCCTGCACATCCTCCCTGGACAGGATCTTCTCGTTCATCCCTGCGGAATCCAGCCCGTTTTTCGCAAAATTCTGATAACTGTACGGCTCTCCCGCTTCCTCCGAGATCTGCTGCGCCGCAAGGCTTCCGTAACATTCGATCTCAATTTCCTTGTTGCCGGAATATCCTTTTGCGATGCTGTCTCCCAGCACAGTCACATGAAGCGCCTGCCCTGACTCGCTCTGTTCAATCTGCTCAGTCCCGTCACTCTGCACATCCCCGCCGCTGGTCTCAACACCGCTGCTGTCAGAACTCCCTTCTGTCTCAGTCTGCTCCCCCGCTTTCTCTCCCGACACTCCGGTCGATGCGTCGGCGGTCTCTTCCGCCGCCCCGCTGCCGGATGCCGGCGATCTGCCATTCAGCCAGAGAGCCGTCCCGCTTCCCAGCAGAAGGACCGCCAGCAGGACCGGAAGCATTCTCAGTATATTTTTTCTCATTTTCCCACATCCTTTACAGAAAGACAGAGGACAGCCTCATAAAAGCCGTCCCCTTTTTTATTATACCACTATCTTTCCCATATAACATGGATGCCATGCCTGTTTTTACTTTATTTTGAATCCATATTTCTACTCCGCCGGTCGTGCCTCCGTCGGCTGTCTCCTCCCGGACAGGACCATGGCTCCGGTACACAGCGCCACATCCAGCATCACTATGAAAATCAGATATCCCGGGGAGATCATCCCCTGCGGATGAAGATACAGATACACATGGACCATAAAGTAATACAGTACTTTCTGCACGATCCAGTACACCGCCAGCATCACGATACTGGAATAAATTCCGTAACGCAGGCCTTCTTTCATGAGCATCTTGAGGAATCCCGCATCTGTGATCCCCATAGCCCGCAGAATGGAAAACTCATACCTCCTCTCCGCCACGAGATACTGCATACTGTTCATGATGTGGAGCAGGCTGATCAGAAGGAGCACCGCCGCAATGCCGTAGAAGAACATGATCTGCTGGTCCAGGTACAGGTTCTGCGCCTGGATCTGCGCCGTGTAATCTTTCACCACACACCGGCTGATTCCTCTCACCGCGCTCCGGATCTCGTCCGCTGCCCGGTCCGCTCCCTCCGCATCCGCATGTCCCGTCAGAGAAATACTGATAGTCTGATAGCCCGTTACACCGAAGTTCTTCTCCATCTGCTCATTGGTCATGATGATATCCACATTGGAGACTCCGTCATCCCCGATATACGTTTCCACTTTCGCGAGCGGACGGCTGATAAGCGCTCCGATCCTCAGAGACCTGTCCCTGTAGTTCTCTGCACCGCTCTGAAACCTGAGTGTTTCGCTCTCCGCTTCCGGGTCATCCGGCGTGCGGATCTGCACTGTATCGCCTGCGCTGATGTCTATCACATCGTAATTTCCCTGTCCATCCATCAGAGTCTTGAAAAGGACCGTATTCTCCTTACGCATCTGGTCCGGATCGATACTGCCCTCCAGCACATAGTCATTCAGACTCTCCAGCATCTCATCGTCATATCCGTAGATATTCACCTTCAGCCTGTAGTCATCCTCCCCGGTCCGGACGATCTGGCCATTGTACTTTTCCATGATCTCCGGGTCCGGATCAAACCCTTCCTCTCCCGCAGTCTCCGCAAAAAAGGAAGTCCCTTTCAACATTCCGTCATACAGAGGAATCTCTCCCAGCATGTACCGCACCGGGTAAACGCTCTCCAGCCCGTCAATCTCCTTTAGCGTTTCCACCGTCTTCTCCGGGATCGTATCCTCCAGACTGTCTGATCCCTCGTAAACCTGGATATCCGACCCCAGCCCATCATCCGCCGCAAAGGTCAGCTCATTGTTGGTCCTGGTGTTCTCTGTCACATATGCCGCGCCGAGAAAGATTACACTTCCCACCGACAGCGAGAGCAGGATCCCGATAAAAGTGCCTTTCCGCGAAAACATAAACTTCTTCGCCAGGATCCCTGTCAGGTTCTCATACTTCAGACTGTATATCTTCCGGTTCCGCCTTCCGCCGGAGGCATCCTTCGCGATCATCTGACGCAGCGTCAGCTTCCTCATCTTCCGGATAAGTACAAGGCTGACCAGCGCCAGCACAAGGATCAGAAAAAGGGCTCCCGTCCAGATGACCTGAAGATCCACATGGAATACACCTGCATCCGGGAGCGCCGAGACCGACAGTTCCGCCGCAGTTTCCTCTGTCGAGACGCCGGTGTGCCTCGCCACAGTTTCACCCACCTGGTTCCTGGTAATGAATATCCGTCCCACTTTCCGGTAGATCAGCGCAGCCGTGCCGTTTCCTAGCAGCGTCCCCGCCGTATATCCCCCCGCAAGTACCAATGCCATCTCTGTCATCAGCATACCGAAGGCTGATCCATCCGTCATTCCCAGCGTCTGCATGACACTGTACTGAGAGAGACGTCTGAGCACAGAAACCTGAAAGATACTGTAAATGATAAACGCAGCGAACAGGGCGAGGGCCAGCAGGACCGCCCCTTCTGTCAGAGCCTCGTTCTCATTGAGGGAACCCCAGATCCAGGGAAGTCCCAACGAAGGATCCGTAAGCGCAGCGCGGATCTGTTCCCCGGACAGCTTTGTCTCCTCCGCGCCCACATATCCTGACATCCCGTTATTCCTCGCTACAGTACTCCCGTCCACACCATACTGTTCTGCAAACGCCTTCATCTGTCCGAGCACTGGTGAAGACTCGTCAAATCTCAGATACAGAAAACTCCCGTTCCTCCCGTAATCCAGTTCCGGACTCACAAAGACCTGCATATAATCTCCCATCAGATCGCCCAGTTTTTCCGGCATCTCTGACACGATCCCGGTGACGGTAAAGGTTTCCCCGTCCAGTTCCACCGTACTCCCAGGAACATCGGATACTCCCAGATTCCGAAGTGTCTGGGCATCGGCCGCGATCTCGTTTTCCTCCTCCGGCAGCCTTCCGTCCAGAAGTTCACGCCCCATGATCTCCATATATCCTTCATCGCCATATACATACTGGATCTCAAAAGGATCGGAAATCGCTTTCCTCACGGTCTCCACTCCGTACTTTTCCAGACGGAACCCTTCTCCGCTCAATATCGTCCCTTCATCTTCTGTGCTTTCCTTTACGTCTTTCAGAAATTCCTCAAACCACGGAAAGTCACATCGCATCTCATAATGCCAGTCACCGTATTCTGTCCGGGCATTCTCCTTCGCCGCCTCCTTCCCGCTGGCAAAGAGGGAACCCACTCCGGTCAGCAGTGACGCCGACAGAAGGATCCCCACAAACAGAGCCGCGGTCTGTTTCTTATAATGTCTCATATAGGCAAGGGCAAGTCTCCGTGCGTTTCTCATAAACGGTCACCGCCCTTCCCTGCGGGTGCTTCGGCTGTCTTTTCCGTCCCGGTTGCATCGCCTCCGCCGGAACGATACAGTTTTCCGTCCTCGATCCGGATGATCCGGTCGCACGCCTGTGCCAGCGCTTCATTGTGCGTCACCATAAGTATGGTCTGGTTATATTTCCTGCTGCTCTCTTTCAGCAGTCCCATGACCTCAACCGTGGTGGAGGAATCGAGATTGCCGGTAGGTTCATCGGCTAATATGAGCGCAGGTTTATTTGCGAGAGCCCGCGCCAGCGCCACCCTCTGCTGCTGCCCGCCGGACAGCTCGTTGGGATAGCGCTTCCGTTTCTCCCACAGCCCCAGTTCTTTCAGAAGTTCCCGGATATAGCCGTGGTCCACATGCTTTCCCCTGTCAAACGTGACCGGGAGCGCCACGTTGTCGTACACATTGAGCACCGGCATCAGACTGTAGTTCTGGAACACAAAGCCGATATTCCTTCTCCGGAAAATAGTAAGCTCCTTCCTTTTCAGGGAGGCGATATTATGTCCCCGGATGATGATCTGTCCCCGGGTGGGCACATCCAGCCCTCCGATCAGATTTAAGAGGGTGCTCTTCCCGGAGCCTGAAGTCCCCACAATGGCGATGAACTCTCCCTGCTCCACCGAAAACGACACATCCCTGAGCGCGTATACTTTATTTTCCTTCTCTCCATAGATCTTGTGGATCTGTTTTACCTGCAGTATTTCCATCTGTATATCCCCTTTCTCCCGCACAGCTCCAGCCGAAGCCGTACTTGTGATCTATGAAAAGAATATCAGGCAAATCTTTCACTGCCCTGACAGTTTCCGGGTGAAATTCTGACAGTTCTGTAAGAAAACCGAAAACTTACTCCCCTCTCCCAGCTCCGATTCCGCTGTCATATATCCCTTCTCCTGCTCCAGGATCAGCCGGGACAAATACAGGCCGATCCCGGAGCCTTCGATATTCTCCACATCCCTGCTCCGGTAAAACCGCTTGAATATCTCGTTCAGCTCCTCCTTCCGGATTCCTCTGCCCGTGTCGCGGACCGCGATCTCCGTGTACATTTCCATCGGGTTGACTGAGATTGTGATACATCCTCCGGGTTCTGTATACTTCACTCCGTTTTCAAGCAGGTTGACCAGGACTTCCGCAGTCCATTTCCGGTTGTGCCAGAGCAGCCTGTCCTCAAACGGTTCCGTCAGGATCTCGATTCCCCGCCTATCCGCCTTGTCCAGAGATGCCGCCACTGCGTCCAGTATGGTATCCCGGACGGGCAGCGCCTCTGCCTCAAACACTACAGCCCCCTGCTCCAGATTCACCATCTTAAACAAAGACTTAAGGATCCAGTCAATCTTCTCGGACTGCCCTTTCATCTTTCCGAGAAACCGCTTTCTCGTCTCCTCATCCAGTCCCTCATCCTCCAGCATCTCCCGGTACATCATCAGACCGGCAAGAGGCGTCTTGAGCTGATGAGACATATTGGAAATCAGGCTCTTTACCTGCTCCTTTTCTTCCTCTGCTGTGCTGATCCCCAGATCCACTTTCTCTTTGACCCGCTTTGCCTTGGAGGCCAGCACGGAGATCTCCCCCTCCCGGATATCCGACTGGGAAATGGGCTCTCCGTCCAGGATCTCATCCAGCATCCTGTCTATGGTCCGATACATCTTTCGATTTCTCCGCCATCCGTAAAAACATCCTGCTGCCAGGACAACCGCTGCAAGAAGGACTGCAGCGAAAAAAATAAACGGTACTTCTCTCATACATCTTCTCCCATATATCTTTTCCGGTCATGTGTACTCCCGGATGATCTCCGCCACACTGCTGAAGTAAGACCTTCCGAACAGGTTCAGATGGTTCAAAAGATGATACAGATCATACAGTTTCTTCCGCTCCAGATAACCTTTCCTGTCGATGGGGCTGACCTCGCTGTAAGCCGCATAGAACCGCTCCGGCAGGCTTCCGAAAAGCTGGGTCATCGCCAGATCCGCCTCATAATCTCCTACGTAGGCAGCCGGGTCTATGATCCACGCCCTGCCATCAGGCCCGCACATCATGTTCCCGCTCCACAGATCTCCGTGGAGCAGAGACGGGAACTCCGGTTCTCTCAGGTAAGAATCCAGATGCTCCAGAAGAGAATCCGCTCTTTTCATCAGTTCCGCCCCCAGATAGTGCTCCGCTCTCTCAAGCTGAGGAAGGAGACGGCATTCTCTGTAAAAGTCTGTCCATTTCTCTTTCGGACTGTTCTTCTGCGGAGTGGCTCCGATAAAATTGTCCTCTGCAAATCCGTATCTGAGATCACATTTTCCCCGTTTCTCCTCAGATGCCACAAAGGGCAGACATTCCGCCCGGTGAAGTTCGGCCAGTTCATGTCCGAAAGTTTCCCAGTACGTGTCAATGCGGGGCGCGCTGTCGATATACTCCAGAGCAAGAAAGGAAACGCCTCTCCCTTCATCCGTCCCTGTTCCCAGTATCTTCGGCACCCCGATCTTTCCCGATGCCCCCAGTGCGCTCAGTCCTCTTGCCTCTGTCCGGAAGAAGGCACGATTCCTGATGGAATTGGTCTTCACAAAAATGTGTTCTCCATTAGAAAGGTTTACCCGGTAAGCATCATTGATATCGCCGCCATACACACGGTCCATCCTTTCGAGCCGCGTTTCTCCCCCGAATATATCCCGCACCATTTCTTCCATAGAATGATATCCATCTGAAAAAGATTTTCCTGAAAGATTTTTGTCTGAATAATGCATTTTTTCCATATCCGTCTATCCCTCCTCACTCCTCCAGATATAGCCGATCCCGTGAACTGTCCGGATCAGCGACGGATGCTTCGGATCATCTTCGATCTTTGCCCGGAGTCTCCTGATATTCACAGACAGGGTATTCTCATCCACAAATTTCCCCTGGCTGTCCCATACACGCTCCAGGATCTGTTCCTTTGAGAGCACCTGTCCCCGATTCTCCATAAAATACATAAGAAGCTGGTATTCCACCTTGCTGCACCGGATCTCTTCTCCGTTTTTGTATACTTTGCAGGAATCCTTCTCCAGTGTGATCCCGCCTGATACGAGCCGGTTTTCCGGCTTCCTTCCCTGAAGGATCTTTCGGATCCGCGCTTTGAGCACCGCGATGGAAAAAGGCTTGGACATGTAATCCGCAACTCCCATCTCCAGTGCCTTCACCTCGTCCATCTCCGTATCCCGTGCCGTCAGCATCAGGATCGGGACGTCCCCGTACTCCTGTGCCTCGGCACAGATATCGAAGCCGCTCCCGTCCGGCAGGTTGCAGTCCAGCAGGATCAGATCACACAGTCCTTTCCGCAGGATCTCCATCCCCGCCTTTTTTGTCCCTGCGGTCAGGATCTCATATCCTTCCTTTTCCAGGAAGTATGTAAGCCCTTCCTGGAGGTCCATATCATCTTCTATGATCAGTATTCTGCTCATTGCTTTTTCTCCCTTATTTCTTTCGGCGTCTTTCCATAATAATCCTCAAAGAGGTGATAAAAATGACTGACATTCTCATATCCCACCTGATGCGCGATCTGCTTTACCGGAAGCGCCGTCTGTTCGAGCATCTGCCGCGCATATTTCATTCGAATCTCTGTCACGTACTGCCGGAATGACTTGCCTCTGTATTTTTTCAGAATAAGGTTGTAATAATTCCTGTGATAATGGAATTTTTCTTCCAGCTTCGCCGCCGTAACCGAAGCCGCATTTGTCCGGATGAAACATTCTAATTCATACAGGAAAACCTTTTCCCGCCCCTCTCTGCTGTCAGAGTGCAGCTGCAGCGTATAGTCCCGGCAGAGATGCTGCAGGATCCGTATCATAAGTCCCTGCTCTATCTTATCATATCCCGGTTCTTTTTCCAGATTTTCTGAGACAAGGACCTCCAGAATTCTCTCCATATCAAGATTTTCTCCTTCTGTTTTCTCTGTTTGTTTCAGTTCCAGAAAGCTCTGTTCCCGCTTCTGTCTCCACAGCGCATGGAACAGAAACTGACGCATCTCATCCGTTCCGTCATAACTTTTGAGCAGTTCTTCCATATAGTCTGACCGGATCTGGAGAAAGAGCACCGCCGCATCTTCTGCCTCGATGTAGTCTGCATGCTCGCAGTTCTGATCCGTGATCACAAATTCCCCCTGGCTGAATTTTATCTTCTCGCCCAGCAGTATCTGCGTAAAACTCCCTTCGATCACATAGAGGATCTCAACATATTCATGTTTATGGAACCACCCGCACCTGGGACTCTCCCGGCGGATGAAACGCTGCCAGGCAGGACTGATGCTCCACTCTGTCCCATCCGCTCCGTAAACGACCAGAAGGATGGAAAGATCATCAGCAATCCTCCTGTTATCCACAGATGACAGTTGGCCCTGGCTGCTGAAGCAGCGCAAATCGTCACTGTCATTCTGTGGTTCTTCTGACATACAGATCTCTCTGATATGCCGAACCCGGTCTGAAATGCGGTAAAATCCATCCATTCTTTCACATCCTCTCTCTTTTCAGCTCTGCAAATCCGTGCATTTCGTCCTTCTCTATGATTATATCCATTTCTTTTGTCATTGTCATCCCCTGCCGGAAGATCTATCATAATGGAAGAAAGATGGACTATCACCCAAGCAGGAGGTATGAAAAATGCGAAGTCAGAATATTGATCAGGGATGGCAGTTTCAATATGGTATCGTTTCAGGTTTTCCCGATCCTTCCGGGCAGGAGAACATAAGGAAGGTGAATCTTCCTCATGACTATATGATCGAAAGCGATGTAACACAGACCGCCCCCGCCGGAAACGCAAGCGGCTTCTACACGGCAGGTGTCGCTTCCTACACCAAATACATCGACATTCCTCAGGAGTGGGAGAATGAAAAAATTTCTCTCCGTTTTGACGGAGTCATGATGAACGCCACGGTAAACGTCAACGGATGCAAAGTCTGCCTTCAGCACAACGGATATATCCCGTTTTATGCGGACATCACTCCGTATGTTTATTTTGGAAAATCCAACAGAGTAAGCGTCACCGTAAATCCCAGCATGCAGCCAAATTCGCGCTGGTACACAGGCGCCGGTATTTTCCGCAGTGTGGAACTGTGCCATATGCCAAAGCTCCACATCGCGGACGATGGGATCTTCGGCTACACGAAGGAGATTGAATACGATGAACAGGGCTCTCCTTCCACAGCGTATCTGCACACGGAAGTGGAACTTTGCAATGAGACAACAGAAAACAGGATCGCAATGGCAGAAGTGTTTCTCACGAGAGACGGAAGTGATCAGGTGCTCCTGAGCCGAAGGCAGAAAATCCAGGTAAATCCTGTCTCATCCGATACCGCATACATTGATCTTACTCTGGAACATCCGGTGCTCTGGGATATCGAAACTCCCAATCTCTATCGGCTCCACGCCAGAGTTACGGATCTGGGTGTCTTTAAAACACATTTTATTCCGCACGCAGAAAATACGGTCGACGAAACGTCCGTGCTTTTCGGGATCAGGACCGTGTCCGCAGATGTCCGGCGTGGACTGCGTATCAATGGAAAAACAGTGAAACTGAAAGGCGGATGCATCCATCACGATAACGGAATGCTTGGCGCTGTCTCCCTCTACCAAAGCGAGTACCGCAAAATCTCCATTTTGAAGCAGATTGGATTCAACGCAGTCCGTACGACCCACAATCCGCCCTCGTCCGCTCTGATGGAAGCCTGTGACCGTCTCGGCATGTATGTCTTTGATGAGGCCTTCGATGCCTGGGGTATTATGAAACAGCCCGGGGACTACAATCAGTTTTTTGACACTGACTGGAAAAAAGATCTTACCGCCTTTATGAAACGTGACCGGAACCATCCGTCCGTGATCATATGGTCCACAGGGAATGAAATCCCGGAACGCGGCGGTCTGAACAACGGGTATACCCTTGCCACACGGCTTGCGCAGGCGGCACGCGGTCTGGATCCGAGCCGTCCGGTTTCCAATGCGATCTGTTCCTACTGGAGCGGGCTTGATGATGAGCTGGCCGCAGAAAACCTGAAAAAGCTGACGGAAGATGCTCCTGCTGCCGATTCCCTGCAAAATGCTGACACAGGAAAAAATAACACAAGCTGGGAGGAGTATTCGGAAGCCTTTACGAACGGTCTTGACATTGTGGGATATAACTATATGGAGAACAAATATGCCACCGATCATGAAATGTATCCTGAACGGGTCATACTCGGATCGGAAAACTATCCGAAAGAGATTGGCATCCACTGGCCCCGGATCGAGAGCACTCCCTATGTGATCGGAGATTTCACCTGGACTGCTTTCGATTATATCGGCGAGGCAGGGATCGGAAAATCCGTATTTCTGGAGGCAGATGATCCGCTTTTGAAAATCGGTCCTTTTGCTCTTATGTCCCACGGTTCTCAGTTTCCCTGGCGGCTCGCCAATGATGCCGACGCAGATATCAACGGCGGGATCCTCCCTCAGGGTGCCTACCGCTCCGTTGTATGGGGCAGCAGCGGGACCTTCCTGTATTCCTATGACCCTGCTGTCTTCGGAAAGACTGAACTGATCAGCAACTGGGGATTTACATCTGTCAGCAAAAACTGGAACTGGAACAGCCCGGAGGGCTCCCCCGCTCAGGTTGCTGTCTTTTCCAACGGAGATGAAGTAGCGCTCTACCTGAACGGCGGTCTTGTCGGGAAAGTAAAAGCCGGGGAATCCCTTGTCGCTGACCTGCCGAAAAGTTTTCTCTTCGATCTTCCTTATGTCCCCGGAGAGCTCACGGCGGTCAGCTATAAAGACGGGGCGGAACTCTCAAGAGACACGCTGAAGACCACCGGTCCGGTGAAACAGATCCGTCTCCTTCCGGAAAAGACAGAGATGTCTGCTGACGGGCATGATGTGATCTATGTCCGGGTGGAACTGATCGATGAAGAGGGACTCACCGTACCCGGTTCGGACCGGACCCTTCACGCATCCGTTGATGGCGCCGGCATCCTGTCCGCCTTTGGCTCTGCAAATCCGATCACAGACGAGAACTATACTGCCGGATCCTTCACTTCCTTCCGTGGAACCGCCATGGCGATCGTCCGGAGCGGCTATGAAACCGGGGCATGTACACTGAGCATATCCGGGGAGGGGCTGGAGACGGTTTCCGTCACGCTTCATGCAGTATGACGCCCGACTTTCCTGGAGGATCCGGCATCATGTTGATATGTATGGGATCCTCTGTCCGAAAAGACACCGGCGGTCAATGACAAAGCAGTCTTTGAGTTCCGGCTAAAAAGGTTATGAAAAACGCCCACGGAAAGCAGGAAAGCCGCCGCCTCATTTGTTAAGGCAGCGGCTTTCCCTGTTTCTTTTTATCAGAGTTTTACGATCTTCGGTTCATGTCCCATAGCCGGAATGATCTTTTCCACCAGATCCTTTGTCCGGATCTTCAGACTGGATGTGTTGATACAGGGATGGCACCCGAAATATTCATCCTTCAGCACATCTTCATCGATCAGAAGCTGAACCTTTTTCTCGTGGTCGTTCATCAGTCCCATGATGCTCACCGATCCCGGCGTGATGTCCAGATATTTCTCCATGTACTCCGGCTTTGCAAAGGACAGCCGGGAGGAACCGATCTGGGCGGACAGGTATTTTGTCTTAAAGGGCTTGTCCCCCGGGATCAGAAGCAGATAGAAGTCTGTCGCCTGCCGGTTGCAGAGGAACAGATTCTTGCAGATCGCCACACCGTTCTCCTCCCCTTCACTCAATGTCCGGTCGATCTCCTCGCATGCCTCCATAGTCATGGCGGCTTCATGGTCGATCCTCTGATATTCTACGCCCAGAGAATCCAGAAAGTCGTACACCCGGATTTCCTTGTCCAGGCGGCCCTCCTCATTCTCCGGTCTTCCATTTACTAATTCCATTTCTCTATGTCTCCTTTTTTGTCACAGTTCACACCTAACCGCCGCCCGCATGCGCACTCGTCGCGCTGACGCGCTCCA
>ERZ1090862.313-NODE-313-length-21592-cov-7.335748_pt1 | contig 21592 bp, 16 predicted proteins | sample MGYA00478481_ERZ1090862 | MGnify/ENA primary metagenome ERZ1090862 (study PRJEB33644, sample SAMEA5815745) | chicken gut metagenome | biome: Chicken; feature: Gastrointestinal Tract; material: Caecum | place: Ireland | collected 2019-01-01 | study: A study of the... | reverse complement strand
AATGTTTGAAAATGAAAAATCGACGATAAAAAGCTCCGAAAAATTTTCCCTTCCGCGCTACTACGTCTGTATTGACCTGAAATCTTTCTATGCTTCCGTAGAGTGCAGGGAAAGGCATCTGGATCCTATGACCGCCAATCTTGTCGTTGCAGACCCGGAGCGGACGGAGAAGACGATCTGCCTCGCTGTGTCCCCGGCGATGAAGGCGCTGGGGATTCCCGGAAGATGCAGGGTATTTGAAATCCCGGAGGGGATAAGCTATATCATGGCGCCGCCCCGGATGCAGCTCTATATTGACTATTCCGCTGAGATATACGGGATTTATCTGAGGTATATCTCAAAGGAAGATATCCATGTCTACAGTATCGATGAGGTTTTTATGGATGTGACGGATTATCTGGATCTGTATCAGATGTCGGCAAAGGAACTGAGCGTGCGGATGATGCAGGACGTCCTGGAAAGTACGGGGATCACGGCGGCCGCCGGGATCGGGACGAACCTTTATCTGGCGAAGGTGGCGCTGGACATTACGGCGAAGCATGTGGAGGATCATATCGGGATCCTGAATGAGGAGAGCTACCGGATGACGCTGTGGGATCATAAACCGCTGACAGATTTCTGGAAAGTGGGGCGCGGGACCGTCAGCCGGCTGGCGCGCGCGGGAATCACGACCATGGGGGAGATCGCCCAGGCGGATGAGGATCTCCTGTACCGGATGTTCGGCGTGGACGCGGAACTCCTGATCGATCATGCCTGGGGGAGGGAGAGCACGACGATGGCGGATATCAAGGCGTATAGACCAAAGTCAAATTCTCTGTCAAGCGGGCAGGTGCTTCCCCGGGATTATCATTTTGATGAGGCGAGGATCGTGGCGAAGGAGATGGCGGATTCGCTCTGCCTGGAACTGGTGGATAAGGGACTGGTCACGGCTTCTGTTACGCTTCATGCGGGATAAAGCTATCGGCTGGAGAAAAAATCGGCTCACGGTTCTGCAGGACTTAATTCGGCCACCAGTTCCTCTCGCCGGATCATTGCCTGCACGGAGCAGCTCTTTGACCGGATCGTGGACAGGAGGACTCCGGTGAGGCGGATCAGCCTTACGTTTAATCATGTGATGGATGAGGCGTACCGCCAGTATGATCTGTTTACCAGTCCGGAGGAACTGGAGAAGGAGAACCGGCTTCAGAAGGCTGTGATTGATATCAAGGAAAAATTCGGGAAGAATGCGGTCTTAAGAGGAATGGATCTGCAGGATGGAGCGACAGCGATGGAGAGAAACTGTCAGATAGGAGGTCATAAAAGTGGGAACCAGAGCAAAGATGAGCAGAGAGATGCGGGCAAAGCAGTTCATGCCCTTCGCAGCGCTGAAGGGATATTCCGAGGCGCTGCGAAGAAAAGAGAAGATCACAGTGCCGCGGCCGGAGTTCTCCGAAGAGTATCAGGAGGAACTGGACCGGACACTGAGACAGGTGCATAAAAACGATATGATCTCTGTTGTATATTTTTCGAGAGGAGAATTTCAGAAAGTGACCGGGATGGTATCCAGGATTGACCCGACGGCAAAGGTGATCCGGGTCGTGGATACGAAGATCCCGATGGGGGATATCTATGAGATCACAGAGGAAGAACCCAGGCAGCTCTTCTCCATCCAGATATGAGGACAGTCTTCATCCAGATCCGGCTCTCCGTAAGCGGTATAGCCCTGTTTTTCATAAAAGGGTCTTGCCTGCTGCTGGGCATGGAGGATCGCTTTCTGACCTCCGGCATCACGGATGGCTGATTCTGCGGCTGCGAGAACTTCTGATCCAAGTCCTCCTCCGCGGTACTTTTTCAAGATTGCAATCCTTCCGATGACATACTCGCCTTCTTCCTGTCCGGGGAAAAAGCGGCATGTCCCGGCCGGGATTCCTTCTATATATAGAACAATATGAGCTGCAGTCTTGTCTGTGCTGTCAAATTCATCGTGAAATCCCTGTTCTTTCATGAAGACCTCTTCCCGGATCCTGGCGGCATCGTCCGGGAGGGTATCATAAATCTTTATATCCATTTCTTTATCCTTTCTCTGAGTGTGTTGTGAGTCTACAGACACATTAACATCTGCGTCAGGGGACGTCAAGAGAACATATCCATGGCGAATCACAGAGAACAGGACTGGCTGACAAATCTGCTGCCCTATGCGGTTGAAAATCTGTAATACTGTCAGTTAAGATTTATGCCGTAACTACCGTTATAATGATGTCTTGTTTTCATGTTTAAATGTATTGACAAACGTCTCTGCTTCCCATAAACTGAATAAGGTTATACATTAAGATGCATGGCAAGGAGTGAGACCATGAGTGAGAATATCATAGAACTGAAAAATATAAAGAAAGTATTCGATGACACTGTAGTCGTGGAGGATTTTAATCTGACCGTGAAGAAGGGCGCGTTTGTAACATTCCTGGGGCCCTCCGGCTGCGGTAAGACGACAACGCTGCGCATGATCGCCGGATTCGAATTCCCTACCGAGGGACAGATCCTCCTGAACGGAAAGGATATCAGCCATATTCCCCCGAATTTAAGACCGATCAATACGGTGTTCCAGAGGTATGCCCTGTTCCCTCACCTCAATGTCTATGAGAATGTGGCGTTCGGACTCAATCTGAAGAAACTGCCGAAATCTGTGATCGCGGAGAAGGTAAAGAGAGTTCTGGAGGTAGTGGATCTGGAAGGGTTTGAGAAGAGGGAGATCTCAACGCTGTCCGGCGGACAGCAGCAGAGGATTGCCATTGCCCGGGCTATCGTAAACGAGCCGGATATCCTTCTTCTGGATGAGCCGCTGGGAGCGCTGGACCTGAAGATGAGACAGGAGATGCAGCTGGAACTGAAATCCATGCATGAGCGGCTGGGAATCACGTTTATCTATGTGACCCACGACCAGGAGGAAGCGCTCACCATGTCAGACAAAGTGGTGGTCATGTCCGACGGTATGATCCAGCAGATCGGCACGCCGGAAGAGATCTACAACGAACCGAAGAACGCCTTTGTGGCGGACTTCATCGGAGAAAGCAATATCTTTGAGGGAAGGATGGCGGCGTCCATGACAGTGGAATTCTGCCAGACGCAGTTCCCATGTGTGGACAATGTACCCAAAGATACACGGGTGGACGTAGTGGTCCGTCCGGAGGACGTCATCATCACTACGCCGGAGCACGGGCAGCTGAAAGGCGTGGTGGATTCCACTGTGTTCAAGGGAATGTACTATGAGATCACGGCTCTCTGCGGAGAAAATGAGATCGTGATCCAGAGTACGAAAAATGTACAGCCGGGATGCGAGATCGGGATGCGGATCGGACCGGATGAAATCCATGTCATGCCGGCAGGCGTGATGATGAACGTGTTCGAAGGGACGATCACAAAAGACGGACGGGCAGCTTTTGCCGGAGGAGAATACGCCTGCGATCTTACTCAGCTGTATGAAGGCTCGACGAGAAGCGGGGAGTGCACGGTCGTTACTTCCGACGGACAGGAGATCAGCCTGGCAGGCATGGAAGTGACTGTGGAGGTGCCGGTCAAGGCGGTGTCCATGAGCGACGAGGCCAGAGAGTACCGTGCTCACGGACATATCATTTCCTTCATATATAAAGGAAGCCATTACAACTATACGGTGCGCACGGAGGACGAGGAGGATTTCGTGCTTGATGAGGATGATCTGTGGAACGAAGGGGATCATGTCAGCCTGATGATCCCGGAAGACCAGATCATATTGAAGAGAAGGTAGGAAATGAAGATGAAAAATATTCGGTTCAGCCGGAAACAGCTGTGTATTCCGTACGCACTGTTCCTGTTCTGCTTCGTCATACTTCCCCTCGCAGTGATCGTGTACTATGCGTTTACTGACGGGAGCGGAAGATTTACGCTGGCAAACCTGCTCAGTTTTTTCTCAAATGGAAATACCATAGGAACTCTCTGCTACAGCCTGGTCATCGCCGCGGTGGTGACGCTGGTCTGTCTGCTGATCGCATATCCGGTGGCCTACGTGCTGGCAAGGAGCGGCCTGAAACGTGCACCTGTGATCCTGATGCTGTTTATCATGCCCATGTGGATCAACTTTACACTGAGGCTGACAGCACTGAAAGAGATACTGACTGTACTGGAGGGAAACCTGTCACTGCATCCGTTCCTCAATACGGTGATAGCCATGACCTATGATTTCCTTCCGTTTATGATCCTTCCGCTGTACACGACTCTCCTCCAGCTGGATGAGAGCCTTCTGGAAGCGGCAAGCGACCTGGGAGCGGGACCGGCAGCGGTATTCTTCCGGGTGACGCTTCCCCTTTCCATGCCGGGAGTCATCAGCGGCGTTACCATGACATTCCTTCCGGCGATGACCAACTATGTCATCCTGGATATGATCTACAACAGCACATATATCATGGGCTCTCTGATCGGAAGTTATTTCAATATCTATGACTGGAACAACGGGTCCATGATCTCACTGATCCTCTTTGCGGTGATCTGTATCATTACACTGATCACGGGAAAAGGGGACCGGAATAATGCGGAGAACAGGGGGGCGATACTCTGATGAAAAAGATACTGTCTTATTCCTGGCTTGCCCTTGTGGCACTGTTTATGTATATCCCGGTACTGACCCTGGCGTTTTACAGCTTTACAGAGTCTACAACGATCGGAGCGGTCCGGGGATTTTCCCTTCACAATTATGTGACCCTGTTTACAACGGAAGAACTCCGGAACATGATCATCGGCACTGTGCTCCTGGCTCTGGGGGCGGCAGTGATCGCATCGATCCTGGGAACGCTGGGCGCGATCGGAACATTTTATTCCAGATCGGTCACAAGGACGATCATCGAGACGGCAAACCAGGTGCCGGTAGTCAACGCAGATGTTGTGACCGCGTTCTCCATCTGTATCCTGCTGATCGTTGTGTTCGGGATCGAGAAGAATACGTTTGTCCCGCTGGTCATCGGCCATGTGGTCCTGTGCGCGCCGTTCGTGTATCTTGCTGTGATGCCCAGGCTGAAACAGATGGACAACGGGCTTTACGAGGCGGCCCTGGATCTGGGAGCAACACCTTTCCAGGCGCTTTACAAGATCGTGATCCCTCAGATCATTCCGGGCATTGTTTCCGGATTCATGCTGTCCGTTACTCTGTCGCTGGACGACTATTTTATTTCCACGTATACAAAGCCGGCCACATTCGATACCATCAGCACCTATGTGGTGAATGCGACAAGAGGAGCTCAGACGGAGATCAAGACTGCGCTCTGGGCGCTGTCCACAGTGATCTTCCTGGTGGTGATCCTGGTGGTGGTGGTCATGAATGTGGCGTCTGTGAGACAGACGGAAAAGCAGGAGGTGAGTTCGTATGAGAACAGAGAAAAAGACTGAGAAGCTCTTCTGCCTGCGAAATCAGGAACTCCGATTGGCAAAAGCAGTCATCGCCGGAGCCCTTGCTCTTCTGATCATCCCCGTTCCGGCAGCCTTTTCCGGGAACACGGCGCTTACAGTATCAGCTGCTTCCGGTGAAGAAAGCGGACAGGCGGAAAACGGAGGAAAGAGCAGCAAAGAGAAAGTAACACTGCGGATCGCCAACTGGGAGGAGTATATCGACGAGGGAGACTGGGATGAGGAAGAAGCCATCGAACTGGAGGACGAGGAGAACACGGTGATCCTTGGAGAAAACTCCATGGTGGAGGACTTTGAAGAGTGGTACCGGGAGACTTACGGCATAGAGGTAGACGTGGAGTATTCCACTTTCGGGACCAATGAGGATCTGTATAACCAGCTCACGCTCGGAAATGATTTTGATCTGGTCTGTCCCTCTGAGTATATGTTCATGAAGCTGATAGCGGAAGACCGGCTACAGCCGCTTTCAGAAGAATTCTTTGATGAAGAGACAGAGGAGAATTATTATATCCGGGGCGTCTCGGACTATATCAGAAACATATTTGACACAAACACAATAAACGGAGAACCATGGAGCAGATATGCGGCGGGATACATGTGGGGAACCACGGGGATCGTCTATAATCCCGAAGAGATCACCAAGGAAGAGGCGTCTCACTGGGCAATCCTGGCAGATCCGAAGTACCGGGGACAGGTTACTATCAAGGACAATGTCCGCGACAGCTATTTTGCCGCACTGGGAATCCTGAACGAGGACGAACTGCTTGATCCGGAGTTCTTGCGTTCGCCGGACCGCCTGGAGCGGATCGCAGAGGTGATGAACCGGACGGATGAGAAAACGGTAGCCGCCGCGGAGGATATCCTGAAGCAGATGAAGGAAAACGCGTATTCCTTTGAGTCCGACAGCGGAAAGGCGGATATGGTGACCGGAAAAGTGCTGGCAAACTACCAGTGGTCCGGGGATGCGGTCTATACTCTGGATCAGGCGGAAATTGACGACTACTATCTTGCCTACGCGGTGCCGGAGGAGTGTACCAACGTCTGGTTTGACGGATGGGTGATGTTAAAAGACGGAATTGACGGGAACGCCGCAAAACAGCAGGCTGCGGAAGCGTTTATCAATTTCATGTCGAGACCGGACAATGTGGTCCGGAATATGTACTATATCGGTTATACTTCAGTCATCGCAGGAGGCGACAGCGATATCATCTACGCCTATGCGGACTGGTGTTACGGAGCTGAGGAGGATGCGGAGGATACATTCGAGTATCCAGTAGGATTTTTCTTCAGCGGGGATAATTCTGATCCGGACTATGTGATCACAGCGGAATCCGATCAGGCGGACCGCCAGCTTTTTGCTCAGTATCCGCCTCAGGATGTATTGGAGAGGGCTGTGGTCATGCAGTACTTTGACAAGGAGAACAATCAGAGGATCAATCAGATGTGGGTGAATGTCCGGTGTTTTGACCTTACATCCCTGTCATGGCAGGACTGGGCAAAGATCGGAGCAGGGGCGGTCATCCTGCTGGCCGCAGTGATGATCTTCCTTAAGAGGGATGATATCTTCAGAAAGAGATGAATGATGAATAAGGAAGTGACCGCAAGAGTCCAGGACAGGTCCGGGCTCTGGCGGTCACTGGCGAAAGGAGAGGTGCGGGCTCAGGCCTGCGCCTCTTTCATATATCCGGAGATCAGAGTGAGGAACCGTTTCAGTACCGGCTGATCAAGACCGTACTGGTAGTAAACCCCGAAAGAGATCCTGGGCAGGTCTGTTACCGGGATATAGCACAGTCCGCTGTCTCTGGCATGAGGAATATCCGGATACAGGGTATATGCAGGGAGCGCTTTTGCGATAGCAAAGGCGCTTTCCACGTTTTCAGCAAAAAACCTCTGCCCGGGGAGCAGGCTGCCAAGGATGCCGCTCTGGATCGTAAAGAGAGAATCCGGGATCTGACGGGGAGAGCAGGCGATATAATTTCCGGTGAGCTGTTCCTTTGTAAGAACTTTGTGCTGAGCCAGGGGATGTTCCGGGGAACAGACACAGGTTGTGGGAGCAGAGCAGAGTTCCCGGAAGAGAAGGGGGGACAGCTTCTGTTCGTTTTTTACGCCCAGGGCCGCCTGGACCTGATTGTTCTCGATCATACTGAGGAGTGAAGGGAAAGGGATAAGGCGGATGTTGGGGCGCAGCAGGGGAAATTCCTCTGACAGCTTTTTCAGCACCGGAGGGAACAGGTTCATCTCCATATAGTTATGGCAGCCCAACTCAAGAGCGATAATGTCCTTGTGGCTGCCCAGACGTTCCTTTGCGGAGAGAACGGTTTTCAGGATGAGCTGTGCATCTGTCAGGAACAGGGCGCCTTCATGGGTGAGCGTGACACTTTTACTGGTCCGGTTGAACAGCTTGACTTCCAGCTCTTCCTCCAATGTCTGGATCTGATGGCTGACTGCGGGCTGTGTGATCTTCAGAGAGCGGGACGCCTTGGAAAAATTCAGGTATTCCGCCACTGCGATGAAACATTCTAACTGTACTGTGTTCATAGACGAGCCTCCTGTGAAATATGATATAAAAAAATAATCGATATCTATAAAAGATGTTTATTGATTATAGCACTTTTGAATTTCACATTCAATGAAATATGCGATAAAATTTCAGAGGACAGAAAATAAGGATGCGAACTGTTCGGGTGCGAACAAATATGACAGACTTACAGGAGGTATGCCACAGAGATGACAGAAGGTTTCAGGAGAGAAGAGCTGCTTTTTATGATGAAGAAGATCAGTCTGAATCTGACAGCACAGCTGGAACTGAATTAAAAAAACAAAGGTATGACAGGGAGCCAGGTTTATTTTCTGGTCTATATTTTGAGACATCATCCGGACGGTACATATCTTACGGAACTGTGCCGTGAGATCGGGGTGTCAAAGGCAACGCTTTCAGCGTTGATCAAGAAATTAAGGGAAAAAGAGTATCTTTATTTTCTTACAGATCCGGATGACGTCCGGAAGAAAAAAGTGCTCCCCACGGCGAAACTGCTGGCGGAAGGCGACGAGTTTGTGCGGAAGGCGGATCAGATGGAAGAAGAAATCTGCAGCGCGCTCGACCGGAAGGAGAAAGCCCAGCTCTGGGATCTGGAGCAGAAGCTCATGAGGCAGCTTGCCGGAATGGAACACAGTGAAAACGATGAAAAAAACAGACAGGAGGTATATCTACCGTGAGAAAAGTATTACAGCAGCTTAAACAGTATAAGCGGGACACATTTCTCTGTATCGGTCTGACAGCTCTGGAAGTAGTCATGGAAATATTAATGCCCTTTGTCACAGCCATTATCATAGACAGAGGTCTTGAAGCCAGCAATCTTCCGGTCGTCTACCGGTACGGTGCCCTGATGGTGGGCATGGCGTTTCTCAGCCTGATCTTCGGCGCTCTTGCCGGAAAGAACGCAGCAAGCGCCTCGTCCGGACTGTCGGCGAACCTTCGTGAAGCGATCTACGCCAACATCCAGACGTTTTCATTTTCCAATATCGATAAATTCAGCGTGCCCAGTCTGGTCACACGTATGACAACGGATATCACCAACGTGCAGAACGCGTTTATGATGGTGATCCGTGTGGCTGTCCGGGCGCCGCTGAACCTGATCTTCAGTTTTGCCATGTGTATGTTTATCAACCGGCAGCTCAGCGGAATGTTCCTGATCGCAGTCGTATTCCTTGTGATCGTGATCGGTTCCATCATGGTCGTCACACTGAAGATATTCAGACAGGTATTCCGCAGATATGATGACCTGAATGCAAGCGTTCAGGAAAACGTGACAGCGATCCGTGTGGTCAAGGCATTTGTCCGTGAGGATCATGAGAATGAGAAGTTCTCAAAAGCGTCCAGGATGCTTTATGACCTTTCTGTGAAGGCAGAGGGGCTTCTGGCATTCAATAATCCGGCTATGATGGTGGCAGTTTACTTCTGCATCATCTCGGTTTCCTGGTTCGGCGCTCAGTTTATCGTGGGCGGTACTCTGACTACCGGAGACCTGACCAGCCTGTTCAGTTACATCATGTCATTGCTGATGAGCCTGATGATGCTCTCCATGGTGGTCGTTATGATCAGTATGTCCATGGCAAGTATCCGCCGTATCAGCGAAGTGCTGAATGAAAAGGCTGATCTGACGGATCCGGAGGATCCGGTCATGAATGTACAGGACGGAAGGATCGATTTCAATCATGTGAACTTCTCCTACAAGCATGGCAGCGGAAAGAACGCACTGTCCGATATTGACCTCCATATAAAGAGCGGAGAGACGATCGGCGTTATCGGCGGCACAGGTTCCGGAAAGAGCAGCCTGGTCAACCTGATCTGCCGTCTCTACGATGTAGATCAGGGTTCTGTCTGTGTAGGCGGCGTGGACGTCCGTCAGTATGACACGGAAGTTCTGAGAAATCAGGTATCTGTGGTGCTTCAGAAAAACACCCTGTTTTCCGGTACGATCCTGGAAAACCTGCGCTGGGGTAATCCGGACGCCACCGACGAAGAATGTGTCGAGGCATGTAAGGCTGCATGTGCGGACGAATTTATCGACCGGATGCCGGACGGGTACAATACCCGGATCGAGCGGGGCGGCTCCAACGTTTCCGGAGGACAGAAACAGAGACTTTGTATAGCCCGCGCTCTGCTTAAGAAGCCGAAGGTGCTGATCCTGGATGATTCCACCAGCGCTGTGGATACGGCAACAGACGCAAGTATCCGCGCTGCTTTTGCAAAGGAAATCCCGGGTACGACAAAGATCATCATCGCACAGAGAGTTTCCAGCGTCCAGTCCGCGGACCGGATCCTTGTACTGGACGAGGGTCGGATCAATGCGTTTGATACCCATGAGAATCTGCTGAAGAACAACGCCATTTACCAGGAGATCTACAATTCACAGCTTGAGGGAAGCGGCGATTTCGATCAGCCGTCATAAGTCAGAAAGGAGGAATTGATCTATGAACGAGAAAATGAAAGATCAGAAGTCCGGATCCCGGGTCAACACAGCTACGAAGCTGATCAGCAGGGTCATCCGGTATATGCTTCATTACTATAAATTTCCGTTTTTGCTTGTTATAATCTGCATCCTGATCACTGCGATCGCAACTGTTGTGGGCGCAACATTCCCCCAGACGCTGGTGGATGATTATATCACCCCGATGCTGAAGACGGGATCGGATGATTTCAGCGGCCTTGCTTCACAGTTGGTCCGTCTGGCATGTATCATGGGAATCGGTGTTATCACCGCTTTCTCCTACAACCGTATCATGGTAAATGTCAGCCAGGGAACAATGCGCAACTTAAGGGACGACCTGTTCCGCAGGATGGAGTCCCTTCCGATCAAATATTTTGACACTCATGCGCACGGCGATATCATGTCCGTGTACACCAACGATGTGGATACACTGAGACAGCTGCTGAGCCAGAGTATTCCCCAGATCATCAACTCAGTGATCACCATGATCGCCACACTGATCACCATGATCATCCTGAATCCGGCGCTGACTGTGATCTCCATCCTGACGGCAGTGGTCATGCTTGTTGTAACATCCAACTTCTCAAAGCTGTCCGGGCGGTACTATATCCGTCAGCAGATCGACCTTGGAGCTGTGGACGGTTTCATCGAGGAAATGATGGACGGCCAGAAGGTTGTAAAAGTCTTCTGCCATGAGGAAGCCGCAATGAAAGACTTCCACGAGGTAAATGAACGGCTGAGAAACAGTACCAATAAGGCAAACAGATACGCCAACCTGCTTATGCCGATCAACGCCAACATCGGATGGATCAGCTACGCGCTGGTGGCGATCGTCGGAGCCATTCTGGGCATCAACGGACTTGCCGGAGTTACTATCGGTACAGTGGTCACATTCGTAGGACTGAACAAGAGCTTTACGAACCCGATCACTCAGGTAAGCCAGCAGATCAACTTCGTTGTCAATGCGGCAGCCGGAGCGCAGCGTGTATTTGATCTGATGGATCAGACTCCGGAAGTGGATGAAGGATATGTGGAACTGGTCAATGCAAAAGAGGATGAGAACGGCAACCTGACCGAATCTCCTGTCAGGACCAACATCTGGGCATGGAAACATCCCCACAAGGCGGAAGGAACCGTGACCTATACAAGGCAGGAAGGCGGCGTTGTCTTCGACGACGTGGATTTCGGATACAATGAAGACAAGATCGTTCTTCACAATATCAGCCTTTACGCAGAGCCGGGACAGAAGATCGCCTTTGTCGGCGCGACCGGCGCAGGTAAGACGACTATCACAAACCTGATCAACCGTTTCTATGATATCGCGGACGGCAAGATCCGTTACGACGGAATCAATATCAATAAGATCAAAAAGCCGGATCTGAGAAGATCACTTGGAATGGTGCTTCAGGACACCCACCTGTTTACCGGAACCGTCATGGACAATATCCGTTATGGTAAACTGGACGCTACAGATGAAGAATGTATAGAGGCGGCGAAGCTGGCAAATGCAGACGGATTTATCCGCCGTCTGCCCGATGGATACAACACAATGCTGACCGGCGACGGAGCCAACTTAAGCCAGGGGCAGAGACAGCTCCTTGCCATCGCCCGGGCGGCCGTTGCGGATCCGCCGGCGCTGATCCTGGATGAGGCGACCTCCTCGATCGATACCCGTACCGAGAAGCTGGTGCAGGCAGGTATGGACGCCCTGATGAAAGGCCGTACCACATTTGTCATTGCCCATCGTCTGTCCACAGTCAAGAACTCTGACTGTATCATGGTCATGGAGCAGGGCCGCATTATCGAGCGCGGTACTCATGACCAGCTGATCGAGGCGAAAGGAAAATACTATCAGCTGTATACAGGAAATTTCGCGGATTAGAAAATCCGGATCATTTACAATCCCGTTCCGGGAAGTCCCAGCCGAGGGTTTCCCGGGGCGGGGTTTTATATTATATTGACAAATTTTGCCCCGTTAAGACGAAAAATTATCTATCCGAAATCTCTGGAATCTTCTATAATGCCCGTAAAACAGAAATTATTTTTAGGAGATGGTCAGATGGAGAAATATCTGGATACAGCATTATCAGCAAAAGAAAGGGCGCAGGATCTTCTGGGAAAGATGAGCCTGGAAGAGAAGATGGGACAGGTCAACTGCCTGTTCCCCTACGGGGATCACTGGGATCTGATGCAAAAGATGGCGGAACACGGGATCGGGGAGGTAAGCACCCTGGAAGTGCGTTCCATCAAGAGCCTGGAGGAAGCCGTGCAGTGGCAGAGAAAGATACAGAAGATGGTGATGGATCAGAGCGAACATCACATTCCGGCTATCTTCCATATGGAAGGGCTGTGCGGACCCTTCATCCAGGATTCCACCAGTTTCCCGTCCGGGATCGGCAGGGGATCCACCTGGGATCCTGAACTGGAGGAACAAGTGGCGCAGACGGTGAGCAGACAGGAACTTGCCTGCGGCATCCCGGACCGGCTTCTGGATGAGGTATACGGAAAACCGTTCCAGGCGGCGATCAGTGAATCCGGCTTGAGAGGGATCATGCCCTGTTACTGTTCGATCAACGGGGAGCCTGCCTCGGCGTCTCATAAGATCCTGACAGATCTTCTCCGGGGCGAAATGGGCTTCGACGGAGTCTGCGTCTCCGATTACGGCGCAGTGGGAAATGTACATAATGTGCAGCATGTGGGAGAGAGCGTGACAGATGCAGGCTATCTCTGTATGAGTGCCGGAATGGATGTGGAGATGCAGATCTGTACCGGGTTCAATGAGGAATTAAAAGAACGTTTCCGAAGCGGGGAGGCGGACATCCGGATCCTGGATCAGGCAGTCCTGCGCGTGTTGGAAGCAAAATTCCGGATGGGTCTGTTTGAACATCCCTTCGCCCTGGACGGGGAAGAACTGAAAAAGGAGTTCTATAATGATAAGGACAGGGAAGTTTCCATGAAAGCGGCTCTGGAATCCCTGGTGCTCCTGAAAAACGACGGCGCCCTGCCGCTAAAGAAGGGAATAAAGAAGATTGCGGTGGTCGGCTGTCATGCGAAGAACGCAAGAAGCTTCTTCGGCGGATACACCCACCTGAGCATGGAAGAAGCTGTACATGCTGTGGCAAACTCCATAGCAGGGCTGAAATCCGGCTCTGTGGATGGAAAGAAGATCCCGATGGTGCCGGGAACACAGATCCAGAGTGATGAGACAGAGGAATTTGACGAGATATTACGGCAGCAGAAACCCGGGTGCAGAAGCCTTCTGGAGGAATTGAAAGTAAAACTGCCTGATGTTGAGATCCTCTATTCCTACGGATATCCGGTGGCGGGAGATGACCTTTCGCACATCGATGAGGCGCTGGAGACGGTCCGTCAGGCGGATCTGGTGATCATGACCCTGGGCGGAAAGCACGGCTCCTGTTCTGTAGCGACGATGGGTGAGGGAGTGGATGGCACAAATATCAATCTTCCTGTCTGCCAGGATACCTTTATCCGGCGGGCGGCGGAACTGGGCAAGCCCATGATCGGCGTTCATTTCGACGGACGTCCCATCTCCAGCGATATTGCGGATCAGTATCTGGACGCGATCCTGGAGGCGTGGAATCCTTCTGAGACCGGGGCGGAGGCGATCGTGAAAGTGCTCACCGGAGAGTACAATCCGGGAGGAAAGCTTCCTGTCTGTGCGGCGAGAAGCGCGGGACAGATCCCGGTTTACTACAACCATCCGAATGGTTCCGCATGGGATCAGGGAGAGAGCATCGGTTTCCAGAACTATGTAGATATGCTGCACACGCCCAGATATTTCTTCGGATATGGACTGTCTTATACAGAATTTTCCTATTCTGACCTGAAGCTGGATCAGAAGGAGATCGGACCGGGCGGAAAGATTCGGATTGGTGTAACAGTGGAAAATACAGGAGACCGGGACGGCGAGGAAGTGGTGCAGATGTATTTCCGGGATCCCTGCGCCAGCATGACAAGACCGGTAAAGGAACTGGCAGGATTCTGCAGACTGTCCCTGAAAGCCGGTGAGAAGAAGCGTGTAACCTTTACGATGGAAGCAAGCCAGACCGCCTTTCTTGACCGGGAGATGAAGTGGAAGATCGAAAAAGGCGAGATCGAGATCCAGGTCGGAAGCTCTTCCGAGGATATCCGGCTGAAAGATTCCTTCCGGATCAGGGAAGACGGATGGATCGGGGAAAAGACAGGGCGTTCTACGCAGCGCATGAAATCACCGGCTGTGAAGCCTGATGCCGGTCACACAGGAGGAAAAGAAGATGTACGATGCATTTTATCCGGGGAAAACGTGGCTGGATACAGAAGGAAAACGGATCCAGGCACACGGAGGCTCCGTCATGTACATAGACGGGACTTATTACTGGTACGGAGAGAACAAGGAGAAGACGACGGGGAAGGATGAAATCTGGCACTGGGGAGTCCGGTGCTATACGTCGAAAGACCTCTACAACTGGGAGGACAGAGGGCTGATCATCCCTCCGGAGCCGGAGGATCCCGGCTCTTCCCTGCATCCCTCATCCATGATGGACCGTCCTCATATCATTTACAATAAAAGGACGGGGAAATATGTCTGCTGGCTGAAGATCATGAACCGGGACGGAAGCCAGACAGAGACGGTGATGACAGCGGACAATATACTGGGACCGTATACAAAAGTGAGGGAGGGGCTGCGGCCTCTGGACATGAGCGCCGGAGATTTTGATCTTGCGGTTGCGCCGGGCGGAAAAGCGTATTATTATTTTGAGAGGGTACACAGTGAGACGATCTGTGCGGACCTGACACCGGATTATACGGATGTGACGGTATATTACAGCACCCATTTCCCGCATACAGCTCCGCCTTACGTCAGAGAGGCGACGGCCCATTTTTACCGGAAAGGGAAACATTATCTGGTGACTTCCGGGACCACGGGATATCTCCCCAATCCTTCTGAGATCGCTGTGGCGGACCGGTGGGTGCCGGGACATATGGACTGGAAGTATGAGAACTATAAAAAGACTTTTGAGCAGATGTTTGATCCGGACTATCACGGGGAGCTCAATACAGAAGATTATGAACTGGATTCAAGCGTGGATACATCTGTGGCGGATTATGTGTGGCTTTCCGTTCCGCTTTGACGGAGAGATGGGATATCTCGACTGGAAAGAGGAATGGAGGATCGAGGATTTTGAGTGACAGATTTATCTGTTAAATAAATATAAAGAAAGAAGGAGAAAAAAGATGAGATTAAAAGAAAATGCAGACCTGATTCGTTTCCTGGAGAAGGTAAAAGAGTGTGAGCACGATGTTTATTTCTATACGGGAGAGGGGGACAAACTGAATCTGAAGTCCACGCTGTCCCAGTTCCTTTTCTCTGCGGTAGCCGCGGAGGATGAGATGCTCAAAAGCGGAAAAGTGCTCTGTGATGATCCGGAGGAGTATACAAAGCTGGCAGAATTTCTGGAAGGATGATGTGAATGAAAGAGATAAATGTGGTGCCTTACCGGCTGGCTCAGCTCTCCGGGATCGTCCACGGAGCATGCGGGATGGATTCCTGGTGCTTCGGGCCCGGAAAGAAGCTGTATATGTCCACTTCTCCGTATGAGAAAGAAGCAGGATTTATCGTGGACAGGACTCATACAAAATGGGGAAAAGGACGACCCTATGAGTGGTGCATTGTGGGAATGTGGCTTTGCACATGGCTGATGTTCAGCGCGTCTCCGGAGTGGAGCGGTGTGATCAAAGGAGCATGGATCTTCTGCATGTATTGCCTGGTCAACGCTGTATTTTATACCATGCTCAATGCCAACGGAAATGTTTACATGGTGCGTGCGTTTAAAACTCAGGATGAGTATGTTGCTCTGAATACCTACGGCGGGATCATCCCAATGCTGACCGCGTTTGCTTTTAACATAGCTTTCCCGGTTGCCATGGCAAAGATCGCTACTTCGCCGGCGGGATGGAGCAGACTGGTGGCTGTGATCGCGGTACCTCTCGCTGCCTTTGGAATGCTTCGCTTCCTCACGATAAAAGAGACCCATGAGGTGGAGGCAGTTTCCGCTACAGAGAAAATTTCACTGAAAGATGTGGGAATGATCCTGAAACATAACCGCTATATCTATATTCTGGCAATCGCAACGCTGGTCATGAACTTTGTGACAAATATGGGAATCAATACATACTATTTCACTTATATCGTAGGAAATGTAGGACTGATGGGATTCCTGTCGGTGGTACAGATCGTCATAATTCCGCTGATGTTCGTATTCCCTCCGATCATCCGGAAGTTTTCCAAACAGAAGCTGATCATGGCGGGGGTCCTCACTACATGTGTCGGTCTGTTCATCAACTTTATCGCAGGCAGCAACATGACACTCCTGATGATAGGCGCTCTGCTCCAGAATGCCGGCGCCGTACCGATCTCCATGCTGGCTTCGCTGCTCATCGTTGACTGCGCGGAGTACAATGAGTGGAAGGGAATGCGCCGTATGGAAGGCACGCTGGGAAGCGTAAACGGATTTGCATCAAAGGTGGGGGGAAGCCTTGGTACCGCTTTTGTAGGTATCATGATCGGACTTGCAGGATATGACGCAAGCGCGGCAGTGATGCCGGATTCCGCGATCCTGATGATCCGCCTTCTTTATTCCCTGATCCCGCTGGCACTCTATGTTGTGGTATTCATCGCAATGGGATTCTACAAAGTAGAGAAAGATATGCCTCAGATCCTGAAGGACAACGAGGAAAGACGCGCTGCATATCTTGCAGAGCATCCGGAGACGGAAAATAAATAAACAGACAGATTAAAAAGGCAAAAAGCTCTGTTTCTCCGATTTGGAGAGAACAGAGCTTTTTGTATTTATGATCTTTATTTTCAGGTGATACCTTAGGAAGATCAGGTACAGTGCCGGAAGGAACGGTCAGTGATGATCCGGGCAAAGATCAGTCCCAGCGGCAGCATCATAATGATCAGAAGCGCGGAGACAAGCCACGGAGCGGAGAGTGTCAGAGACATTTCTCCGATATTATATACCGCACGGTACAGATAGAGCCCGGGCACCATGATCACGATGGACGGCACTGTGACCGAGATCCTCGGATACCCCAGCTTTTTCATGAGAAGTGACGCCAGCAGACCGGCGGTCAGTGACCCGATGAAAGCAGCGACAGCTGCAGGGAATCCGGCAAGATCCACAAGTTCAAGACGCAGCGTGTTGGCAACAGCTCCGATCAGCGCAGCAGAGCCTGCGATACGGAACGGACTGTTGAACATGACGGAGAATCCGAACACACCCACAAAGCTGGCGATCAGCCTCAGGATCAGGTGCAGTTCCGGGGAGAGCGCCAGATCCGGGAAGTCGTTGGGCTTAAGCCCGAGGATCATCGCCATGACCCATGCTGTGATGGTGGCATTTACCACGATGATCACAGCGTAGGCAAGACGTTCAAGTCCGGAACGCATATCCAGCTTTGCAAGGTCAATGCCGCTGGTGATGAACGGAAATCCCGGGATGATAAACAGCATGGCGCAGATATATCCCGCTTCATGCCCGCCGGGGATGTGGAGGAACATCTCTCCCAGACGCAGCGCCGCTATGTATGCGAGACAGCCTAAAGCAACGGACAGGATCGTGCACATATACAGCGTATAGTGCCTTTTGATCAGTGCCGCCCTCAGGAAATTTCCGGCTCCGGCTCCGATGAAAGCGCAGAGCATTTCAATCGGACCGCCGCCAAGCAGAAAGGTGAAGGCCGCGCAGGCGAAAGCGGCGGCAAGGCCCAGCTTCGGAGGTGTGTACAGTCCTTTGAGTTTCTGGATCTCGTCCAGTTCAGACTGAAGCTGCTCCCCTGATTTGTGAACTCCCTCTTTTGGAAATTTCTTTACAAAACGTTCCAGCTTGTCCAGCTTCAGTGTGTTTACTCCCGTGTTGTTCAGTGCCAGGGAGTTGGTGAAGGTCTTGTGTCCGTCGAAACAGGTGTACACGATCGTCATCAGACCGATACTGGCGGTGCATGTGATGCCCAGGCTTTCGGACAGCAGGTTCATCGCGCTCCTGACCCGCCATGCCCCGGTGCCGCAGGAGAGGAGCATCAGACCAACCCTTCCGATCAGCGCCGCTTTTACCGGCACACTCGCCTCTGTGATCGGTTTGTCTTTTACATGTCCGGTGTAGTCATGCCAGTAGATATCCATATGATTCGGGATGATATTATCTTTTACCATAGTGATTCCTTTCGATAACTGTAAGTGCTTGTTGACAGGTTTGTTTCAATTATATTTTTTCCATGTAACAGTATAGTTGGAATTGCCGAAAAGTCAAGAGAAACAAGTCAGGAGAAACGTCGTTGAAAATGAGTTATGCCTGTGATATTATATCTGAAGGCTGTAAAAGAGAAAGGAAATGATGCAGATGAGCAGATATGATGTGATCATAATCGGAGCAGGCCCCGGAGGGATCTTTGCTGCGTATGAGCTGATGAAAAAGGCGCCGGAGATGAAAGTGGCGGTATTCGAGGCGGGAAACCCTCTGGAGAAGAGAAAATGCCCCATCGACGGGAAAAAGGTGAAAAGCTGTATCAACTGTAAGACGTGCGCGATCATGAGCGGATTCGGGGGAGCCGGGGCGTTTTCTGACGGTAAATATAATATTACCAATGATTTCGGAGGCACGCTTTACGAATATATCGGAAAGGAAACAGCCATCGATCTGATGCATTATGTGGATGAGATCAACGTTGCCTACGGAGGAGAAGGGACAAAGATGTACTCCACTGCGGGAACAAAGTTCAAGAAACTGTGCATGCAGAACAGACTGAAGCTTCTGGATGCCTCTGTGCGTCATCTCGGAACAGATATCAATTACGTGGTGCTCGAGAACCTGTTTAAGGAACTGAAGGACAAGGTGGAATTCCGGTTCAACTGTCATGTGGATGATCTTGAGATCACGGAAGACGGATACAGAGTGACTGCCGGAGGCCGGACGGATGAGTGCGGAAAATGTATCGTGTCCGTGGGAAGGAGCGGAAGCAAATGGATGGAGAAGATCTGCGGCAGACTTGACATTCCGACCAGATCCAACAGGGTGGATATCGGAGTCCGGGTTGAACTTCCCGCCGTTATTTTTTCTCATCTGACAGACGAGCTTTATGAGAGCAAGATCGTGTACCGGACGGAGAAGTTCGAAGATAAGGTGAGAACATTCTGCATGAACCCGTACGGGATCGTGGTGAACGAGAATACCAACGGGATCGTGACCGTGAACGGACACAGCTACGAGGATCCGGAGAAGCAGACAGAGAATACCAACTTTGCACTGCTGGTAGAGAAACATTTCTCGGAGCCTTTCAAGGACAGCAACGGCTATGGCGAGAGCATCGCCCGTCTTTCCAATATGCTGGGAGGAGGCGTTCTGGTCCAGCGGTTCGGGGATCTGATCCGGGGAAGAAGGAGTACGCCGGAGCGGATCGAGGAGGGATTTGTCCGTCCTACATTATCCGCATCGCCGGGAGATTTGAGCCTGGTCCTTCCGAAGCGGATCCTGGACGGGATCATCGAGATGGTCTATGCCCTGGACAAGATCGCGCCCGGAACGGCGAATGATGATACGCTCCTCTACGGTGTGGAGGTAAAATTCTATAATATGGAGGTGCAGCTGGACGACCATCTGGAGACAGTACACAAAGGTCTGTATGTGATCGGCGACGGCAGCGGCGTGACACATTCACTGTCACACGCTTCTGCGAGCGGAGTCTATGTGGCAAGAGAAATCGCGGGAAATAAATAAGGATAATGATGAGGATGAAAAGGAAGATTTTTCCTGAATTTGTGAAACATTTATGAAGATACCGTGAACATCCATGAAATTCTGGAATCTCATGTTATACTTTAAATTATGTTACAGAAAAGTTACAGAAGAAGGTGAAGCATGAGAAGGACCAGAAGATTACGAAACATACTTGCAGCAGGGATTCTCCTGCCGTGTATGGCAGTGACAACCGTTACGGCGGCACCGTCCACAGAAGACCTGGAGCAGCAGAAATCAGAGGCACAGAGTGAAGCAGACAACCTGCAGGCGCAGCTTACTGAACTGTTGAATAAAGTGGCGGAGATGGAAGAAAAGCTGATCGATACGGGAGAAAAGATCACTCAGGCACAGGAAGATCTTGAAGAAGCAGAGGCAAAAGCGGAGCAGCAGTACGCTGATATGAAGATCCGCATCAAATATATGTATGAAGACGGGCAGTCCGATGCATGGGAAGCCCTTCTGACAGCAACGGATTTTACTGACTTTATCAACAAGGCGGAGTATGCGAGCAGCGTCCATGCCTATGACCGGCAGAAACTGGAGGAGTTGAAAGAGACGCAGCAGGAGATCGCGGATCTGAAGGAGACCCTGGAGACAGAACAGGCAAATCTGGAAGAGCAGCAGACAGAATATCAGGCTCAGGAGGAGAGCGTCAATGCAGAATTGACTGCGAAAAAAGCTGAAGTAGCAGATTTTGACGAGCAGATCCAGGCGGCAGCGGAAGCAGCAGCCGCGGAGGCTGCCGCAAGAGAGGCTGCGGAAGCGGCGGAGTCCGACAGCAGTTCCGGAGGAGACTCCTCATCGAACGGAAGCCAGAGTTCTCAAAGCAGTCAGAGCACAGCGTCTGACAGCTCCGGAAACAGCGGCTCATCCGGAAATCCATCTACAACAGGAAACAGTTCCTCCGGGAATAGCTCGTCTGGCAGCAGTTCCTCCGGCGGCGCTTCTTCCGGGAGTACATCGTCAGGAGGCTCATCCGGAAGTTCCTCTTCAGGAAGCACATCGTCCGGAAGTTCTTCATCGGGAAGCACTTCCTCCGGGACGTCCAGCGGAAACACATCCGTAGCGCAGGCAATCGTAAACGCGGCATACAGTCAGCTGGGAGTGCCTTATGTTTACGGCGGAACAACGCCGGGTGCGGGACTGGACTGCTCCGGACTTGTCCAGTACTGCCACGCGGTTGCCGGGATCTCACTTCCACGGACATCCGGCGCCCAGGGCGGAAGCGGCATCGCAGTCAGCAATCCCCAGCCGGGTGATATCGTATGCTACAGCGGGCATGTGGGAATTTACATAGGAAACGGACAGATGATCCATGCGCCCGAGCCCGGGGATGTGGTGAAGATCTCGAATGTGTACGGTTCGCCGTGGTACCGGCGGTGCTGGTAATATAAC
>ERZ1090862.302-NODE-302-length-21914-cov-5.146073_pt1 | contig 21914 bp, 11 predicted proteins | sample MGYA00478481_ERZ1090862 | MGnify/ENA primary metagenome ERZ1090862 (study PRJEB33644, sample SAMEA5815745) | chicken gut metagenome | biome: Chicken; feature: Gastrointestinal Tract; material: Caecum | place: Ireland | collected 2019-01-01 | study: A study of the... | reverse complement strand
TACTGCGGCCGGGAGCTTCCGGTGAAACTTCCCCTCCGGCATCTTCCAGCACTTTCTGCTTGAAAATGGAACCGACTACAGTTTTCCGGATGATGGATTCCCGTTTCAGGCGGAACCAGAGATCGTCCAGATGAAGCGCCTGAATCAGAGGGGGGGCGTTTTCCGTCTCTTTCCGGATCAAAGGCTGCACTGACTCAATGCAGATACAAAGCCGGGTGTTCATCATGGCCGCATAGTCCCTGATGAACATTATCTGCTGCTCCACCGGCAGACAGAGGAACACAATGTCGGGAATATTGGCATTGATCTCATTGACAATCTTTCCCGGATCTTCTCCGCTCTCCGTATCAAAAACAATGCCGTTCTGAAAAATATCCGGATAGGACGTCCCGATATATTCCTTCAGAGAATCCAGATGCTCCTGTTTTTCCATGACCGCATAAATTTCCCTGCTCTCTCTGTTCAGCTTTGCAAACAGTCTTTTCAGATATTCGTCGGCAAACTCACCGATTCCCTTCCGGTCCTCGCTGTCATTGCGCTGATGACGGACTGCCATCTCCACATGACTGTCGCCGGGCAGCACCAGCTGGCAGTTTCCAATGATCTCCGCTGCCCCTGGCTGATTCTGACAATACAGAGAGCTTTCCGCCGAATGGAAAAAGACGACCTCCAGTCCCTTTCTCCTCATATAGTCCATGGTCAGATTCACTGCTTTTTCCGCACGCATGACCGACACATCTGTGCCAAGCACATTTACTTTTCTAGAAGAATGTTCTTTCATCCCTATGGTCCTTTCCAGGCGTTCTTTCTTCTCTCCCTCTCACCATTGCCTTCATGCACCACAGAAGCCGGGCCGCGGCAAAACTGCCGGAACCCGGCGCTGATGCACCCTGGCTGCCGTGCATATATCCGCACTCTGTGACCGGGCATCAGTTGATGATCTGCAACAAAGATGCACCCTGGCCGCCGTGCATACATCCGCACTGCCGCCCGCACTCCGGACGCTATCACAGCCCGGCGTCCGTTCTCACCGATTATTCCGCGGAATCCGTATCAAAATTATAGGAACCGCCATAGCCGCTGTCTTCCTTAGAAGTATCCTCCTCATCGCCGCTGTCGGTGTCTTCCTCGTCGTCATAGCTGTCAGACTCATCTTCATCGGTGACGTCTTCCCCGTCATCGCCGTCTTCGGTACTGCTGTAAGAAGATCCGTCAGCTCCGCCAACATCGGTGCTGTCTGTACCAATATAAATCTGAATATCTCCACCGGTATCAATATCATCCACTTCAATGGTTGCATCCGGGAAGTAAGTAAGAAGATCCTCTCCCATACCTTCTTCCGTAACCACGATCCGTGTGGTGGACAGAGGTCCCTCGTCCTGATAAGAATCTACCAGACTGATCGTATATCCTTCCTCTTCCAGATATGCCTCCCACTGAGCGGCAAGACCGGCCACATAAGCAGCATTATAAAGTTCAATAGAATAGTCTTTGGAATCCTGTCCGGACGCTGTACTGGTCCGTGTATCGCTCTCACTGCTGCTGTCCTTTTCCGACTTGCTGTCAGAAGAAGTCGTCGTATTCTCCGCCTGCTGTGCCAGGGTGGAAATCTGCAGCTGTACGATCTGAGAATCCACTGTGAACACGCCATCTGATTCCGAACCCTGAAGGATACGGATCGTAATATCATCCGGGTCCAGCTGCTCAAAGATCTGTTCCTCATTGGAACGGTCTCTGTCAACGCTGGATTGTACCAGACTGGTATATTTTCTGTAGATAGCGCTTCCGCTGTTCTCTTCAAACAGAGTGCTGAAGAATGACTGAAGATACACATTGGTCCGCTCCAGACGGGAGGATTCCTGTGTCTCCGTTCCATCCAGATATGTGAGAAGCGCCACAGCCTCCTCGCTGTCAACCTCTGTCTGTCCGCCTTTGATCACCTGGAGCACACCCTTCTCATCCCGATAGGAAAAATCATCGTCCACTTTATAGGCAACCTCATCCGCCATATCAAGGAAGCTGGTGAAATTCTCCTGCGTCATCACATCATAGCCGCTGAGCGTCAGTCCCGTCACATTTTCCACAATGGAAGAAATCATCTTGTATTTCTCATCGCCAAACGCACGGGATACATCGCTCAGGTTCACGGTATTCTTTGCTTCCGGCATCTCCTTCTGAATCTCTTTGAGGATGCTCTGTCCCACTGTTACCTGGGCGTTGGTCGGAATCAGAAGAATATCAAGAACGTAATTCTTCGTATTCAGCATATTGAGAGCCATATACTCTTTTCCGCTGTCCGCGCTGTCAACAAAAAAGAGGGTGCTCCTCATATTAGTTTCGTCAATCTTCGTCTCCTGAACTTCCCCGCTGCCGGTATTGGTTATGGTATTGCTGCCCCCTGCAAACTCTCTGAGGTCATACAAGCTTCCGGTCAGATAATAGGTCACGCCCTCAAAGGAAGCGACGGCAATCACAACCATCAATACCAGTACCACCAGTATTCTTAGAAGAATGGAGAAGAATCTTACAATCAAGCTTGGCTTTTCCATCATAGCCCTCCTATTCGATTTTATCTGTTAAGTATAGCAAACTTCCATTTCTATTTCAAGTTTTGACATAAATTCCTGAAATAGAAGTGGAAAATTGTTATGAATCCTATTATAATCAAGGGAATCAAATAAACTTCCATCCGGAAAGGAGACATGATCATGAAAACAGCAGTCATCACCGGCGCTTCCAGGGGGATCGGCCTTGCCACCGCCATCCGGCTAGCCGGACAGGGCTACCATCTCGTCATCAACAGCGGCCATAACAGGGACGCTCTGCAGGAAGCCGCCTGCACACTGGAACAATTCACCCGGGTTGAAACTTATTTCGGGGATATTTCCCGGGAAGAACACGGAGAAGGAATGATCGCCCGTGCCATCGACGCCTTTGGTCACATTGACCTTCTGATCAATAACGCCGGTATATCCCACATCGGCCTTCTGTCTGATATGAGCGCCGCCCAGTGGCATCAGGTTATGCAGACCAATCTGGACTCCGTCTTTTTCACCTGCCGGGCAGCGATCCCGCATATGGTCCGCCGCCAGCAGGGCAAAATCTTGAATATTTCCTCCGTATGGGGAGAAGTGGGTGCTTCCTGCGAGGCGGCATACTCCGCATCCAAAGGAGCCGTCAACGCACTGACCAAAGCCCTTGCCAAGGAACTGGCGCCCTCTCACATCTCCGTCAACGCCATCAGTTTCGGCATCATCGACACGGTCATGAACCAATGTTTTGATGCGGAAGAGCGACAGGCTCTGGCCGAAGAGATTCCCGCCGGACGTTTTGCTTCCCCCGAAGAGGCGGCATCTTTCTGCTGTCAGATCGCCGAAGCTCCGGAATATCTCACCGGCCAGGTCATCCGCTTTGCCGGCGGCTGGATTTAGTATATTCCTGTCATTGCTTTCCGTGGGGCTTTGTCACTTCTTTCAGCCAGCTTCTCTCTTCTTCATCCAGATACGGAGCGATGGTCTCGCAGACCTTTTTATGATAAGCGTTCAGCCAGCTGATTTCCTTTTCTGATAACTGTTCCCAGAGAATCGCATCCCGCTCAAAAGGCACCATGGTCAACGGTTCAAATCCCATGAACGTGCCGTAAGCGTTGGTCTTTTTTCTGGCACAGACCAGGAGATTTTCCAGCCGGATCCCGAACTTTCCTTCCAGATAAATGCCCGGCTCGTCGGAAGTGATCATTCCCTCTTCCATGACACAGTCATTACCCCGGGAAGCGGCCGGGCGGTACCGGAAACTGTTCGGCCCCTCATGGACGCTCAGCAGATACCCCACGCCGTGGCCGGTGCCATGATTGTAATCAAAGCCCCGTTCCCACAGCGGAGTTCTGGCCAGCACATCCAGACTCATTCCCGTGGCTCCGCGAAGAAATACCGCGTCCGCCAGACAGATATGTGCCTTTAACACCATGGTGTACATTTCCTTCTGCTCATCCGAGAGCGGTCCAAGCGCGATGGTTCTCGTAATGTCCGTAGTTCCCTCTTTATAATGTCCTCCGGTGTCCGCCAGAAGAAATCCTTCCGGGCGCAGAGGCACATCCGACTGCTCGTCGGCGGAATAGTGGACAATGGCTCCATGCTCTCCGTAAGCCAGGATAGGATAGAAACTCGGCCCGATATAATCCTCCTGCTCTTCCCGCAGTTCCTCCAGCCGGACAGCGGCGCTCAGCTCCGTGACCGGTTCTTTTCCTGCGTGCTTTTTGAGCCAGTAAATGAATCTGGTCACCGCGACGCCGTCCCTGACGTGCGCGGCCCGCTCATTCTCCACTTCCACCGGATTCTTGACTGCCTTCAGAAGCAGCGTGGGATTCTCTCCGTCAAAAGCCTCCACTTCCGGAGAAATCCGGCGGACCAGAGCATCATTTACATGATTTTCATCATAAAGAAGACGTGCGCCTGCCGGGAGAAGACTGACATCCTCATAGATCGCATCGTACTCCCGCACCTGCACGTCTGATTTCTCAAGATATTCTCTGACGGCATCCGTCAGCGCTTCTTTCTGCACATACCAGCGCACTTCCTTCTGACTCATCATCAGATAAGAAAGCACCACCGGCGTACATGCCACATCATTTCCTCTTATATTCAAAAGCCAGCAGATATCTTCCAGAGCAGCCAGCAAAAACCAGTCCGCCTTCTCTGCCCTGAGAAGCCGTCGTACTTCCTGTATCTTTTCACCGACGCCGGCTCCGGCGTACTGTTCCTCCAGTATCCAAACCGGCTCCCGGGAAATGGCCGGGCGGTCCGTCCAGATATCCCCGGCAAGATCCAGATCACTGCGGACGCTCACCCCGCCCGGTTCCAGAATCTCTCTCAATTCCCGGGCAGCACTTGCCATGACACAGCGGCCGTCAAAACATAAAGTCTCTCCCGGCTGCATTTCTTTTCTGAGAAACTCTTTTACCGACGGCACTCCCGGCTGACCGGAACGATACAGGGTGATGCCGCTGCCCGAAAGCTGGGCTTCCGCCTGCAGAAAATACCGTCCGTCGGTCCAGAGTCCCGCCGTATCTTTCATGACCAGCAGGGTTCCGGCAGAGCCGGTAAAGCCGGAAATATATTCCCGGCTTTTAAAATAATCTCCCACGTATTCAGAACCATGGAAATCATCGCTCATAATGAGACAGGCATCCACCTGTTCTTCCTGCATCCGTCTGCGCAGACGGACAAGCTCCTCCCGCATTATTTCTGCTCCTGACTGGTCTGATATCCGTCCGGATTCATGGACTGCCAGTGATAGGAATCCCGGCACATTTCTTCAATACCGTATTTTGCTTCCCATCCAAGCTCCCGTTTTGCCTTGGAAGGATCGGAGTAACAGGTGGCGATATCTCCTGCCCTTCTCGGTTTGATCTCATAAGGGATCTCCTTGCCGCAGGCCTTGCTGTAAGCCTTCACCACATCAAGGACGCTGTAGCCGTGGCCGGTACCCAGATTGTAGATGCTCACACCCGGTTTCATATGGCGCAGCGCCTGTACATGTCCAGCCGCCAGATCCACCACATGGATGTAATCTCTGACACCGGTTCCGTCCGGCGTATCATAATCATCTCCGAAGACGCCCAGCTTCTCCAGCTTGCCTACTGCCACTCTGGCGATATACGGCACCAGATTGTTCGGAATACCTTTCGGATCTTCTCCAATAAGACCTGAGCTGTGCGCACCGATCGGGTTAAAGTAACGGAGCAGTGTCACATTCCACTCCGGATCACTCACCTGAATATCTGTGAGAATCTGTTCGATCATAGACTTCGTCTGTCCGTATGGGTTAGTGATCACGCCCTTTGGACAATCCTCTGTGATCGGCACGAAAGCCGGATCACCGTAAACAGTTGCGGAAGAACTGAATACCATCTTCTTGCAGTCAAACTTACGCATCGTATCACAGAGCAGCAGAGTGCCTGTAAGGTTATTGTGATAGTATTCGATCGGTTTCTCCACGGATTCTCCCACTGCTTTGTAACCGGCAAAATGAATCACCGCTTCCGGTCTTTCTTTTTCAAAAACCGTCTCCAGCATATCCTGGTCCAAAAGATCTCCCTCGTAGAAAGTCAGGGTCTTTCCCGTAATCTTTTCCACGCGGCGCAGAGCCTCTTCACAGGAATTGTAGAGATTATCCACAACCACAACTTCATAATCATTATTTAACAGTTCCACACAGGTATGACTTCCGATATATCCAGCTCCACCGGTTACTAAAATTTTCATGATGTTTCTCCTTTTTGAATTCTACTGCTGTTGGTTTCTCTGGTTTCAGTTGGCCGCTTCCACGATAAGCTCCACACATTTTTCAATGCCCAGGCTTCCCCGGTTCAGCGCAAGATCATAGTTCTGGGCCTTGCCCCACTCCTGGCCGGTAAAGTACTGATAATTCAGTCCTCTTCTCACATCCATGTCATGCACACGGTTCTTCTCTTTCAGGAGAACCTCGCCGTACATCTCCCGGATGCGTTCCTCTTTCGTCTCCTCATAGGCATAGAGGAACACCCGGAGGCAGTCTTCCCGGTCCTTTAAAATGTAATCCGCACAGCTTCCGACGATGACGCATGGCGTCTCCTCCGCAAACTTGCGGATAATCCTGGTCCTGGCGTGCCACATTCTCTTGAGCGGAGAGGACTCTTCATCTTCCAGGTCCACGAAAGAATAAGCAAAACGATGGTCCGAAGAAGGCGCGAACTCTCCATAGTGTTCCACGTACTTTTCCTTCAGTCCGGTTTCTTTGACAATATTTTTGATAATGTCTTTGTCGTAAAACGCAATGCCCAGCTTCTCCGCCACCTGTCTTCCGATGGTCCTTCCGCCGCTGCCAAACTCTCTTCCAATCGTAATAACTCTCTTCTTCATCAATTCACCTCATTATTTGTCTGTCAGATTTTTTCAGTTTCAGAATAGCATTTCACTTTCCAAAAGTCAATGACAGTACATATAGCGATACAACAGTTTTTTCTTCCAGGAAGCCTGCGCATATAATTCCGTCTTCATTTTTTTCGTAAACTTCAGAAGAATTCTGCTTTCATTGGGGAACAATTCTTTCTTTCCGAAAATATTTTTCTGGATGATCTGAATAACACGAATATATTCTTCTTCTTTGATGGCAGAAAACTGTCCGCAGATTTGCTCAGTCAGCATATACGGATACCGGAAATTCTCCCGGATACCGGCACAGCGAAGCATGGCACACATGGATTCGTAAGTAAACGACGCCAGTTTCTCCGGATATTTTTTCTCTTTTCCGGTCCGGATTCCAATTCTCACAAGCCTCTGTAGTTCCAGAAGAAGGAAAATGCCCAGGCCGGACAAAATGATCAGCAGAACAATTCCGAGAACATTCCACGGCACCTCCGCCAGCGGTCCTTTCTCCTGTTTTTCTTCTGCCCCGGACAAAATCTCGTCGGCCTCCACGGCGGCGCCGGTGTCTGATTTTTCGATTTCTTCTTCCCGAATATCAATATAATATTCCGGAGCGTAAACTTCCTGGTAAAAACCCGGAGTTACTTCCACCGGAGTCCAGCCCACTCCGTCAATATAAATTTCTGCCCAGGCATGGCCGTTTTTCTGTGTCAGCTGGCAGGAATCCGCCCCTTCCGCCTGCAGGCGTTCCGCCATGTCTTCACTGACATAATATCCTTCCGCATAGCGGGCCGGAATTCCCAGCGTCCGGTAAGCAAGCACGGCTGCCGTGGCGAAATGTACTGCGTTTCCCTCTCTGTGCTCTTCCAGAAGCCAGGTGACAAAATCTTTTCCCTCCGGCACTTCTTCCGTCCGGGGCTCATACTCTACCAGCGCCGACAGCATCACGCGGATTCTCGCAGTAGCGTCATAGAGGTTCACGGTCTCCTCCTGTTTCCAGCTTTCTCCGGAGAAAAACAACCGATTGATTTTTTCTTTTATTGTCTCATCCACATCCAGATAATACTGGTAGACAAAAGAACGATATACCCCTTCCGCCTGAATATACTGCTCTTCCGCCGGTGTCTCTCCTTTTTCCAGCCAGTCAGGAGCCTGGGGCAGTTCCTGTGCTGTCCAGGCGGGAAGATTCACAAATTGATATTCCCTTTCCCCGAAAAATCCGCGGGAAAGCAGCTGCCAGTCCTGATTGCATTTATAATCCGCACGTGTCACTGCCTCAACGGTCTCCGGCACATAGAGATAACGCCGGTCCGCGCCCCGGTTGATCACATGCACCGTCTGGGCATCCAACGTTTCCGAAACATCCTCATCTTCCGGAGAATCTTTCTGCCCATCCCCCGGGATATTCCCACTGCCGCCTCCCGCCGACTGGCAGGCCGCCCAGGCGAAAGCCGGAAGGAACTGACGGCTCTCCAGCCAGTCAAGCATTCCTTCCTGACGTCCCGTATAATCATCACCCGGAAGCTGCCGCCAGGACTGTCCGTCGTATTCCGCACCCACAAATCCCCGCAGATGCATTTCCTGTGCCTGATCAAAGGAAAGTTCCAGGGTTTCCTTTTCTTCTTCCCGGGCTGTCTTTCCCGTAAGACTTCCGGCTCTCCGGAGATCTCCTTTTGGCAGAGAGTCTTTTCCGAAACGAAAATCATGGATCGCTGTCTCTATCTGTTCCCGGGTCCGGTCCACCCAATGGCCTGGCTGATAACCGGACAAAAGGCGCCCGCCGCCCCATCCGAACAGCAGCGTCAGCACACAGATACAGAGGGGAATTTTCTGATTACGCCGGTTTCCCGCCCGGCTTCCGGTCCACACGCCCAGCCATCCTGCCAGCAGAATAATCACCGGATAAAAAGATGGATTGCCCTGCAGCAGACATCCGGCCGCAAGAATCACAAAGACTTCACCGGTCAGAAGCCCCAGCCACTGCCTCCATACACCGTATCCTGTAAATATGCCCACCAGGATTCCGAGAATGCACACTGCCGGAGCCAGGTCTTCCTGCTTGTCCGAAGAGAGGCCATAGAGAGGCAGATAGGTATCAAAAATCATATTCCATTTTTTCAGCACCGTATTGGCAATGCTCAGCATTCCCTGGATGACCGCTTCCATGCGAAAAAACAGCAGCACAAATGCCGCTGTCAGCAAAAAAAGCGGCAATATCACTTCCAGTGCCTTTTTCTGCTGGGAAAGAATCACCAGCACTGCCGCCCCCGCGCTCACGGCCAGAAAGAGGAGATTTCCCCCGAAGGGGATCAGTTCTCCCAGAAGGCCCGCCGCGCCGGACAGCAGCAGTCCACTGCATAAAATGGATATTGCCGCAGCATAACATCCTGTCCGGTCCTTATTCTGTTCTTTCTCCGCCGTCATGGCGGCTGTTTCTTTTTCCATATGACTGCTCCTGATCGATGATTTCTAAATATAAATATACCGGCTGTGATCCGGGTCGCTCTCAGAGAGGGCCAGCATTTCATACCCGCCGCTGCTGTCAGTATAATCTTCCTTTTTTTCCACAGGAAGAATCACTGTGAGATTCACCTGGCTTCCCAGGGTCTTCAAAAGAGCGTCGTCAATCTCCGCCGTCACAAAAATAACTTTGGTATATTGAAACTGCCGTCCCATTTTCATAAAACTCCGGATAACCGCAGACGGCTCCTCAGAGGAACGCATGCCCATCATACTGTCCCTGACCTTCATGCTGTCCGTTCTTGAGCAGACTGGCATCTCCAGCAGTTTCCCATCTGTCATGCATCCCACCTGATGCTCCATATCCAGCCGCAGCAAAGCTTCGCTCACCGACAGAGCGAGGACAGCCACCTGCGTGATCCTCCGGTCCGGCACCCGGTTTCTGCCGGCCAGCGAAAATAACAGGATCGTGTCAAAACTGGCCGGGCGGCTGAATTCCCGGACCAGAAGCTTTTCCAGTTTCGTGGACAGTTTCCAGTGGACAGCACGGATACTGTCTCCTTCCTGGTAGTTTCTCAGATCAAAGATTTCCGTGGCGTCATGACCGCGGATATCCTCGTCATAGATATCCCCCGTCTCTTTGGATTTCGGTCTTTGCCGGAGCATGAGATTCACCGGAACCAGCGCCGGATAAATCATCATGACCTGCTCCTGATGAAAAGACTTCTTTACGCGAAACAGACGAAAACTGTCGTAGCAGTAAATCTCCTCCAGACGAATCTTCATTTCTCCGCAAAGCTCAGTCGGCAGCGGCATCATGAACGTTTCCTGCCTTCTGGTTCCCGGATAAACAGACATCCATTTCTTCTCCCGCCGGTCAAACATGCGGTTATATACGGTCACTGGTATCACCAGCTGTCTGGCAATCCACCCTGCTTTTTTTGTGACCTTAAAATGTACGGCCGCTTCCTGTCCCGTGGAGCAGGACACCGGCAGCGACAGTTCCAGACAGAGTGTATGTACCCAGACGGCTGTCAGAAAACCGGAGAGTAAGGGAAAGAAGACGAGCAGGCAGAGCGCCAGCAGAACCTGCGCCGTGTTGGTCCACAGAAAAAGCAGAATCGTCGCCAGCAAAACGATGCCATAATATATTCTGTACTTTCCCATATGCCTACCTTCCCCATCCCAGAGACGGCGGTTCCACCTCCCGCAAAATATCTTTGAGAATCATTTCCGCCTTCTGCCCCTCAATTTTCGCCTGCGGTTTCAAAACGATACGGTGCGCGCAGACATCGATAAAGATTTCCTGCACATCCTCCGGGATCACAAAATCTCTTCTTCTCAAAATCGCGCAGGCTCTCGACATTTTCAAAAGTGCGATCACTCCCCGGGGACTGACGCCCAATTCAATCCCTTCGTGTTTTCTGGTCGCCTCACAGAGCACCGTCATGTAGCGGAGAATCTCCTCGGTTACCGTGATGGATGTCAGATAGTTCTGGATTTCCAGCAGATCATCACGGTCTATGATCTTTTTCATATCCTCCAGCGGATCCTGGTACATTTTCCGCTGCAGAATCTGAATCTGCTCCTCCGTATTCGGATATCCGATACTCAGCCGGACCATAAACCTGTCCAGCTGAGATTCCGGCAGCCGCTGCGTGCCGGCAAATCCCAGTGGATTCTGCGTGGCAATACAGATAAACGGATGTGGCAGCCGGTGGGTAACGCCGTCCACAGTCACATTTCTCTCTTCCATGGCCTCCAGCAGTGCCGACTGTGTTTTGGCCGAAGTACGGTTGATCTCATCTCCCAGAAACAGATGACACATCACCGCACCGGAACGATAGATCAGCTTTCCCGTATTCCGGTCATAGGTACTGAATCCGATGATATCTGACGGAAGCGTATCCGGCGTAAACTGCACCCTTTTATACTCAAGGCCCAGCGCCTTTGAGAACGCCAGCGCCATGGTTGTCTTTCCGACTCCCGGCGCGTCTTCCAGCAGGATATGTCCGCCCGCATAAATGGTCATCAGCACCTTTTCCACCACATCGTCCTTGCCGACCAGCACCTTTCCTATCTCCCTGATGATCTGTCTTGATTTTTCAACTATCATTGTCTCTGCCCTTCCCTGTCCTGATTATATATTTTTCCGGTACTCTCTCCGGTATGGCTTGTTTCTGTCCTTCCGTTTCCGGCATTGTCCGATGCCGGGGTTTTCCCTTCCGGCGCGCTCTCTTTGGCGGTATCTCCCTCCGTTTCATTTTCTGCCGGGGCTTCTCCTTCCGGAGTACTCTCTTCTGCCGTATCTTCCACGCTTTCGTCTTCTGCCGGCGTTTCCCCTTCCGGAGTATTTTCTTCTGCCGTATCTTCCCCGGCTTCATCTTCCGCCGGCGTTTCCTCGTCCGGAGTACTCTCTTTTGCCGTATCTTCCCCGCTTCCGTCTTCCGCCGGCGTTTCTTCGCCCGAAGTATTTTCTTCTGCGGTATCTTTCTTTGTCTCTTCCGGATCCGGAACGTTTTCTTCCGGGATATCTCCTTTCATACGATCGGTCCCGTTCTCCCCGTCTTTTTGCTTATCATCCGCGGTTATATTTTCCGCTTCTTCCCAGTGTCCATTTACCCGGAGATAGCGAATACCGTTTTCTATTTTTTCTGTGCCGTCCTCGCTGACTGCCATGAGGATGCGCTTTCCGGCACCCTCGCCGTATTCCTCATCCAGCTGCGCGCCCCATTGTCCCAGATAATCCTGATAAGAAGCCAAAGGCACGCGGATTCTCACGCCATCATCCACCGTTTTTCCAAAAATACTTTCACCCAGAGCAAACGGAGAATATCCATGCACCGTCAGTGTCTCAAAGGAACTGCAGCCTTCCAGCATACCGCTGCCCAGAGAGCGGACGGTCTGCGGCAGTTCCAGCGTCGTCAGGGACGTACAGTTTTTAAACGCCTCTTCGCCGACGCTCTGCAGCACGTCTCCTTCTATGGATATACTCGCCAGACGGGTACAGTTTTCAAATACTCCTCTGCCGATGGTTTCCACCCGGTTCGGAATCACCAGAGAGGCCAGATTCCTGCAATCTTTGAAACTGCCGTCCCCGAGACCTGTGCAGTAAAGGGTGCTGGAATTGTAAATCTGCGCGGATGATACGCCGGTCGGCACTTTAATGGCGGTCATTTCTTTTTCCTGTCCCGGACGGATCAGGTATAAAATGTTATTCACTGCCCGGTACTCATTTCCGTCCTGAGAAATCATCCGAGAAACAAGGGTCGGATATGTATCCTTCCACGCTTCATAATAGCGCAGATAAATCTCTCCGTCGTCGCCGGCCGGGATATACACATTCACCCGGTTCTGTTCTTCCTGACTTAAAATATTTTCTCCCAGTTTCGGCGGATTGACTCCGTTAAAGGACAGCATTTCCAGCGCAGTGTCTCTGAACACAGCCCTTCCAAAAGCTTTAATCTTTCCCGCGAAAGTAGCCTGTACCAGAGAAGAACATCCCTCATAAGCACTGTCGTCCACCGTCTCCAGATTCGGCATATTGGACCAGCTTATGGATGTGATCTTTTCACATTCATAAAACGCTTTTTTGCCAATCCGTGTCACGGAATTCAGCAACGTTCTTGCCAGGGATACCGATTCCAGATTCCGGCAGCCGCTGCAGAACTCATCCGGCAGCTCCGCCGCCCGCCCCTGCAGTGACAGGGAGGTCAGCGAGGTGCAGTCTTTAAGCATACCCGTTCCATAGCTTTGTACCGTGGACGGAATCAACAGCTGATCGGATTTTCCCTCTCCGGTATTCTCTCCCACCAGAGAACGGCAGCCGGCAAAGGCGTAATCGCCGATTTCTGTCAGAGCTGTGGTGGAAAAGCTGGTAAGGTCCACGGTTTTCAGCGAGGTACAGTCCGCAAAAGCATGCGCGCCGATCCGCTCCACTGTGTAGGCACTGTTGACCACTGTAAGGCTTTCACAGCCCTCGGCGGCTCCGTCCGCCACTTCCGACGTTCCGAGGAAAATGTTCAGCTCTCCTGCAAAGGACTTCGGCACATAATCAAGCAGGATCCGCTCTGTCCCGTCTGACACATGAACGCCGTACAGAACGCCTCCCTGTACTTCTCCCATCTGTCCGTAGGAGCGTACAGGGAAATTTCCCTGCTCTTCATAGTAGGCTTTGTCCCCCTCGGATACCCAGAGCGCAAAGGAGGAAATTCTTCTTCCCTCTCCAAACAGAGAAGCCGGCAGCTCCATCCGGAGATTTCCCGGGATCAGGAGCACTTCCAGACCGGAGCAGTTTTCCAGCGTCCCCTCCGGGAATTCCCGCAGAGAAGCCGGCAGTTCCAAAATAGCAAGATCCTCACAGGTGCGCAGGGCATCCTCGTCGATTTCCGTGGTATTTTCTTTCACGGCAAAACTGCGGTCCGTCATGGTGATCACCTGCAGCAGCCGGAAACTGCCATCCGCTTTGCGCGCGTACAGGCCGCCGTTTTCCACAAACGTCTCCTCTCCCATTTCCCGGTCCTGAATGATCGTGATCGGGGATTCTCCTGTAAAAATATTCAGAAGCGCCGTCCACCAGCCCAAAGACAGCCGGTAGGCGTTACGCAGTCCGTGATTCTCCGTATATGGTACATAAATGGCCAGCCGGCCGTTGTTCTTGGTTCCCGCCAGGGCGCTGGCATCCACCGATACCACCTTATCCCGGCGGCAGATACTCATATCCGACAGACTGTCACAATCCGCCACGGCACGCGCTTCTATGGAGACAAGGCTCTCCGGCAGCAACAATGCCTCCAGAGATCTGCAGCCGTCAAACGCATTTTCCGGCAGAACCTGGATTCCGGTGCCGGAAAGCACCGCACTTTTCAGAGACGTACAACCCGTAAACGCTCCGCTGCCCAGCGATGTCAGCGCTTCCGCACGGCCCACTTCCAGTTCTTCCAGCGCCGTACATCCCGCAAACGCCCGTCTTCCAATCTGCTGTATGGATGATGGGAGATCTGCACACGTAAGAGCCGTGCAGGCGGCATAGGTCTGACCGTCCACTTCTTCCGAGGAGAAGACACCCTCTCCCAGAGAAGTAAGCTCCGTCAGTAATTCCAAATTCGTCAGCGTCTCCAGAGAAACACAGCCGGAAAAGGCATGACTTCCCACAGACCGCAGGTCTGCGCCCGCCATGAATACAACGCTGCGCATGGAACGGCAGCCGGCAAAACAATCTTCCGGAATCTCCCGCAGCTGAGACGGGATCCACATGGAACTCAGATAGGTACAGTTCATAAACGCGCCTCTTCCGATCTCCTGCAATCCGCTGAAAAAAGAAAGCGTCTGAGAATAACGGGAACAATCTGCAAAGGCATAGGCTCCGATGGATTCACAGAAGGCGGCGTATTCACGGGTAATGCTGGTCCGCATGCCGGAACATCCCCGGAAACAGGAATCGCCGATTTTCCGGACTCCTGCCTGGAAATATACCATCTGGAGCGACCGGCAATTTTCAAACGTATAAGCGCCGATGGTCGCAATGCTCTGACCGCTGTTGTCTCCAAAATAAACCGCTTCCAATCTGCTGTTCTCAGCGAAAACGCCATCCCCCACCACGGAGGTATCGCCCAGCCATGTCACTGTTTTCAGCGCGTCGCAGCCAAAAAAGGCTTTTTCTCCAAGAGAAGTACACGCCTTTCCAATCAGCACTTCCTCAAGTCCTGTACATCCGGAAAAGGCGTACGCTCCTATTTTCCTGATCTGATTCATCTGCGCCGCTGCGATGCCCGTTATCGTTTTGCAGCCGGCAAAAGCTTTCCGGCCAATCTCCGTGACATTTTCCGGCAGAGAAACACTGCCCGCCGTGTCCGTCGGTACATTTCGCACCGCGCATCCGCCGTCGTCTTTCGTTTCACATACCATTCTGTCCCGGGCAAAATACCGGCTGCCCGCCAACAGTTCTGTCTGCCGGGGCAGTTCCGGCGTCAGGTCCTCATTTCCCAAAACAACCGTCTCCAGCGCATCACAGCCGGCAAAAGCCTCAGGAATTTCTTCCAGATCCGGATGACTCAAAACAAGAATCTCCAGTCCGGTACAGTTGTCAAACGCATGTTTTCCCACCCGGGTCACATCCGGCAGCTCCAGATAAATCAGATTCTGACACCAGGCAAAGGCGCCGTCCGCCACATTGTTCAGGGTATATCCTGACGGAATTTCATATTCTTCCAGATCTTCCGGCACACTGCAGAGTGTCAGCGCATGGTCATCCTGTTCCAGATAAGCGCAGCCCTGTCCGTCAATAAACAGGGAGCCTTCCGCCAGAGTGAGCATACTCTCCGCCATCTCGGCTCCATAATCCTCGGTGAACCGTCTCACCCATCCGGACGTCTGGTTCTGGGCCAGAGAAATATAAAACCTGATGCCCCGGGGCGCCTGTTCTCCGGCCACATACCGGTCAATCTCTATGGGCTCATCCCCGCTGATCTGAACGCCCTGCAGGGATTCCCCCTCCAGAGTGGCAAAACTACAGCTTTCCAGCCGCCCGATATTCTCTCCCACATTGACAAACTGAACCTCTCCCGGCTCAGCGAAGGCGTAGGGTTCTATACCCTCCACATCTTCCGGCACATTATAAATGTTTCCGCTGTCTCTGGTAATGAAGGCAAGGCTCCGGGAACCGCCGGAAACAGCATACACATCTCCGCCGTTATTCTCATACCGGTCTGACGCGTGATCTTTCGTGGAAATACACGCCGACGCCGCACCGGCCGCTCCCAGTTCCTCGTCAAAAACCGCTCCCCAGGAAGACAGATATCTTTTATAAATCAGATCTTTCACCACGCCGGTTTCCGTCTCCGGCACTTCCACCTGCACCTGACAGCCGCTGCCGCCAAATACCGGTGCCGTTTCTGATCTGACAAGCTCCGGAGGATTCTGCCCGTGCATGGTGATCTCGAGAGTCTCATTATCTTTTGTTCCTTCCGCCGCATCGGACAGAGCGCCCTCCGCAATGGTCTCTACCGTTTCTTCTATATCAAAGCTCTGACAATCCGCCGGGACTTTCCAGAGAATGGATTGATCCCGGGAGTACAGAAGACCGTCTTCTGTACTGAAAATGTGATTTTTCTCCGAATTGTCCACACTGCTTTGTCCCAGCGGAAACAGAGAATATTCTTTCAGCATCGGAAACTTCTTTCCAGCAGCAGACAGGTTAACACTGTTTACCGTAGCTGACAACGCCAGCACCTTCACCCCTCCGGCCTCCTCGGAAATCTGAAAATCTTCTCCAAGATCCACACGGGTGATTCCGTAAGGCACATCCAGGCGCTCTGTTTTTTTGTCAGGTACATAGCCGGTCAGCACCTGGTCATCCCCTTCTGTCTTTACCAGATACCCTTCCGATAAAAGCGGAGCCAGGGGAATTGCATACATGATCTGTGTATGCTGCCCTTCCCGGAACGTATAAGAAATCTCCCGGTTGTCCACCACTGCCGGATAACGGGAAGACCAGCCATAGAACAGATCTGTCAGGTATCCGTCCGCATTGGTCATATATTTTCCGTTTTTCTGTAATCTCTCCACCATCTCATTATACGGACATCTGCCGTCATAAGTTCCGTTTAACACCACTGTTTTGTCATCCGTATAAATGGTATCCAGAACAGTATTCTCATCATACATGACAGTCAGTCTGTAATCCCTGACGCTGTATCGGACGGCGTCTGTTCCGCGGAGCACCACCGAAGATCCCTCGCCGGGACCGCAGTATAAAATATCCGCCGTCCACTGGCTTCCATCTTCTTTTTTAGCTGCCACGCCGCCGGTCTCTTCCGGGAATTCAATCTGATAGTTCTTTTCGTCGGGAAGATATACCTCCTGACCGCCCTGCACTGTTCTTCCGTAAACATCAAGAGTGATAGCATTTCTGATGGACGCATCGTTGATCTCCTGTCCCTGAAACAACGTCTCCCCCGTCACATACATCGGGGAGGAATTGTAAGACACATGCATCCCTGTATAACGGATATAATCATTTTTGATCACACAGGTCACCGTGCCGGTCAGTCCCTGGCAGGTGACAGTAAGAGAAAAGCTCTTATTCACATCGGCATCTGTGAGTCTGTGGGCATACTCCTCCGGAATGGCCTCCAGAGTAAAGTCCGTCTCCTCCTCTGTCTTTTTGTTGGATGGATTCCCTTTTTCCACCCAATAGGATGTCACCGTGATATTTCCTCTGACATAAGACTCCGATGGCACCTGCTCCTTATAAAGGGAAACGGCATCCTGATTGCGGTAATAGGTAACTGTGAGCTCTTCCGCCACCCAGGCGCCTCCTTCTTCTCCACCATCCGGGTGGGAAGAACCGTTATTTTCTCCATCTCCGTCGCTGCCGCCTTCCTCACCGGAATCCCCCGGCGTGTTTCCCGGTTCCTGTCCGCCCGGCTGAGGAGCGGCATGGTCCGGCTGATCTGACTCTTCCTGCTGTCCGCCCGGCGTTTCTTTCCGGCTGTCCTCACCGGTTTTCTCCGGAGTGCCGGCATTTTCGTTGTCCCCGGTTTTTGTCTGCCGTTCCATACCTTCTCCGACCTTCTGATCCACATAGAGGATTCTCTGCTCGTTTCCCTCCTCTTTTCTGTCCGTCTGCTGTTCCCCGGACTGCTCGTTCAGATCAAGGTTCTGAATCTTTTTTTCCTGATTCTCTCCCTGCTCAAAAGAATTCTCCTCGGTGCTGTCATCTTCCCCCTGGTCCCTGCCATCTTCCTGCAGTCCATATCCTTCCGGATCAAATTCCTCATCCTGTTCTTCCCGCTGTGCAAAGGAGTCGGGATTGAACATATTCTGAAGCTTTCCCGCCCGCAGTGCGACCACCAGGCACAGGAGCAGCACCAGAAGTACCAGAAGCAGCGCCGGCCAGAACCCTTTTTTCTTTTGTAAATATTCTTTGATCTTATTCATTCTCCATACTCCCTCTGCCCGCGGCCGTGGAAAACTCCACATGCAGACTATCCTTTGTGCTCAACGCCCACCTTCCGGCTGGCATTCCACGCATTGCGGCTGTCACGGACGGCCGCCCCCATCTTTTTCTTCAGCTCATTAAAATCTATCGGTTTGGCGATATGATCATTCATCCCCACCGCCATGGAATGTCTCTTATCCTCCACATAGGAATTGGCGGAAAGCGCATAAATCGGAATAAACCGGGCATCCTTCCGGGGCAGCTTCCGTATCTGTTTTGTCGCTTCCCATCCGTCCATCTCCGGCATCTGGATATCCATGAGGATCACATCGTAAAAACCTTCCTCGCTGGCTGTGAAAGTTTCCACCGCCTGCAGTCCTGTGAGAACCCGGTCAGTGTGCACGCCGGCCTTATCCAGAATCGCCATGGTGATCCTGGCATTGATATCATTATCTTCCGCCAGCAGCACATGGGCGCCTTTCAGGTACCAGAATTCTTCTTCCTGCTCCGGCACTCTGCCGCTTCGGACCTCTTTTTCCCGCGCGCCGCTCTCCTCCGGCTCTGCCACCGGCAGCGATAAAAACACCGTAAAATCACTGCCTTTGCCCACCTCGCTGTCAATGACAATCTGCCCGCCCATCAGACGGATGATATTATCCGCAATGGACATGCCCAGACCACTCCCGCCGTATTTTTTGGCGATCATGCTGCTCTCCTGCTCAAAAGGCCGGAAAATGTGCGTCAGAAACTCCGGCTCAATGCCCTTTCCGGTATCTCTCACCTGAATCATCAGGCGCAGATGATTCTCAATCTTCTCCATCTGACGAAAAGTGAGGATCACGCTTCCTCCCGGTTCCGTAAATTTCACGGCGTTGGACAGAAAATTGATGATCACCTGGCTCAGACGCATCTCATCTCCGGTGACCCACCGGATATCAAATCCTTCCACCCGCAGTTCAAAATGCAGGTTCTTTTCCCGGATGGTCTTCTGGAACATGGCACGAAGCTTCTGCGCCATGGCGATCAGATCAAAGCTCTCCTGTTCCAGCTGAATCTTTCCACTCTCAATCCGTGTCAGATCCAGAATGTCGTTGATCAGATTCAGAAGAAACCGGGACAGATTCTGCGTCTTATCCAGATACTCCCTCAATGCCTCCGTATTGGACAGATCCATCTTCGCCAGTTCCAAAAGCCCCAAAATCCCATTCATCGGCGTGCGGATCTCATGGGACATCTCCGAGAGGAACTCTGTCTTGGCATCATTCTCTGCCTCCGCATGGGAAAGTTTCTCCCTAAGACTATTTTCTTCCGCCTTCCGCCTGGTAATATCTTCTATGACTATGGTAAAAACATCTGTGCCGGCCGAATAATCCACCCGCAGAAAGGCGTCTCCTTTTTTTTGATTTTTTCTGTTTACATAGGGGAAATCCACTTCCAGAGGTTCTTTTCTGTCCCATCCCCTGTAAAGCTTCTCCAGTTTGCCGGATTCCTCCGCCTCCATGCACCGGGCAATGGCAAAGACGTCCGTAAGGATATCGCTTTTATCCAAACCGAGAATCCGCTCCACATTATCGGAAACAAACAGCGGGAAGGCATCTTTTCCCCGCACCAGAACATACACCTGAAATGGATTGTCAGACAAAAAAGAATATAACTGACGTGCTTCTGTGACGTGTCCGCGTCTCTCTGTATTTTTTCGCAAAATATATCTGATCAGTCCGGCCGCCGCCGCCACCGCCGCCAGCAGAATGAAAAACGCCAGCAGGAAATCAGCACGGGCCGCCAGACTATTTGTAAACTCTCTCATGCTCTCTCCCCAAAAACATTATTTTTTATAAATTATACAACCTGTAAAAGAGTAGTGTCAACGCAATACGTAATGATTCTGCAAACAACAGCTGCCATAAAAAAATTCCGCGGGGTTTTCTGCGAAAGAGAAAAATCTCAATGAATTTTCCCACAAAAAAAGCCAGACACACTCCACAACTGTTTCCCCGGATCTCAGACTGACCTCTCATATCCGCAGCAGCTGTTTTTTCGTGTATCTGGCATTCTTTTTTGTTTATCTTACGGCGTCTCCCCGGTCTGTCACCACCTGACATCCCACAGACTCCACTCTTTTTCTGAGGGAGGCAATACTTTGAGCCGCCTCCTCACCCGTGCAGATCTTATTATCGTAAAGACTGTAATCCTTCCGGTTTTTCTCCGGAGACAGATTTGGCATGATGACATTTGCCCCGGCCAGCAGTCCTTTTTCCCGTCCGACAGGATCCATCGTACCCAAAGCTGTGGTTGCCGGCAGCAGCACTTTGGGAAGAAGAATCCGGATGACGGAGAGAAGAAACAGTGTCATCTCCACGCTGCCCGCCTGTTCTTTGGCATAGCGGGTATCATGGTGTGGAATAAAGGGACCGATCCCCACCATCTCCGGCTGCAGTTTTTGCAAAAACAGCAGGTCTTTCGCCATGTGTTCCAGTTTCTGTCCCGGGGATCCGACCATAAATCCCGCACCCACCTGATAGCCCAGCGCTTTCAGATCATACAGGCACTGAATCCGGTGGGAAAAATTCATCCCCTCCGGATGCAGACTGCGGTAATGAGCCGCATCGGCCGTCTCATGGCGGAGCAGATACCTGTCTGCTCCGGCTTCCCGGAATTTCCGGTAGCTGTCCTTTTCCCGTTCCCCGATGGACAGAGTAATGGCACAATCCGGATACTCTTCCCTGATCTGCCGGATCAGCTCCGTCATCCTTTCATCGGTAAAATACGGATCTTCCCCGCCCTGCAGCACAAAGGTCCTGTATCCAAGGCCATATCCCTCCCTGCAGCAGGAAAGGATCTCTTCCGTGCTCAGACGGTATCTGCGCACATGAGGATTATCCCGGCGGATGCCACAGTAATAACAGTTATTCTTACAATAATTGGTGAACTCGATAAGGCCCCGGATGTAAACCTGATTGCCATAATAGTTCCGGCAGAGAGCGAGAGCCTCCCGGCGCAGTGTTTCCCGCACGGCAGCATCTCCGGACTGCTGCAGTAGCAGAACAAATTCTTCTTCTGATAAGGTCCTCTCTTTTAAAAACCGGCTGACAATATCCATATGATCATCCTCATTTCTCCTGAATGTCCTGTTTGCCGTCAATGAGATCCCGGATGACCTCCCCGGCGGCGACAAGTCCCGCCGCAGACGGCACAAAAGCGACGCTTCCCGGCATACGGGAGCCGGTCTTGATGGCCTCTTCCCGGGAATAAACCACTTTCAGCTTTTTCACGTTCCGTTTCTTCAGTTCCCGGCGCATGACCCTGGCCAGTGGACAGACAGAGGTTTTGTAAATATCCGCCACCTCAAACCGGGTCGGATCCAGCTTATTACCGGCGCCCATACAGCTGATGACCGGCACTCCCGCTTTCCGGGCCTGCACAGCAATATCAATCTTGGCCGTCACCGTATCTATGGCGTCCACCACGTAGGAGTAGGAGGCAAAATCAAAATCTTCAGCCTTTTCCGGCAGATAGAAACAAGGGTGTACCTCCACTTCAGCGTCCGGATTAATAGACCGGATCCTTTCCCGCATCACATCCACTTTCAGCCGCCCGATGGTATCTTC